>Ga0181604_10000399_pt1 | contig 39508 bp, 37 predicted proteins | sample 041ome_12_FD_148663 | JGI IMG/M metagenome (GOLD analysis project Ga0181604, IMG submission 148663) | Coastal salt marsh microbial communities from the Groves Creek Marsh, Skidaway Island, Georgia - 041410US metaG (spades assembly) | ecosystem: Environmental > Aquatic > Marine > Intertidal zone...
GCAGTGACTAAGTCCCAACGATTGGAAAAATCCGCGTTGTGAATCGCCGTGATTGTCGCCATCACGATGCCCCAAGTCCCCCCATCAATACACGTGCCAGTGAAAAGCGTGGTTTGTTTATTGATAGGGTTTGAAATTTAACAAGTGCATCGAACCCAAACACGAGCGCAGGTAAAATAGCAATCCGCGGCCATAGCCCCAGACCTTTGTCAGCACCGCTTACTGAGCCGAGCAAAACAAATATTGCGACAAATAACCCAAGACCCAAAAGGTCGTTCATCAATTGGTTTCTATTCATCTGTGTAAAACTATTTTCTAAGCGTAGTATCAACTCTCAAGTTCGCTGTCCCAATAGAGAAAGTCAACCCAACTGTCGTGCAGATGATTAGGTGGAAATTTGCGGCCTGCATTTTGCAATTCCATCACTGTGGGATGGCGCGGTGGTTTGCGCAGATTCAAACCCGAACGGTGCAGCAATTTCGACCCCTTTTTGAGGTTGCATGGGCTACATGCCGCTACGACATTTTCCCAGCTGGTCACGCCGCCCGCAGCGCGCGGCACAACGTGGTCAAATGTCAAATCCCCTTTTGCGCCGCAATATTGGCAACAAAATTCATCCCTCAAGAATAAATTAAAGCGCGTGAAGGCCACGCGCTTTTGAGGTTTTATATAATCTTTCAACACCACAACCGAGGGTATTTTTATTCGTGTCGTCGGGCTGCTGACATAGTCATCATATTCCGCCACGATATCGACCCTGTCCATATAGGCGGCCTTAATCGCGTCTTGCCAAGACCAAAGCGACAAGGGGTAGTAGGATAAAGGTCGATAGTCCGCGTTCAAGACCAAGGCAGGGTGATGTTTGGTCCCGCTTGGCGCGCGTACAAATTCAGTTCTAAAGTCACTGTCCATTGCTGTCCTCATCGGTTCAACATGGTTTCGTTCAAAGAATATAGCAATACTATATCTCGTATTATTTATCACGCAACCCCATTATGTGGGTCGCGCAATGCAAACGAACCATGACTTCGTAACAGCCAAATGACACTGGGATCAGAGGCTAAGTTTATCGCGCATAAAGGCCAGTGCAACCGAAAGCCCATCGGGCGCGATGCCATGTGCGGTGCCTTTTTGGATATGGGCGAACACTTCTTTAAAGCCCGCGCTTTGCAAGGCCTCTGCCGCTTCTGGCAAGGCTTGGACGGGTACAACATCATCTTGATCGCCATGCACCAAAAGGATCGGCATACGGCTGGTGACCTCGTCTTCTAACAGGTCAGGTTCAAGCAGACGACCAGAAAACGCCACAACCCCCGCGACGGGATCGTCACGACGCGGCGCAACATGCAGCGACATCATGGTGCCTTGGGAAAATCCGAAAAGAACGACCTGTTCGGGCAGGACATCTTCGTCCACCATGACCGCATCCAAAAATGCGTTTAGGTCATCAACGGCGGAGAGCATGCCACGGCGGCTTTCTTCTTCGGATGATCCGTCAATCCAAGGGATTGGAAACCATTGATATCCCATCGGGCTGCCCGCGCAATGTTCGGGCGCATCTGGTGCAATAAAGAGCGTGTCGGGAAGATGTTCCCCCAACGGATCCGCCAACCCCAATAGATCGGCACCATTCGCACCATAGCCATGAAGGAAAACCACGATGGACCGCGTATCGCCGGATACGGGTTCTTTGCGTAATGCGTTTAATACACGTGTCATTGTGCGATGCCCTCTCGTTCTTTTGCAACTTTGTAATACGCCCACAGCGCGCGGGCTGCAACCGCTCTCCATGGGGTCCAGGCCTGCGCCATCTGACGCAGTTCTTTTTCTGTGGGCCGCGTTGGCAGATCGAATAAAAGCCGCGCTGCCTCTTGCAAGGCCAGATCACCGGGCGCGAACACATCGGCCCGCCCCAAGCTGAACATCGCATAAATCTCGGCCGTCCAAACTCCGATACCTGAAACGGTGGTCAAGGTTTTGATTACCTCGGATGAGGGTAGCTCGCGCAGCGCGACATAGTCGATATCGGCATCAACCAAAGCGCGGACATAGCGGATTTTTTGGCGGCTCAGCCCGCAGGCGCGCAAGTCTTCGTCGCTTGCAGCGGCAATGTTGGCGGGCTTATCCATATCTGCATCCTGAACGCGCTTCCAAATGCTGGCGGCGGACGCGACCGAAAGCTGCTGAGACACAATCGCAGACAAAAGTTGGGCAAACCCGTCGGTGCGCCGTCGCAACGGCAACTGGCCCGTCGCAGCCATCACATGGTCAAATCGATGACAGTTTTGTGCAAGCCACGCCGCGCCTTCGTCAACGCAGGCTTGGGTCTGAATGATGCGTTCTTTCATCGCGCCCCCATGGGATTGTATCCGTTTCAAAATTGATGATATGCCATACGCAATCAAGGGTACATCGTTTTACACCCGATCTATTTAGAATTGTGACACCATGACAGATACATCAAATGCCATTGCAAAGCGCAATGTAACCATATTGGTTTTGGCCCAAGCGTTTTTGGGCGCGCAAATGCCAATGATTTTCACAATTGGCGGACTTGCCGGCCAAACGCTTGCCACCAATGCGTGCTTTGCGACACTCCCCATTTCGCTGATCGTTTTGGGGTCAATGTTGTCGGCCACGCCCATGTCGATGATCATGCAGAAATACGGACGCAGAGCCGGTTTCTTTATTGGCGCGGCAGGTGGTGCGCTTGGCGGGACGATTGGGGCCATCGGACTGTATCAACATTCCTTTGCACTGTTTTTATTGGGGTCGCTGTTGACGGGTGTTTATATGTCGGCCCAAGGGTTCTTTCGGTTTGCGGCTGCTGATACTGCATCCGATGAATTCAGACCAAAGGCGATTTCATATGTGATGGCGGGAGGCTTGGCCTCGGCGATCATTGGGCCGCAATTGGTGAAAGTGACCGCAGAATCAATGGTTGTGCCATTTATGGGCACGTATTTGGCGGTGATTGCGATCAATGTCATTGGCTCGCTTTTGTTCTTTATGATCAACATTCCAACCCCTACCCCACGGGCGGCCGGAACACAGGCACACCGCAGCCGTTGGGAGATTTTGAAGACCCCCGCGATTGCGGTCGCGGTGATTTGTGGCATGGTGTCTTATGCATTGATGAACCTTGTGATGACATCCACACCCTTGGCGGTTGTGGGATGTGGTTTTGAAAAGAACAACGCCGCGGATATTGTTTCTGCGCATGTCTTGGCGATGTATATTCCATCCTTCTTTACCGGCCATTTGATTGCACGGTTTGGTGTGAAAAATATCGTCGCGGCAGGGCTTGTCATTTTGGCAGGCGCGGGTGTTGTCGCCTTGCAAGGCGTTGCGCTTGAGAACTTCTATATCGCGCTCATCTTGTTGGGGATTGGTTGGAACTTTGGCTTTATTGGTGCGACATCAATGTTGGCAAGCGCACATGATCCATCGGAAAAAGGTGTCGTGCAGGGCATGAACGACTTGATCGTTTTCGGTGGCGTGACATTTGCGTCGCTGTCATCGGGCGGATTGATGAATTGTTCGGGCGGATCGCCGATCCAAGGGTGGACAGCCGTGAACCTTGCCATGATCCCATTCTTGGTCTTGGCGGGCGGGGCCTTGATTTGGCTGGCATTTAAATCGCGCGAGGGCGTGGCGCGCTAATCGCTATTTTGCGCGCACCCCAATACGATCCAAGATGCGTTCAAGTTCGCTATCGATTGAGGCAGGTGTGACACTTGCCTTGATCGCATCAAAACGCTTGCGAAGGTCAATTTTCTCTTGTCCTTGGCAATCGTTCCATGGCCGCCCTTGAAGACCCATTACCATGCAATAATAGCCGATGAAATGTGGCCGCGTTTTGCCACCTGCAATCAATCTGCGATACGCTTCGTCTGCCCCCATATCGCGAATTTCTTGCGCTGTGGTGATCCCGACCTTGGCAAATGCCGCTTCGACGGCGGGGCCAAGGTTGCGGATCGATGAAATGGGATCAGCCATCGACGATCCCTTGGGCATAGGCGCACAAGGTGCGAAACGCTTCGGCAAATCGCGCGTCATCAATGGTCAGGGCAACACGTATGTGACCTGCCGCCGCGTGACCAAAGCTTTCGCCGGGCATGACCGCGATGTGATGGTCCTCCAACAGGCGATTGGCGAACGCTTCCCCGCTTAAGCCCGTCTTGCGCAGATCCACCATCAAATACATCGCCCCACTTGGCGGTACGGTGGTGATATCAGGAAAATCTTGCAAAATTTTCAACGCAATTTCGCGACGCCGCCGAAACGGTGCGGCGATCTGATTTTCGAATTCTGGTCCAAGGCCAAGCGCGAACAAACCCGCGAGCTGAATAAATTCAGCGACGCCAAAGGTGGTTGTTGTTACCAAGTCGTTGATTTTTTCGATGACATCGACGGGGGCAACAACCCACCCCAACCGGCTGCCGGTCATGGCATGGCTTTTTGACAGGCTGCCCACAACCATCGTGCGTTCGGCCATGTGTGGGGAATTTCGCGGGGTGATATGCGACCCCTGCCAGACCTGTGTGTCATAAACCTCGTCTGAAATCAGCCACATGTCACGGTCACACACAAATCGACAAATATCATCGATCGTGTCGGGTCCATAGACGGTGCCCGTTGGATTATTTGGGGAATTCACCAACAAGGACCGCGCACCCTGTGGTGCTTGGTTCAGGTCATTATAGGTGGGGCAAAATTCGTTTTGTGCTTGGGTTTGGATGGCAAAGGGATGCGCCCCAGCTGCGCGTATCGTTGTGGGGTATGTCGCATAATAGGGATCAATATGGACCGCGATATCCTCGGGATCACAGGCTGCCATATGCGCGGCGAACAACGCCGCCTGCCCCCCTGGTGTGATCAACACATGTTCCGGCCCGGTTGCCACGCCTGACTGCGATTGTATCCGTGCCGCAATGGTTTCACGCAATTTTGGATGACCGCGAACCAACGAATATCCCGTCGCACCCGCCAGTGCCGCCGCATGCATGGCATCAAGGATCTGTGGATCCGTGCGAATGTCATGTTCCCCGATTGTCAGCTCAACAACATCAATCCCTTTCGCGATCATGGCGCGGGATCGGTAAAACACTTCCCACCCATCAGATCCTTGGCCAGTGATTGCGGAAATTCGTTTTGACGGCGTCACGTTTGCATCCTTTTTGACCAAGTGACCTGATCGCTTGCAAAATGTAAAGACCATGTTTCACCCAACAAATCGATTGGCCCGCTGCGAGATTGGTTTTGTGCAATGTGGCTTGAATTCAGCATTTCCTTTTGCGTTTTATATTGCTAAGCCCAACAACACATGACGACAAAGGAAGACCCCTGATGACACAGATCAAGCTTCATAACTCCATGACACGTCGGGGTGAGGTGTTCACACCCATCGACCCGCAAAACGTGCGCATGTATTTGTGTGGGCCTACGGTCTATGATCGCGCACATATCGGCAATGCGCGCAACGTGATCATGTTCGATGTTCTCTATCGTTTGTTGCGTCAGGTTTATGGCGCCGAACACGTGACATATGTTCGGAATTTCACCGATGTTGATGACAAAATCAACGCGCGCGCGGCCGAAAGCGGACGCACCATCGCAGAAATCACCGCCGAAACAACGCAGTGGTATCTGGACGATATGGGCGCCTTGGGGAATTTGGATCCAAACCACATGCCCCGCGCGACCGACTACATCGCACAGATGATCGAGATGATCGAAAACCTGATTGCAAAAGGCCACGCCTACGCCGCCGAAGGCCATGTGCTGTTTTCGGTATCAAGCTATGCTGATTATGGGCGTCTGTCTGGTCGATCCGTCGACGACATGATCGCGGGTGCGCGGGTCGATGTAGCCCCTTACAAGCGCGACCCGATGGATTTCGTGCTATGGAAACCGTCTGATGCCACCCTGCCCGGATGGGACAGCCCCTGGGGCCGCGGTCGTCCCGGTTGGCATATTGAATGTTCGGCGATGTCTTATGAATTGCTAGGCGCAACTTTTGATATTCACGGCGGTGGCAATGATTTGATGTTCCCGCATCATGAAAACGAAATTGCACAAAGCTGCTGTGCCAATCCCGAGGGTGGCTTTGCAAATGTCTGGCTGCACAATGAAATGTTGCAAGTTGAGGGCAAGAAAATGTCCAAATCCTTGGGCAATTTCTTTACCGTGCGGGATCTGTTGGATCAGGGGTATGCGGGCGAAGTCATTCGCTTTGTGTTCTTGTCGACCCATTACGGCAAACCCATGGACTGGACCGATGCAAAGGCAAAAGAGGCCGAGAAAACCCTGCGCAAATGGCGCGCACTGACAGATGGCGTCGCAGCGGGGGATATACCAACCGAGGTGATCGATACCGTTGCTGAGGATCTGAATACCGCTGGGGTGATCACCATCTTGCACCGCTTGGCCAATGCAGGCGATGCCGCGACCCTCAAGGCGGCGGCAGGGCTTTTGGGGCTATTACAGGACGACATGGGCGCATGGGCAGTCGCAGGCGATCTGTCCGCCTATGAGGCAATGTTATCACACGCGCGCCAAACCGCGATGGACACCAAAGACTTTTCCCAAGTCGATCACCTGAAATCAAGGTTTCAGGACGCAGGGCTCGAAGTGCGCATGTCGAAAACAGGGGTTGAGTTGATCCCATCCACAGGCTTTGATATGGCGAAACTGGACGGCCTGCTGTAATCCACGCCCGCAACACGAAAGCATATCCACGTGACCAAAGATCGCTTGTACCTGTATGACACCACATTGCGCGATGGGCAGCAAACCCAAGGCGTTCAGTTTTCGATCGAAGAAAAACAAGCGATTGCAACAGCACTCGATGATCTGGGTGTCGATTATATCGAAGGCGGTTGGCCCGGTGCAAACCCAACCGACAGCGCGTTTTTTGACAGCCGCCCAGAAACCAACGCGACGTTTACCGCGTTTGGCATGACCAAACGCGCGGGTCGCTCGGCCGAGAATGACGACGTTTTGGCAGCGGTGATGAACGCGGGCACCCCTGCGGTTTGCATCGTCGGAAAATCACACGATTTCCATGTGACGACCGCACTTGGCATCACGTTGGACGAAAACATAGAAGCGATCAGCGGTTCCATCGCCCATATCCACGCCAAGGGGCGCGAGGCATTGTTTGATGCTGAACATTTCTTTGATGGATACAAGGCCAATCCTGAATATGCGATGCGCTGTCTTCGCGCCGCGTATGACGCAGGGGCGCGCTGGATCGTCTTGTGTGACACCAACGGCGGCGTATTGCCCGCCGAGGTCGGAAAAATCGTGGCAGATGTGATTGCCGCCGGCATTCCGGGCGATCATCTGGGTATTCATTGCCACAATGACACCGAAAACGCCGTTGCCAATTCGCTTGCCGCCGTTGACGCAGGTGCGCGCCAAATCCAAGGCACCCTGAACGGATTGGGCGAACGTTGTGGCAACGCAAACCTGACGTCCTTGATCCCGACCTTGATGCTCAAGGAACCGTATGCCAGCACATTAGACATTGGCGTATCACAGGACGGATTGCTCAATCTGACACGAACCTCTCGTTTGCTCGATGACATCCTAAACCGCGTCCCCGCACGCCAAGCGCCCTATGTCGGCAGCTCGGCTTTTGCACATAAAGCAGGGCTTCATGCCTCGGCGATCCTAAAAGACCCAAGCACATATGAACATATTGATCCCAAAACTGTCGGGAACGCGCGCATCATCCCGATGTCGAACCAAGCAGGTCAATCCAACCTGATCCGCCGTTTGGCAGATGCAGGGATCACTGTTGAGAAGGGCGATCCAGCCTTGGGTCGCATCCTTGATGTGATCAAAGCCCGCGAAGCCGAAGGATATTCCTATGACACGGCGCAAGCCAGTTTTGAACTGCTCGCGCGGCGCGAACTTGGGATTTTGCCCAATTTCTTTGAAGTAAAGCGGTACCGCGTCACGGTCGAACGGCGCAAAAACAAATATAATAAAATGGTCAGCCTCTCTGAGGCCGTGGTCGTCGTAAAAATCAACGGCGAGAAAAAGCTATCCGTCAGCGAAAGCATGGATGAAACAGGCGGCGATCGCGGCCCTGTGAACGCATTGGCCAAAGCTTTGGCCAAGGACCTTGGCCCCTACCAAGATATCATCGATGATATGCGTCTTGTCGATTTCAAAGTCCGCATCACCCAAGGCGGCACCGAAGCGGTCACCCGCGTCGTCATCGACAGCCAAGACGCAAAAGGCAGGCGTTGGGCGACGGTGGGCGTGTCCCCAAACATAGTCGATGCAAGCTTTGAGGCATTGCTTGACGCCATCAATTGGAAAGTCAATCGCGACACAGAGGACAAGGCGTGACACAGTTCACCGATGATGTGATCGAATGCGCCAAACTGGTTCAATCCCGTGATCCCATACGATTCCGCGCGGCAATGGCCGCGCCACTTCCCCTGCGCACGCGTCTATTTACCCTGTTTGCCTTCAACATCGAAATGTCCAAAGCTGCGTGGGCGTCCAAAGAACCCATGATCGCAGAAATGCGCCTGCAATGGTGGTACGATGCTTTGGATGAAATCGCAAAAGGCGGCCTTGTGCGGCGTCACTATGTGATCACACCGTTGGCGCTTGCCATAACACCTGACCAGGCAAAAGAGTTACAAACATCTGTCGAAGCGCGGCGTTGGGATATCTACACCGATCCGTTCGACAGCAACGAGGCGCTGCAAAGCTACCTGCGCGCCACCTCTGTCCCATTGTATCAGGTGGCCGCCAACGATAGCGCCAAGGCGATCACAGACGTGGCAACCGCGATTGGTACTGCCAACTTTTTATGCGCCGTGCCAATGTTGCTCGAGCATAAGAAAAAGCCCCTCTACGACGGTCGGCCCGACGCTGTGCGCGCATTGGCCAAGTGGGCGTATTCGCTTCTGACATCGTCCAAACTGACACCACACTCTCGGCTTGCCCTTTTGTCAGGCTACGCCACGCGCAAAACGCTTCAACACATCATCGCATACCCTGAGCATGTTGAAATAGGCCAGCCCCCCCTCAACCCACTGATTGATCGCGCACTTTTCCTAAAGGCAAGATTTTTCAATCTTTAGGCCATGATAAAACATGCTGAAAACTTTTAAATCCCTGATGCCTTCGGCGAGGATATTTTTTAGACAGAAAATGAGACCAACATGATATTCATTTTTTGTCGGCAAATATCCTGGGGTTTGGGGCAAAGCCCCAAGAGGTTCAAAGTTTGGAAGAAATAATTCCCGTGTTGAATCCGCCCATGCGCAATTCACCGAATAATCTTTGGTATTCGATTTTCGGACATCTGTTCATGATGACCGTGACGCCACGCGCGCGGGCTTTCGCGGCGGCGGCCTCGTGTTGGACACCGATCTGCATCCAGATGCATTTTAAGTTTTGAAACTTTTCCAGCGCTTGATCGACGATTTCAGGCACGGCTTCGGACTTTCGGAAAATATCGATCATATCCACAGATTGCGAGACATTTTCCAAATCATCAATGATTGTCTTGCCAAACAACGTTTTCCCTGCATGACCAGGATTGATGGGGATCACGGTGTATCCTTTCAATCCAAGATAACGTCCGACAAAATAACTCGGCCGCGCTGGATTCGTGCTGATCCCGACGATTGCTACGGTTTTGACAGCGCCTAGAACTTTGCGCAGTTCGGCATCTGAATATGTTTCGTCCATCTCTACCCTCTAGTCCGCCTGCAAAACACTGGGGTGAACCCATTCGTGTTCTGACAAAGCAACGCGCCGCTTTGCGCGAAATATTAGAAATTTTCCCAACCCGCGCCATGTGCCCAAACTGGGCGCAGACGCATCACAGGGGAAGTGTTCCCGCCAATCCTTGGGCAGGTCAAGCCCGTGTTCCGACGCATTGGCCAACATCCACGACAAAGGAATATTTGACAGTCCCCGAACCTCTTGTGCGTCGCCCAGATGACCGCCGATATCACCATGGGTTCCGCGAAACCAGACTTGTTCCACATGGGCACCCTCGGGAATTTTATCCAAATCCCAACATTCTGGAAAATATGCAAGGCGTGTTTCATCCAACGCCAAAGCGTGAAAGGCTGCACGCGTATTCGGGCAAACGTGGTGGGAATGAAAGCTGTATTTGTTTGGCAAAAACTTCCACAAAATCGGAATGCGCAGGCCAAGCGCGCTGACGGTATCGAAGACACCCAAAAATTGGATTGGGACATTTGTTTGGCAAAGCGCGTTCGTCACAACTTCGCTTGTGCGTTTGTCTTGATACAAGCGCCAGACCATTTGGATATTGCGCGGTGTTGCCGCATGCGGATGAAGCAGGCCAATTTCATGGATCATACCAACCAAAGACCGCGCTGCAAATGCTCCACGCGAATAGCCAAAAATGTAAATCTTGTCGCCCGCTTCATACCGCGAGGCGAGCGTTCCGTAGGCCTGTCGAATTTGGTGGCCCAAGCCTTGCCCCGTCACGACGCGCAAATTTGAACGCCAATCCCCCCATTGCAATCCGGGCGCATAATAGGTGGTGCGTTTTGCAGTCGATGGACCAAGCAGGCGAAAAATCAAACCAATAGAGGTTTCTTGGCCTTCGCGCAGCGAGGACATGGTACCATCAAGCAATATAACATGCGTGCGCGAGGTATCTTGCGCACGCGCATCATCGCGAAATCGTGGCACATGTGTTGCGATGGATCGCCACAGACGCCAGCCAAGTGCGCGAAGATTTTGCCTAAGCGTCTTTTGCGCCATTGAGCATATTCCAAACGCGATGTGGCGTGAATGGCATATCGGCTTGGCGTACGCCCTGATCCCATAGCGCATCTTGGAGCGCATTCGCCACAGCCGCCATTGCGCCCACGGTTCCGGCTTCGCCGCACCCTTTCATGCCCATCAGGTTCGCGGTGGATGGAACGGGCTCAAACTCTAGGTTGATCATCGGCATATCTTTGGCGCGCGGCATTGCATAGTCCATGAATGTCGCGGTCAACAATTGCCCGTCTTCGTCGTAGACGACATGTTCTGTAATCGCTTGCCCCAACCCTTGCGCGATACCGCCATGCACCTGACCTGCAGCCAATAAAGGATTGATAAGGTTTCCAAAATCATCAACGACCGAATATTTCACAACTTGGGTCACACCCGTTTCCGGATCAATCTCTGCCTCGGCGATATGTGCGCCATTTGGATAGGAACGGCCAGGCAGCGTTGTTGTTTGTTCATGAACCAATAAATCCTCGCGCCCATCCGCACGCGCCATTTCGGCGGCTTCGATCAGTGTCGGGCTTAGATTGGATGCGCTTGCGCGGAACCGTTCATCATCAAAAGACACCTCTTGCGGGTCAACGCCCATTTTATCGGCGAGATAGGGCACAAATGCATCAATCATCTTTGACACCGTGGCTAGTGTTGCGGTGTTTTGCGTCGTCACAGACCGTGATCCCCCCGTGCCGCCGCCCTTGGCGATGCGGTCACTGTCGCCTTGGATCACGCGGATGCAGTCCATGGGAATGCCCGTTTGATCGGACAAAAACTTGGCATAGACCGTTTCATGCCCCTGCCCGTTTGATTGGGTTCCCACGAAAATTGAAACGCTGCCATCATCGTTAAACTCAACACGCGCGGTTTCAGAAGGGTCGCCCAGAATGCTTTCGATGTAATAGCAAATTCCAACGCCACGCAATTTGCCACGCGTGGCACTGTCGGCTTTGCGGGTTGCATAGTTTGCCATATCGGCGGTCTGCATCGCGTGATCCAAAACGCGGTGGAAATCCCCAACGTCATAAAGTTCGCCCGTGGCAGATTTATAGGGAAATGCCGCATTCGGGATAAAGTTTATCCGCCGCAATTCAAACGGATCCACACCCAATTCACGCGCCGCACGATCCATCAGGCGCTCCAACACATAAATCGCTTCGGGGCGGCCCGCCCCGCGATAGGCATCCACCTGTGTGGTATTGGTATAAATTCCCTTTACGCCCAAAAACGCGTGTTGCACATCATAGGTTCCCATCAAAACCTTGGCAAACAAATCTGTTTGAATGGGTTGGCCAAATTGGGAATTATACGCCCCTAGATTACAAATCGTATGTACGCGATAGGCTTGGATTTTGTTATGCTCGTCAAAGGCAAACTCTGCAACCGATACCAAATCGCGCCCTGCATTGTCAGAGAGCATTGATTCTGTGCGATCTGCCATCCACCGAACGGGTCGGCCCAATGTCATGGCGGCAACGGGCACCACGTAATATTCGGGATAGGTCATCGCCTTCATGCCAAAGCCACCGCCGACATCAGGATTGGTCACACGAATTTTTTCGGCAGGCAGCTGAAGAATTTGCTGCAATCGGTTCTTTTGGTTCCACACACCTTGGCCATTGACAGATAAATGCAACCGATCGCCATCCCATTCGGCATAGCAACCGCGCGGTTCAAGCGAATTGACGATGACACGATTATCGCCCACCTCAAGGCTTACGGTTTTGGCCGCACGATCAAAGATGGCATTCACCGCCGCCTCGTCCCCCATGGCCCAATCGAACGCAAGGTTGCCAGCGACGCCCTCGTGGATCTCTTCGCCACCAATGGCAAGGTCAAGGTGGGGTGTGATTTCGGTGAAATCAAACACGATTGCCTCGGCCGCATCTTTCGCCTGTTCAAGCGTATCGGCAACGATAACGGCAATCGGTTCCCCCACGTGGCGCACCTTGCCATCCGCCAAAAGCGGACGCGCAGGTGATGCGCCTTTGGTGCCATCGCGGTTCTTGACCGTCGCACCCACAAGATCCATAGACACGCCTGCGTCCTTTAGATCTTGCGCGGTGAGGATCAATGCAACACCGTCCATGTCAATCGCATCACTGACGTCCAATTGGTCGATTGTCGCATGCGCGACGGGCGAGCGAAAGACATAGGCGACAAGCGCATCATCGGGCACAATATCATCAACGTACCGACCTTGGCCTGTTAAAAATCGTTGATCTTCTACCCGAGTGATGGGTTGGCTCTTTCCGAATTTTTCCATGACGCACAATCCTAAATTCCCTGGCGTCATAAGTAATGCCTTCGGCGTTAATGTCCAGTGCTTGACTTAGAATTCTTCTAATTTAATCACATGAATAGCACCATAGCCGTTGAATTCACACGCAAGTGACATGCTGTAAGCGCCCATGCCGTCAACCACGATCACGTCCCCTTCTGCAATCGATTTCGGCAATGCCATTGGCTGCGTGACGCGATCAAGGCTATCGCAGGTTGGGCCAAAGACCACACGGGGTCGTAACTCATCCTTGCGCTGCACACCGTGACGATCATACACACGGATCAAACGCGTGCCGATTGCTGCCATGTCGCGCCATTCTGCAAGCGCCCCATAAATCCCGTCATTCAGGATCACCGCACCGTTCGGGCGCACCGCCTTGACCGACAGCATGACAGAAAAACTGTCAGACACCATTGAGCGACCTGGTTCACAGACCAATTCAGGCGCCTCGGTGCCAAAATATCGATCTTTGGCCTGCGCTATTTCCGCAAAAACAGGGGATAAATCGGGGTACACAACGCCACGATCGGCGGCAAATCCGCCACCAACATTCAATCGGGCAATGCGAACACCTGCAGCTTCACAAATCTGTACCGCCGCTTTGATGTGGCGCGCCCACGCTGTGTGATCGGTGCATTGTGTTCCCGGATGAAACGTCAGACAGGGAACATAGCCACGCGCCGCCACAATTTTCAAAAGCTCTGCCGCAACTTCGGGGGTCGTTCCGAATTTTTCACCAAAGTCATACGCAGCCCCCTGCATCGGCAGTTTGAACCGCACGGCAATTTCGCTGCCCTTAGGCAAATCACCCAGCTTGTCCAATTCGGTTTTGTCATCAATCGACCATGACCGAACGCCAAACCTCTTGGCGCATTCAATTTCTTGGCGCGAGCGCACAGGGTTATGGTAGTGCAAGACCGCAGTGGGATTGATCTCACGCACGCGCTGCATTTCGGCAACCGACGCCACATCAAAGGCCTGCATCCCCGCATCAACCAAGGTCTGCAAAACAAGGGGATGATCGTTGGCCTTGACCGCATATGTCACCAAGCCCGGGAACCCCCCCTGAAACAACGACACTCGCGCCCGAAGCCGCGCAGGCGAAAATGCATATACCGTTCCCTCTGCGGCAAACGCGTCTTGAATATGATGTTCAATCGGGTGGGGTATCTGTTCATGCCGCATCTCAGGTCTCTTTCGTTCATGACGCACAAGGTTGTCTTCTACATATGCTAGACGTTTTGTTTGCTATTTGCACATAACAACTATATCAATATAGCAAACCTAATGATCACATTGACTGAACGACTATGCAACTCGACACACTTGACCAAAAACTCATTCGGCTTCTTACCGAAAACGCCCGCATCCCGATTTCAGATGTTGCGCGCCTTTTGGGCGTTGCCCGCATGACCGCCCAAGCGCGCCTTGACCGACTGATCGCCCAAGGCGCAATTTCGGGCTTTACCATTCGCGCAGGCCAAAAGCTTCGCCCACCGTTGCGTGCAACTGCCCTTCTGACAATCGAACCCAGATCGGGCGCCGCTATCTTGCAGCGATTAAAATCCATCGACACCGTTGAAAAAGTGTCGACAACATCGGGGCGTTTTGATTTGATGATCGATATCTATGCGAACGATACCGAAGAGCTCGATCAAACCTTGGACAAGATAGGCGAAATAAAAGGCGTCAAAAGCTCCGAAAGCCTAATTCATCTAAGCCAAAAAATTGATCGCAGCTGACGTAACAACTGGGAATAAGAAAAATGGATCACGTCAAGTTCACCCAAATGAAAGATGGCGACAAAGAGGACTATGAATTCCTGACCGAACACGAAATCGAATATACCAAAGGCACAGCCGATAGATTGCTCAAGGCTTTGGTTGATCTCGATGAATCCCTGTCAGGATACCAGATCACGCGGCTCGGGCATTCCCTTCAATCCGCGACGCGCGCCTATCGCGATGGGGCCGATATCGATTGGGTCGTCTGTGCATTGCTGCATGACATCGGCGATATTTATGCGCCTTACAATCACGATGAATATGCTGCCACTATTTTGCGTCCCTTCGTGCGCGAACAATGCGCTTGGGTGGTGCAAACCCATGGTGATTTTCAAATGATTTATTACGGTCACCACGTGGGAGGCGATCAACACAAACGCGATCGCCATGCGGGGAATCCGTATTTTGACGACTGCGCTCAATTTTGTGAACGCTGGGATCAAAGCAGCTTTGATCCAAACTATGACACGCTTCCATTAGACTTTTTCGCACCGATGGTGCACACAGTTTTCGCGCGCAACGCATATGATCCAAACGTGATCCGCGCCGGTGCGCGAGAACCACTCGTCACGACACAATAATCCAAACCCGTGATCTTTCATTTTTGTAAAAATACTCGCGGGGGTGCGGGGGCGGCAGCCCCCGCCTTGGTCGGATTGCACCGCAATCCGAACCCAAATCTATCCCCGTATCGCTGCGACGTCGCGCACAACATCCGCAATGATCTCACAAATCACATCACAATCTTCAAGGCTAAAGGTCAACGGCAAACGCATATCCAAAATGCCGTGCAAAATACGATCACTCTTAGGCAAGGACTGCTTTGGGGCATATTTCCAACTGTCGTAGCGCGATGTAAACCCACGGGGCTCAGGCGCGCCGAACCACTTTAATTCCACACCGCGCGCCGCGGCTTTGGACACGACGCTCTCAATGTAGGATGCGTCCCAATCCAACAACAGAAACTGAATGGACGAGCCCACATAAAATTCGTCGCTCGGCCGTTCAATCACACGCAGCCCCTCAATGCTGCGCAAACCGCCCTCAACGCGCTGATACCGCGCGTTCCAAGCGGCGATACTTTGGTCAATATTGCACAGTTGCGGCCGCAAGATTGCCGCGCGCAAATGATCCATACGGCCAGATACATTCGGGGTTTCATATCGTATCTGCGCAAAAACGTCGGGATCAGGGCCTGCGCCATGCTTTTCGTATAACATATAGGACCCAGATAACATCGTGGCCTTCGCTGCAATCTCGGGATCATCGGTAACCAACAAACCACCTTCGCCAGAATTCATGTGCTTATAGGTCTGCGTTGAATAACACCCGATGATCCCATCGGTCCCTGACGCACGACCGCGCCATGTGGCCCCCATGGTATGGGCACAGTCTTCGATCACCTGTATCCCGTGTCGGGCACAAATGTCCAAAAGCGCATCCATGTTACATAGATGCCCGCGCATATGGCTCAGCATCAAAACATCTGCCTGATCTGCTTTGGCCTCAAGATCGTGCAAATCGATGGTCAGCTGCTCATCGACATCAACAAAAATCGGAATTGCACCTATGGATGCAATCGCACCTGGCACAGGGGCAAGCGTAAACGCATTGGTCAAAATGCGATCGCCCGCTTTCACGCCCAGCGCACGCAGGGCCGTCGCCAAAGCATAGCCACCCGACGCCACCGCAATACAATATTTTGCACCCACATAGTCGGCAAATTCACGCTCTAACAGGGAAACCTCGCCTATTTCGTCGGGACCTAGGTTGTATCGATGCAAGCGCCCCGACTGCATCACGCGCACGGCGGCGGCGATGGCATCCTCGGGGATGGGTTCTTGCTGTGTGAAATTTCCAAAAAACCGTTTTGTCATGTGGTATTTCTGCGCAATCATACACCAATGGTCAAGAGCCGAACCCGACAGATCCCCGCGCCCACAGGTCGCAAACGATCGCTCAACATTGGGAAAAATCGCGCAGCTTGAAAGAAATTCAGATAGGACCGAACATGACACCTGTTCACGACATACATAGATTTGATTGGTCTGATGCCCCAGATCAGGTGCGCGCCCGGTGCAAGCTAAGCCTGTTGGATTTGATTGGAATCGCTGCGGCGGGAACGCAAACGCGGCTTTCCAAAATTATTCGTTTGCATGCACAAACTGAATTTGCGGGCCCCATTCCTATGCTGTTTGACAACCGCACGGCAAGCGCGTCTGGCACGGCCTTGGCGGCAGGCATGACCATTGACAGTCTCGACGGGCATGACGGGTTCAACCCTGCCAAGGGGCATATTGGATGTCCGATGTTTCCTGCGGTTCTTGCCTTGGGCTATGCAGAACAGATTTCAGGGCGCGAATTTATGACGGCCCTTTTATTGGGGTATGAATTTGGGGCCCGCGCCGCAATGGCACAACATGGCACATGTTGTGATTATCATACCTCTGGCAGTTGGGGCGCCGTTGCTGCCGCGGCGGTCGGATCACGGATTGCCAAGCTGACACATGACGAAACCCGCCACGCCTTGGGCATCGCCGAATATCACGGTCCGCGCAGTCAAATGATGCGCTGCATTGACCATCCTACCATGTTAAAAGACGGATCAGGTTGGGGAGCGATGGCAGGTGTGTCCGCGGTGCGTCTGGCCCAAGCGGGCTTTACCGGTGCGCCTGCAATCACGGTCGAAAACGCGCCCGAGTATTGGGCCGATTTTGGGACGCGGTGGTATATGACCGAACAATATTACAAACCCTATCCCGTCTGTCGATGGGCCCAAGCCCCAATTGAGGCCGCGCTGCATCTGCGTAAAACGCATAAAATCAAGCCAAGTCAAATCACACGGATCGACATCGAAACCTTTCATGAATCCGTGCGTTTGGCGACGAACCGCCCGCAAACAACGGAAGAGGCGCAATATTCCACATCTTTTCCCGTCGCCGTCGCGCTCGCGACCGGTGCGGTCGATCCGCATGATATCTTGGACGCCGGTTTGCACGATCCAGAGATTTTGCGATTGGCGGGTCTGGTGATGATGAGCGAACATAATATCGCAAATGACGCCTTTCCCTTGCGGCGCTATGCGCGTGTTTCAATCACTCTCACCTCCGGTCACAGACATGAAAGCGATTGGTTTGAGCCCAAATGGGATCACACTGCACCGCCCACAGAACAGGAATTGCGGCGAAAATTTCATGCATTGGCCGATCCGATCCTTGGTGTACAGCGCGCGCACCGGATTGAAAATGCCATTGAACGGCTTGAGCATTCAGAGCTCAGTCTATTGACCAACCAAATCCTGTTGCCCGCTTAACGGCGCTTATGGCAAAAGCTGATCAATCACACCGATCAACTCCGAGAAATCGCTCAGAATGGCGTCGGGATTGAGGGCATGGACATCTTCGTCGCCGAATGAAAAATCGACCAACACGCTTGGAACGCCGACTGCGCGGGCTGTTTTGTGGTCTGTGAGGGTATCACCAATCATGCACGACCGTGCAATCGTGCCCCCCACCTGTTCCACAGCGGCAATATATGGCGCGGGATCGGGTTTGCGCGTCGGCAAGGTATCGGCCCCGATCAAACAATCAAACTGGTCTATGACCCCCATATTGGTCAATAAGATGCGGGCCAAATGTTCAGGCTTGTTGGTACAGATGACGGCCTTGTCCCCCCGTGACCGCAGATCAGACACCGCGCGCAGGGCGTTTGGGAAAAACCGCGTATGGGTATCAATCGCCGTTTCATAGGCGGAGAGTAGAACGGGGTAATAGGCATCAATCAACGCCTCGTCATGTTCGCGCCCAACACGCGACAATCCAAGGCGCAGCATCGCACGCCCCCCCCGCACAGCCGTTGCCGTATCGCGGACGGGATCCAACCCCTCAATCCCAATTTTTTGGAAACAGACGTTTGCCGCTGCAATCAAATCCCCGCTTGTATCGGCCAAGGTCCCATCTAGATCAAAAACGACTGTGCGCATGTATCCCCCAAGTTTAGGCGAATTTCTGCCATGCCTTGAAACAAAGCGCAACCTAAGTTGACCCTATAGCCCCTTGCGTCTGTGGGATATCTCGCTAAAAGTCGGCACAACCAAAAGGAACCCACATGAGTACAGCAGTTGTTATTCTGGCCGCAGGCAAAGGCACTCGGATGCAATCCGACCTGCCCAAAGTGCTTCATCCCCTCGCCCAAGTGCCTTTGTTGGCGCATGCGATCAGATCCGCGCGGTTCTCGGACCCCGATCATATGGTGATTGTGGCAGGTCACGGATTTGATCGTGTGGTCAAAGCCGCCAACACCTTTGCCCCTGATGCAACTGTGGTTGAACAGACCGAACAATTGGGCACGGGCCATGCGGTGGCGCAGGCAAAATCGCAGCTCGCAGATTTTGACGGGGATATGATCGTTCTATACGGCGACACCCCTTTCATCAGCGACACAACGATCGAAGCCATCACAGCCGCACGCGCGAACGCCGATTTGGTGGTGTTGGGATTCCACGCCGCCGATCCTGGTCGGTATGGGCGCCTTGTCACCCAAGGTGATCGGCTAGAGCGGATCGTCGAATTCAAAGACGCAACCGACGCAGAACGTGCCATCACCCTGTGCAACAGTGGCGTCATGGCCGCGAAGGCGCAGGATTTATTCGCATGGATCGATCAAATCGACAATTCCAATGCATCGGGGGAATATTACCTGACCGATTGTGTGGCGATTGCCGTGTCGCAAGGCAAGACAGCCACTGTTGTCCTATGTGACGAAGCCGAAACTTTGGGTGTGAATTCGCGCGCCGAATTGGCCCAAGCGGAAACCGCGTTCCAAGCCAAAATGCGCGCAGACATGTTAGAGAACGGCGTGACACTCTATGCGCCTGAAAGCGTTTATTTTTCATATGACACCGCGATTGGTCGTGACTGTTTGATTGAACAAAATGTGGTTTTTGGCCCCGATGTCACTGTTGAGAGCGGCGCAACAATCCGCGCCTTTTCCCATTTGGAAGGGTGCCATGTATCGCGTGACGCTGTCGTTGGCCCCTATGCCCGACTGCGCCCAGGTGCGGAACTGTCCGAAGGTGTCAAAATCGGAAACTTTGTCGAGGTGAAAAACGCACTGATCGGCGAAGGATCCAAGGTCAATCACCTAAGCTATATTGGTGATGCAGACATCGGCAAAGGTTCCAACATTGGTGCGGGGACAATTACCTGTAACTACGACGGGGTGATGAAACACCGCACGGAAATCGGCGACAATGTCTTTGTTGGATCAAACACAATGTTGGTGGCCCCCGTTTCATTGGGCAATAATTCCATGACTGCAAGCGGATCGGTCATTACCAAGGACGTCGCCGCCACCGATTTGGCGATTTCACGTGCAGAACAATCGAACAAAAAAGGCATGGCGGTCAAATTATTTGAAATGTTGAAAAAACGTAAAGCAAAACGCGATTTGGAGAATTCATAATGTGTGGGATCGTTGGGGTTCTGGGACATAATCAAGTTGCCCCGATTTTGGTCGAAGCGCTGCGTCGTTTGGAATATCGCGGTTATGACAGCGCTGGCATTGCGACTGTGAACAAAGGCGCGCTCGACCGTCGGCGCGCGGTGGGCAAGCTTGTCAATCTGTCGGACCTTTTGGTACACAATCCGTTGGCAGGTCATGCTGGTATCGGCCACACACGGTGGGCAACCCATGGCGCGGCAACCGAACACAACGCCCATCCGCATGCATGTGGCCCCGTGACCGTGGTGCATAACGGGATTATTGAAAACTTCCGTGCATTACGTGAAAAACTTGCCCCGCATGGATTGTCCGCATCGACAGACACAGACACCGAAACAGTGGCAATGCTCTGCGCCTATCACTTGGCGCAAGGGTTGGACCCAGAGGCCGCCGTAAAAGCAACAGTGGCAGAGCTTGACGGCGCCTTTGCCTTGTTGTTCCTGTTCGAGGGTCAAGAGGATTTGATGATCGCCGCCCGCAAGGGCAGCCCCTTGGCCATCGGTCACGGCGACGGCGAAATGTACGTCGGATCAGATGCGATTGCTTTGGCCCCGATGACTGACCAAATCACCTATCTTGAAGAAGGCGACATTGCCTTTGTCACCCGCGCGGGGGCAAAGATCATCGATGTCAATGGACAGCTGGCCAACCGTGCAAAGCAAAAAATCGAAACCCAAGCCACGGTCATCGATAAAGCGGGTCATAAGCATTTCATGACCAAGGAAATCTATGAACAGCCCGTCGTCATGTCCGAAGCCCTGTCGCGTTACGCTCCAAATGGCGCACCGGCCTTCCCAGAGGCATTGGATTTTTCACGCTTTGACCGCATCGTCATGGTGGCCTGTGGGACGGGGTATTATTCTTGTTTAACGGCGAAGTATTGGTTTGAACAAATTGCCCGCATCCCATGTGAGGTCGATGTCGCGTCAGAATTCCGATACCGCGAACCGCCCATCGCGCCACGGACATTGGCGATTTTCGTCAGCCAATCGGGTGAAACTGCCGATACATTGGCCGCCCTGCGCTATGCCCAAGGCAAGGCGGATATGATCGTGTCTTTGGTCAACGTTGGAACATCCAGCATCGCACGCGAGTCTGATTTGGCCTTGGCCATTCTTGCGGGGATCGAAGTGTCGGTTGCATCGACCAAGGCCTATACCAACCAATTGACGCTCTTGGCGTTGTTGGCGTTGGCGTGCGGTCAACAAAAAGGCGTCGTTTCTAACGAACAGGTCGCAACCTATGTATCTGAGCTGCGCGGCGTACCAGATTTAATGCGGCAAACGTTGAAATTGGACGCGCAGATCGCGGATATGGCAAATGCACTTGCACCTGCGCAATCGGTGTTGTTTTTGGGACGGGGGGCGATGTTTGCCACCGCTCTTGAAGCGGCGCTGAAAATGAAAGAGCTGTCTTATATCCACGCCGAAGCCTATGCATCAGGCGAATTGAAACATGGGCCAATCGCCCTTATTGATCCGACCCTGCCTGTGGTTGTCTTTGCACCTTTTGATCGGCTCTTTGATAAGACCGTGTCGAATATGCAAGAAGTCATGGCTCGGCACGGCAATGTCACCTTGATCACTGATGCAAAAGGTCTGTCCGAGGCAAGTGCAGGCACGCAAAACCGTTTGGAACTGCCGATCACAGGGGACTTGTCCGGCCCGATTGTCTATGCATTGCCCGCGCAATTGTTGGCGTATCACACCGCCATGGCAAAGGGCACGGACATCGATCAACCCCGAAATCTGGCAAAATCGGTAACGGTGGAATGACCCCTGAACAGGCGCTTGATCTGATTTCGGCACATGCAGATGCGCAAAAAGCCGCAGAAAAACAGGCTTATATGAAAATTGACCGCCCCTATCTTGGGGTGGGAAATGATGTTTTGAATGATTTGGCAATGGATTGGCGCCAAACGCTCGATATCGACGCACGTGTGGACCTTGCGCGCGATCTTTGGGCCACCAACATTTTTGAAGCTCGCGTGATTGCCACCAAAATCCTAACCCAAGCACGGATCAAAGAGGACGGCGCTGTATGGAACCTGATCCAATCATGGCTGCTCGATTTTGACAGTTGGGCAATCGCGGATCATGCCTGCATGGCGGGTCAACGGCGCGTTGCGGCAGACCCTGATCGCATTGACACAGTTGAAACATGGATCACATCAGACCACATGTGGACGCGCCGCGCGGCCTTTGTCATTACGCTGCCCTGGACAAAGCAAAACTTTCCCACTGAACACGACATCCTGATCCGTGATCGTGTTTTGGGATGGGCGGCGCAGCTGACATCCGACCGCGATTGGTTCGTTCAAAAGGCCATCGCATGGTGGGTGCGTGACCTGTCAAAACATGACCCGAACCGCAGCCGCGCATTTTTGACCGAACACGGTGCAGCATTGAAACCTTTTGCACGAAAAGAGGCTGCGCGCCACTTGACAGATTAGGATTTTGAAAAGATTTCCAAGGTCAAAAGCCCAGTCAACGGTGCCTCAAGCGTGCGCATCGTCGACAGCGACACTTCGGCGCCGTCACCATCATGCGGGATCAGCGTTACATTCACAGATTTCCCTGTGCCTGCATATTTCACTTGGCCCTCTTGCTGTGACGTCACTAGATTTGTCTTTACCCAAAACCCAGTTTCGGCGGGGTTGCCAAGGCTCGCAATCGCACCACCCAAGGATTTCAATTCGGATTTCGGAACCGCTTTCACGGCTTCTGTGCGTTCCTCTTTGCTTGCAACATCTAGCTTTTCCGCACGTATCGGCGCACCTGTGTTTTTGATCACTGCGGGTTTCACCGCCACTGTTTCAACAGGTTCAGGTTGAGGCACAGGTTGGGTCACCGTTTTTGGCGGCGTGACACATCCCCCCAAAACCATCAAAGACAAGATCGGAATGGCAAAATAGCGTTTCATGAAAAAGCACCCCTTTGGTCGTAAATGTATTTTTTTGGCCGTGGATGGGCTTGCGCCCGCCGCGGATCACCCATAGCTTAGCGTCATGAGCGCACCATTAATAGATCCCTTCGCACGCGCAATCACTTACTTGCGCGTTTCGGTCACAGATAGATGTGACTTTCGCTGTGTGTATTGCATGGCGGAAAATATGCAATTCCTTCCGAAAAAGGAACTTTTGACGCTAGAAGAGCTGGATCGCCTGTGTTCAAAATTTGTGGATCTTGGCGTTGAAAAGCTGCGCATCACGGGCGGAGAACCGCTTGTAAGGCGCGATATCATGCGCTTTTTCCAAGGCATGAGCCGCCATTTGGACAACGGCGCTTTGCGTGAATTGACCTTGACCACGAACGGATCACAGTTGGAACGGTTCGCGGATGATTTGTATGCCGCAGGTGTACGTCGGATCAACGTATCCCTCGATACGCTTGACGACGATAAATTCGCCCGCGTTACCCGTTGGGGCCGCCTGCCCCAAGTTTTGCGCGGGATTGATGCCGCGCAACGTGCGGGTCTGCGGATCAAAATCAATGCCGTCGCGTTGAAAGGATTTAACGAAGACGAACTCTTTACCCTGACAGAATGGTGCGCATCGCGCGACATGGATCTGACATGGATTGAGGTCATGCCAATGGGGGATCTGGGCGGCGAAGACAGGATTGGTCAATTCTGGTCGCTCAAAGATGTGCGCGCGCAATTGGCGCAAAACTATACGGTGACAGATATTCCAGAACGCACAGGCGGTCCTGCACGATATGTGAAACTGGAAGAAACCGGTCAAAAGATCGGTTTTATTACCCCGCTTAGCCATAACTTCTGCGAAAGCTGCAATCGGGTGCGATTGACCTGCACGGGTGAATTGTACATGTGCCTCGGACAAGAGGACATGGCGGACCTGCGTGCGCCCTTGCGCGAACATCCAAACGATGATGCCGCTCTCGAAGATGCCATTCGCAAAGCGATTTCATTAAAACCCAAGGGCCATGATTTTGACTATTCCCGCCAAGAGGTCGCGGGACAAATGTCACGACACATGAGCCACACGGGCGGCTAATTTTTTCGACACTAAAGGATGCACACATGCCCACGTCTGATATTGTCATCATAGGCGGCGGGATTGCTGGTCTGTCGGCCGCATCAGCGCTTTCAGCCTCGGCCAAAGTTGTTGTCTTGGAATCCGAAAAATCCATAGGCTATCATGCCACCGGCAGATCCGCGGCAATTTACATAAAGAACTATGGCAACGCGACATTGCGTGCGTTGAACGCCCGCTCCGAAGCCCCGCTTCGCACCCCCACCCTGCCCGTAGATGCCCCGATCCTGTCCCCAAGGGGCGAACTTTTGATCGCTGAGCCCACCGAAATGGACGTGTTTGACGCGTATTTCCAAGACAGCCACGGATTAGAGCGTCTAACACCGACAGAAGCCCAGAACTTGGTGCCGATCCTAAATACAGATCGCTTCAGTGCCGCGATTTATGAGCCAATGGCACAAGATATCGACGTTGATCTTTTGCTGACAGGCTATGTCCGAAACGCACGGGCGAACGGGGCAGAAATTATCACAGATGCCCGCGTTCTCACGATGCAGCATGACGGGACCAGCTGGACAATAGAAACAGGTCAGGGAAAATTTACCGCCAAGATTGTTGTAAACGCGGCCGGCGCATGGGGGGACCACATAGCAAGGATCGCGGGCGTCGCGCCTCTTGGCCTGCAACCCTTGCGGCGAAGTGCCGTGCTGATGGCGTTGCCGGATCATTTGGCCTGCGAAAACTGGCCGCTCTTTGGATCGATCAGCGAACAGTGGTACGCAAAACCAATGGGTGGAAAACTTATGATTTCGCCCGCAGACGAAGACCCGATTGAGCCACAAGACGCCTTTCCCGACGATATGACGCTGGCCGAAGGGCTGTGGCGTTTCGAACAGGCAACACATGCCCCGATCGTGCGTCCGTCCCATAGCTGGGCCGGATTACGAACCTTTTTACCCGACCGCACACCAGCGGTGGGGTTTGACGCAAACGCCGAGGGCTTTTTTTGGTTGGTGGGCCAAGGCGGCTATGGTGTTCAAACCAGCCCAGGGCTGTCTGAATTGGCCTCATCCCTCATTTTGGGACATGTCCCAGACCTTGAGAATGCACATGTCAACGCGCTTTCACCTTTACGTTTTTCCTGAAAAAGCCCGCTTGCACCTGAATAAGTTGCGCAAAACCAACATATTCCTTGACCGGTGGATAAAGGGGGCTAACATCATAGCTACTAAAAATAAGCCGCGCAGATGCGGCAATCACAGGGAGATACGAATGTTAAACAAAGTTCTAGGGGCACTTATCGCCACAAGCTTGGCCATGCCTGCCTTTGCCGCCGATCTTGGCGGTCGTGTATTAAACATCGGTTCGGACACCACCTATCCACCACACGAATTTATTGATGATTCTGGCGCGGTTGTCGGCTTTGATGTCGACGTTGTCGCCGCGATTTGCGAACGCATCAATTGCCAACCAAATTGGGTCACCACAGCATGGGATGGTATTTTTGGCGCATTGGCCCAAGGCGAATTCGACATGGTTGTATCAGGCGTGACAATTACAGAAGAACGCGACAAAATTGTCGATTTCTCGGACCCTTATATCATCGTGGAACAAGGCGTTTTGATGCGCGTGTCGGACCAAGGCGCAACCATCGATGAATTCAAAAACGGCAACATGAAGCTGGCGTCACAAACCGGCACTACAAACGCGACGTTGGGCGAAGAATTGGTGGGCCGCGATAACCTTGCGCTCTTTGATGCGTTCAACAACGCGGTTGTTGCCCTGCAAAATGGCGACGTCGATGGCGTCATCATCGATTCAACATCTGCAGCCGCCTATGAACAAGAGTTTGCGGGCGAATTGACTGTTGCAATTACAGGTCTGTCATCCGATCCCTTGGGCCTAGTGTTCCAAGAGGGCGATGGACTGCAAGATGCCTTTAACGAAGGCCTTGCCATGATCAAAGAAGATGGCACATTGTCACAGCTGACCATCAAATGGTGGCCCAAATAAGCGACTGACACATCTGATCCTGGTCTGACACTGCAGACCAGGATTTCTTTTAATTTCAATAAAGGACAATCCCTGATGAATGCCCTTGTTCATTGGTTGCGTGGCATTCGGTCTTCCAACCTTGTATTTCTCATTTCCGCCCCAGTTATCATCTGGTTAATTGCGACGTCTCGAAACTACGGGCCCGCACTAAAAGCGGTCTTGGGGGTAGAAGAAAACGCAGGGATATTGCTCGGGCTCTTCGTGATTTGCGCGGTCGTTTGGATCGTGGGCGGTGTCGCGACATGGCGTATTTTACGCACCTTGCGCCCCGACGAAGATGCACTCGACATCAAAATAGACCGACGATCAGCCACGATCTGGTTTGCGCTTCAAGCGGTGATCGCGGCGGTGATTTCGGTTCTGCCGCAGATGGACATTTACCTTGTGTCTGTGGTCGTCAATGAATTGGACCCGCGCAGTTCGGAACATGTTCTTGTGGTGGACGGCGCCTTTGTTCTGGATGAAGCGTTTCAAACATATATGTTGAGCACGGCGCACACGCTTTTGAACGGCATCGTTGCGTTTTCGGTTCTGTGCATGCTGTGGGCGCTTGCACCTTTTGCACTGCATGCAACGCGGTTGGGCCGCGCGTCTTGGTACGCAGTCTTGGCGGTGAATTTCGGATTTGGCTTTTACGTCGTCATGTTGGCCCACGCTGGATTTGCGGTTGGTCTTATGGTGACATTGCGCGCGGCGATATTTGCATATTTGGGGGCTGGGGTGCTTGGGATGGTGTGGGCCATGCTGTCGCGGCTCAAGCCATCGAAACGTGCCGATGTGGTATTTAGCATACTTGGCGTGCTGTTGGTTGGTATATCACTTTGGCAATTTTCCCGCCCCAATGAAAGTGTCGCTTTGGTCGGCAACTTGGATGGGCGCATCGGCATTATTTCGGGCACACCACAAGCCACCGCAGACACCATTCGCTATGGCGATTTTCAAACAACGGCGCCGGAACAACCCTATAAGATCCGATCCCTCGCCACGCTTGATGATGCGATCACCCTTTTGAACAAAGGATCAGTATCAGCGGCGCTTTTACCCAAAGATGCCGTCGGCGATTTCCCCATCATCTGGGAAACCCAATTTCTAAACGCCGTCACCAAAACCATCGGGATCGTGTGTATCGTTTTTGGCGCATTGCTTTTGATCTTGGCAGGGATCGGGCGGCTGATTGGTGCCCATCCCTTGGTGGTTTTTTCGGATTTTTTTGTCGATACAATTCGTGGGGTCCCAATGTTGGTGATCATTCTTTACGTCGGCCTGCCGTTGTCAGGCGCACTCAAAAGCGCGTCTGTCGGCTATATCGACCTTGAGATGATGACACGTGGGATCATTGCAATTGCGATTGGCTATTCGGCCTATATGGCAGAGATTTTCCGCGCGGGCATCGAAGCCGTCCCAAAAGGGCAAATCGAAGCCGCACGATCATTGGGGATCAAAGAATGGTATATCGCGAGGTTCATCATCATCCCCCAAGCGATTGCCATCGTGCTGCCCGCATTGGGCAATGAATTCATCGCAATGTTGAAAGATACGTCTTTGGTTTCAATCCTATCGGTGCGTGATCTGACCCAACGTATGCGCGAATTTCAGGCGCAAAGCTTTTTGGCGTTTGAGCCGTTTAACTCGGCTGCGCTGATCTATGTGCTCTTGACGATGCTTGCGGCCTCTGGGATCAAATCGCTTGATAACATGATCAAAAAAGGCAAATCACATTGACCGCATTGCGCGCGCGCACATGGTATGACGCGACAGGAATTGCGCCCCCCGATACCACCAAGATCACATCGATCACGCGGGGGGACTATGATGTTGCAATCATCGGTGCCGGCCTTGCAGGATTGGTCAGCGCCCTGACACTTGCCCAGGGTGGGGCACGGGTGATTGTGCTCGAGACTGATCGGATCGGATCGGGGGCCTCTGGCCGCAATGGTGGGTTTTGTTCCGCAGGTTGGGCAGCGGGGACAGAACAGATAACACAACTGGTCGGGCCACATGTTGCAAAAACGCTTGACGCGCTTGCGCAACATGGCGTGGCATGGATGCGAACGCGGATGGAACAGTCCCGATATGCGGCCTGTGACCTTGTGCAAGGCGAACTCATCCTTGATTTAAACGGCGCGACTATGGACGCGGCGGAACAAGATCGCCACATCGCCCAAGATGAATTGCGCCAGATGTTATCGGCGCGACGCTACAAGTCTGGGGTCTATACCCCTTCGGCCTTTCACTTTCACCCGTTAAATTTCATGCGGTTGCTCGCGCAGGATGCATTGAACGCAGGGGCCACCATTGTTGAAACAGCGCCCGTCACGCGCATAGATAATACCAAACATGGGTTCGACATCACCATTGCAGGGAACCCCACGCAAATTAAGGCCCGAAACGTCATCACAGCGACAGGCGGATACATGGGCCATGAAACGCCGTTTTCACGCAAACATTTCCTGCCAATCCGCACCTATATCGGCGTCACTGATCCTATGCCCGAGATTTTGGACGAACATATCCGCTGTCATTGGGCCATCGCCGATACGCGTCGCGCAGGAAACTATTACCGCCGCTTGCCAGATGGACGGCTGCTGTGGGGCATGGCGATCACAGCATTTGGGACCTTGGACACCACACGCATTCGCGCCATGATCTTGCATGACATCAAGGCCATGTACCCAATCATGGTGGCGCAAATGCAATCCGCGCAGATCGGCATCGACTTCGCTTGGGCAGGGAATATGGCCTATGCCCGACATTACATGCCGATCGTCGGTGCAATCGGGCAAAATCACTATAGCCTTGCGGGATTTGGCGGGCATGGGATGAACACGGCCCCAGCTGCGGCACGCGCGCTGGCCGCGCATATTTTGGGGGATCATGACGCGTTACAGGCGTTTCAGACAATTCCGCGACCGCGGGTATTTGGCCGCTTGGGCGCGTTTGCAGCCGAAGCAACCTATCGATATATGCGGGTGCGCGATGCGCTTTCAGAACGCCTTAGCTAAAAGCGAAGCGACAGGCACGACATGCCGCCATCGAGTTTGGCGCAATCTGTGTTGTCAATGGCGACAACCTTAAATCCCGCGCGAAAAAGCATCTCTGCGGTGCGCGGAAACCCGTCTGCCATAATAACCAAATCGTTAAAGCGAATGGCATTTGCCGCCGCTTCTTCGCCGTCAGGTACATGAAGCACGCGATATCCGTCAAAGCACCCTGATGCATCCAGTTTTCGTGTCGATAATATCGTCTCTGGATCCATCAACGAACAATCTGTTTTGAAATGCAAAACACCGGGGGGTGTAATCACGGTGCGCACAGTGTGGCCCCAGTCATGCGCAATCGTTTCCAACTCTGCGACACCCGCGGCATTGGTGCGATCCGACAGGCCAACCAGAATTTCACGCCCCGTGACCAAGATGTCGCCGCCCTCGATATGACCGCCGCCCTGGATAGACCGAATATCTGTGTAAATCTCTCGTAGATGCGGTGCCATTTCTTGGACTTCACCAACGCGCGACGGGGCGCCCGGGTGCATCAAAATCGCGCCTTGCGGCAAACACAGGGCAGTGTCTTCGACAAACTGCGCGTCTGGAAAGGCCTCAATCGGGTCAAGCACACGAACATCGGCCCCCGTGCTGCGCAATGCGGCGACGTAGGCATCATGCGCCCGTATCATGCCATCATAATCTGGTGCGCCAATGTCAATGGCACGAAGCCCGTCAACGATGCTTTTGGCAGGGCGTCGGGTGATTGCATGGTCAAAAGTAATTGAAGGATGAGACATGATAAACCTTTATCGTTTGGGCGTGGGTGGAATTGAAATTTCAAGCATGGACGGCCCGTTCGCTGGCAAGCGCTGTAGCGCGGCAGCGACCTGTTCTGGCTTTGCGTCGCAGCGTTCATAGGCAATTCCAAACGATGCGGCACTGTGATCAAACGCGGGTGGCGTTGGATCACACCCCACCGGCGTGACCCCATCAGCAATCATAGATGTCGCAATTTCACCATAGCCGTGGTTGTTCCAAATCACGAACACAATGGGCAAGCGTTCATCAACGGCCGTCATGATTTCGGGCAAGGTAAACTGTGCCCCGCCATCCCCCGTCAGACAAAGAACCCGCGCCTTTGGCGCAGCGATTGCAGCGCCAATACTGGCTGGGATCGCATATCCCAATGCGCCATACCCCGTGGCCGCGTTGAACCAACCTGAGGCACGATCATGATCGTAATAAAGGTTACCCGCATAGATCGCTTGGGTTGAATCCCCCACAAACACGGCATCGGGCACCGCGTCACGCATGGCATCCAATAACTCGACATAATGGCGATAGGATGATCCGATTTCGTCCCATGCCGCGTGACGCGCCGTTTGGGCGCGCGCATTCCCGTCGCCCGGTTCGTGGGACCGCCCAAGTTCCGCGATCAGGTCCGTCACAAACGGGTGCACCGCTGCGCACACACCACGTGCCACAGGATGGCGCGACAGCTGTTTTTCACAGATGTCGACACGGATCATGTGATCGCATCTTGGCATCTCACCGGTCGAGTACATGTCGTAATCGGTCGGTCCCAGTTCGGTACCTAATGCCAAGACGACATCTGCTTGGTTAATCAAGGCGCGCACGCTTTGCAAACTTGGGCTTGCCGGCACGCACAGGGAATGTTTGTGCATCATGCCACGCGCGTTCACGGTCAATACAACGGGGGCGTCCAGCATCTCAGCCAGTTGTTGAATTTCGGGCGCTGCATTTTTGGCGCCACCACCGGCCACAATCACGATAGTATCTGCCTTTGACAGGCGCGCGGCCACGTCGGCGATGTCATGTGGCAAAGCGGATGGGCGCTCGGGTTCCGTCCGCGGTGACACGGGGGCGGCCCCCTGTCCCGCAACGTCCAATGGAATTTGCAAATGTGTGGGGCCCGGCCTGCCCGCGCGAAACGGACGGAAAACAGTATCGAGCCCATCTGAAAGATCCGCAGGTTCCCCAACATGAACCGAGGTCAACGCAACCGACTGCGCCAGCTGATGCTGATTGGGAAGTTCATGCAAGAACCCCAACCCCTTGCCCAAGCTTGGCACAGCGTTGACCCCTGAAATTGTCAATGTCGGAACAGAATCCGCCCGCGATTGGGCCATCGGCGTCAAGGTATTGGTCAGGCCCGGCCCCGTGATCACCAAGGCCACGCCAGGTTTTCCGCTGACCCGCGCATAGCCGTCCGCCATAAAACCTGCGCCTTGTTCGTGGCGCGGGGTGACATGACGTATCTCTGATTGCGCCAATCCACGATACAGATTTATCGTGTGAACGCCCGGAATACCAAAAATAACCTCGACGTCCCGCGCCCGTAGCCCATCGACCAATTGTTCGCCTATGGTAGTCATTGCTGCACCTCTGTTCTGATCGTCTAGGTTTGTATAATGACGATAAAGGCTTCGTCTTTTGCATGATCGCCCACGGCGGCAGAGCCATAGATCGCGACGCGTCGCATCCCGATCGACCGCACATTGGGTGAAATTTCGTTCAAGGCCGCCTCAAACCCATTTTTATGCCAAAATTCGCAATTCACAGAAATCACGACCGCGCCACCCATCTTTGTCACGCGCAGCAATTCGGTGATGGCTTCGGGTCCGACGTGGCCATGGGTAAAGGTGCCCGAGCTTGTCGTGACATCATATGTTTGACTTGCGACATCCATGCCTTTGGTCACGTCGCTTGGAAACAATGTGCGATAGACGTTTTTTCCCCGCGCAATTCGCAACATGTCTGGCGATATATCTGTCGCATCAATGACATAGCGACCAAGGGTATCAAGGGACTGCGCCAACAAACCAGTGCCAGAACCCACATCCAAAACCGTGCCAGAGGGGCAGATTTCATACACCACCTGCGCCACATGCAGGGGCAGTTCATAATCCGTAGACTTGGCAAAATCAGCATCATAGGTATCAGCCCATTTCGCATAAAGCTCTATGTTATCCGCAGGTGTTTTGATGGTATAGGCGTCGTCTAGGTCGATTTTTTTGCTCATAGTCGGCTCCGATGGTCTGGGCCGATCTTGGCACAGCCCATCGATTTGATCAAAAACATCTTTCACTTACGTCGCGGAAAATATCATCTCGGGCGCAATCCCACCCCTGTTTTTCGATGACACAGATAAACTTGTTTAACGCACACGGAAAAGTATGGCGTATCAGGCCAAATTTATGCCCCCACTGCCCCGTTTCGCGTCGCACAATGGCACACGGGGGGTGAGCGATAAACGGCGCGTGATCGCGCCGTTTTGATTATCCAGCGACATACATATCGATTGCGGCCACGGTGCCACGCGTCCACACGAGGTCAAACCAATGGGTAAAGCGGTCGCGGAACATTTGGTTTTGACCAAGATCGCCATAGAATTGCTGTTGCTCAATCCATTTTGTTGGCGCGTCTTTGGCCTGTTGTGCGACAACCGTCAGGTCGGCCCAAAACGGATCATTCGGTTCAATGACGCTGCCATCTTCGCGCGTGCCGTAACACATGCGCGCCCAAAGTGCCTGGGTCATTGCAAAACCATCAATCGGCGTTCCTTTGGCCAAAGCGTCGCGCAGAACGGGCAAGATAAAGCCCGTGTGCCGCGATGATCCGTCGAACGCCACGCGGCGCACGGTGTCGACGATCTTGGGATTGGAAAACCGTTCCTCGATCAAATCAACATAGCTGATCGGATCCATACCTGGCACAGGTTTCACAAGTGGCACGACCTCGGTCGTTGCGATTTTGCGGAACAGCTGTCCGATCTGAGGATGCGACATACAGTCGGAAATCGTTTGCAATGACAGAATTTCACCCGGATTAGCAATGACTTGATGTCCACCGTTTAGGATGCGGATTTTCATCGCTTCGAAATCGTGAACCTGATCTGATATGGTTGCCCCCACATCTTCCCACGCGGGACGGCCCGCGCAGAAATCATCTTCGATCACCCATTGGCGGAAATTTTCATGCGTCACGGGAACCGCGTCATCAATCCCGAATTCCCGAACCAAGGCACGTTCGGTGTCGCCTGTCGCAGGCACGATACAATCGACCATGGAATTGGGGAACGTGCAATTTTCCGCAATCCAATCGGCCAGATCAGGATCGCTCAGACGCGCCAAGCCTACAACGGTTTGACGCAGAATTGCACCATTGCCTTGGAGGTTGTCACAGGTCATGCCCGTGAACGGCCCCACTCCGCGATCACGACGCAATTTCAACGCGGCAACCATCGCGCCAAATGCGGTTTTTGGCGCATCAGGATGAGCTGCGTCATAGACGATATCCGCGTGTGCAGCGTCAAACCCTTTGGTCACTGGGTCAATATAATATCCACCTTCGGTCACGGTCAGTGCGACGATACGAATGGCGGGATCGGCCATTTTAGCGATCAAATCTGCGTTGCCATCGGTGATCGGGATATAGTCGATCATTGCGCCCACAACCTCGGCCGAGGTGCCTTTAGGATCCAATTCGATCAAAGTGGTCATGCAATCTTGGGCCAACAGTTTTTCACGCTGCGCCGCATCATAGTCGCGCACACCCGCGCCAACAATTGCCCAATCCATGGCCTTGCCCGCTTGCATCAGACGATGCAGGTACCACGATTGGTGGGCACGATGGAAATTCCCAAGACCGATGTGCACAATCCCAGCCGTCAACGCAGAGCGATCATAAGTTGGGCGCGCGATTGACGTAGGCAAACATGCAAGGCTTTGATTTGATAGCTTTATCAACTCATCCATTGGCCACCATCCACATTGTAAGTTTGCGCAACAACATATTCAGCATCATCAGAGGCCAAGAAAATGGCCATGCCCACCAAGTCTTCGGGTTTTCCAAAGCGGCCAAAGGGAACGCCTGCTGCGACTTCTTTCTTTTTCTGCCCCAACTCTTTGCCTTCCCATTTGGCAAAAAGGGAATCGACATGATCCCAATGTTCGCCGTCCACCACACCTGGTGAAATGGCATTCACATTGATCCCGTGTTTAATCAGGTCGAGGCCAGTTGATTGGGTGATCGAAATGACGGCCGCTTTTGTCGAACAATAGACCGCAACATAGGGTTCACCGCGACGGCCCGCTTGGCTGGCCATATTGATAATCTTGCCACCATGTCCTTGGGCGATCATCTGTTTGGCCGCCGCTTGGATGGTGAAAAGGGTCCCAAAGACATTGACCGCGTACAGCTTTTCAAAGTCTTGTGTGGTGATTTCAACTGTAGGCGACGCCGTAAAAAGTGCGGCATTATTGATAACAATATCAATCTTGCCCGTTTTTTCGACCACAGCCTCCATCGCCGCCTGAATCGACGCAGGATCTGTCACATCCATATGAACGGCATAAGCGCCCTGCCCCAGTTCGGCCGCCGTTTTTTCCGCCGCAGCAAGGTTCACATCGGCAATCGCGACCTGCGCACCTTCGGACAGATATCCCTTGGCAAAATGTTTTCCGATACCGCGCGCCGATCCAGTGATCAGCGCGGATTTCCCAGCAAGACGCCCTGTCATTTTCTATCACCTTTTTCGTCAAAACGATGAATTTTATCTTCGATCGGGGTCAACCAAACCGTGTCGCCATGACGGGCGGAAAATTCGCCGTCCACACGCACAGTGATCGACTCGGCCAACCCAGTATCAAGCACATGCAAGAATGTGTCGGATCCCAAATGTTCGGACACACCAACGCGCCCTTTCCATGCACCGCTGTCAAATGACGCGGTGATATGTTCGGGACGAACGCCAATTGTGTGCGCGCCGCGACTGGTTGCTTCGGTGCCTGTCATAAAGTTCATTTTTGGACTGCCGATAAAGCCCGCAACAAAGAGGTTGCGAGGTTCATGATACAGCTCGAGCGGACTGCCAACCTGTTCGATCACGCCTGCATGCAAGACGACGATCTTGTCGGCCATTGTCATGGCTTCGACCTGATCGTGTGTCACATAGACCATGGTAGTGTTCAACCGCTTGTGCAGCTCTGATATCTCAAGCCGCATACCAACGCGCAAGGCCGCATCAAGGTTTGACAAGGGTTCATCGAACAAAAATGCAGAGGGTTCGCGCACAATCGCACGCCCAATGGCAACGCGCTGACGTTGGCCACCCGACAATTGTCCGGGGCGGCGATCCAAATAATCGTTCAGGTTCAAAGCCGCCGCCGCTGCGGCAACGCGCCGATCTTGTTCTTCTTTTGGAAGGCCTGCCATTTTCAATGGAAAGGCGATATTTTTGCGCACGCTCATATGTGGGTAGAGCGCGTAGGATTGGAACACCATCGCCAATCGACGCTGCGCCGGTGGCAACGCAGTTGCGTCTTGGCCGTCAATCTGAATGGCGCCGTCCGAGACGTCTTCTAATCCTGCGATCAGACGCAACAACGTGGATTTACCGCACCCGGATGGGCCGACAAAAACAGTAAATTCGCCTTCTTCGATCGTCAGATCCAGCGGAGGAATAACCTCGACATCCCCGAACCGTTTGACCACTTTGTCCAGTACAATACGTCCCATAGTATACGTCCTTATTTCACCGCGCCAAAGGTCAGGCCACGGACAAGTTGTTTTTGACTGAACCAACCAAGGATCAGGATTGGCGCAATCGCCATTGTGGATGCCGCGCTAAGTTTTGCGTAAAACAAACCTTCGGGGCTGGAATAACTCGCGATAAATGCGGTCAATGGCGCGGCTTTTGCCGCCGTCAGGTTGAGCGTCCAAAACGCTTCGTTCCACGCAAGGATCACGTTCAACAGAATGGTGGACGCAATGCCCGGGATCGCCATTGGTGTCAGAATATAGATGATTTCTTCGCGCAAAGTCGCACCATCCATCCGCGCCGCTTCCAGAATTTCGCCAGGGATTTCCTTGAAATAGGTGTAGAGCATCCAAATGATGATCGGCAGGTTAATGAGCATCAGTACAACAACCAACCCCATGCGGCTGTCCAACAATCCCAGCTGAATGAACAGTAGATAAATAGGATAAAGCACACCAACCGCGGGCAACATTTTGGTGGACAGCATCCACATCAAAATATCCTTGGTCCGTTTTGACGGCACAAAAGCCATGGACCACGCCGCAGGCACCGCGATGATAATTCCCAAGAGGGTCGACCCCCCCGCAATAAAAATCGAGTTGGTCAGATAGCGCATGTAATCGGACCGTTCCTGCACGATGGAATAGTTTTCCAAGGTCCAGTTAAAGAACAAGAACACGGGCGGATCTGCGATTGCCTCGCCTTCGGTCTTGAAACTGGTCAAAATGGTCCAAAGGATCGGGAAAAAGATCAGCAGACCAACAGCCCAGGCAAGCATGGTGTTGATGGTTTTTCTGCGGTTCGTAACGCTGCGTGCCATGATCGTCCCCTAGTTATCCAAGTTTTTGCCAACGATGCGCATCAAGAAGATCGCAACGATATTTGCAAGAATGATGGCATAGACCCCGCCCGCAGATCCCAAACCGATGTTTTGGCTTTCCAAAACCCGTTGGAAGATCAGATAGGACAGTGTTTTACTGCCGAATGCGCCGCCTGTGGTCACAAAGATTTCTGCAAAGATAGACAGCAAAAAGATCGTTTGGATCAACAAAACAACAGTAATGGCGCGCGCCAAATGCGGCAATATGATATACCAGAACCGTTTGAGCGCCGACGCACCATCCATTTCAGAGGCTTCAAGCTGCTCTCCGTCGAGTGACTGGATCGCCGTTAACAAAATCAGCGTGGCAAATGGCAACCACTGCCAGCTTACGATCATGATGATCGACTGGATCGACGCTTGCGACATCCATTGAATGGGTTCGGCGCCGAAAAATTTCCAAAGATAGGCAAACAAGCCATAGTTCGGATCCATGAACATGTTCTTCCAAACCAACGCAGATACGGTTGGCATCACGAAAAACGGTGCAATCACGAGGATACGAACAATACCTTGTCCCCACATGGGTTGGTCCAACAACAGCGCAAGGACAATCCCCAAACAAATGGTGATCGCCAATACACCGCCCACGATGATCAAGGTGGTGTAGACACTTGGCCAAAACGAGCTGCTGGTAACAAAGCGTACGTAGTTTTCAAATCCGACCCAACCAAGGTCGCCACCACGCAATGGTAGGTATTTCTTGAACGAAAAATACAGCGTCATAACAAGCGGGACAAGCATCCATCCCAAAAGCAATATGACAGCGGGTGCCATCATGAAGCGGGCTGCTGATCGTGAATGTTGGGTCGCCATGGATACACGTCCTCTGTTGATGGTCGTGGACCACCTTTAAGTTTTGGGGAGTGAAGAGAAAAGATAGAAAAAGGGTGGCAAGTTGCCCGCCACCCTTAGGCGTTGGATTAACGGTAACCCGCTGCTTCCATCGCGTCGTTTGTGATCGCTTGTGCTTTTGCCAATGCTTCGTCAACTGATTGCTGACCTGCATAGACTGCTGAGAATTCTTGGCTTACGTCTGTCGCAATGCCTGCGAATTCTGGGATCGCTGCGAATTGGATACCAACATATGGGCTTGGCTCAACTGTTGAGTTGTTTGGATCCGCTGACAGGATTGAGTCCAGTGTCATTTTCGCAAATGGTACAGATTGATAATTTGGGTTTTCGTACAAAGATGTACGCGCACCTGGAGGCACGTTTGCCCAACCTTCGTTTGCCGCTACCAATTCGATGTAGGATGTGGATGTTGCCCACTCGATGAACTGTTTTGCAGCGTCTGTTTTTTGTGTCCCTGCAGGGATGGCCAATGCCCATGCCCACAACCAGTTGGAACGTTTGCCCAAACCGTTGTCAGGTGCAAGTGCGAAACCAACGCTGTCTGCAACTGTTGAATCTTTCGGGTTTGTTACGAAAGACGCCGCAACTGTTGCGTCGATCCACATACCACATTTGCCTTGTTGGAACAGCGATAGGTTTTCGTTGAAACCGTTAGTCGCGTAACCCGCAGGGCCAGATTCATTCATCATGCCAACGAAGAATTCAAGTGTGTCTTTCCATGGTTTTGTGTCGAACTGTGCGTTCCACTCCATGTCGAACCAACGTGCACCGAATGAGTTTGACATCGCTGTGATGAACGCGCCGCCTTCACCCCAACCTGCTTTACCACGCAAACAGATACCGTTGATTTCGTTTGCACGATCGGTCATTTTTGCAGCTGCTTCACGCACAAACGCCCATGTTGGCGCCTCTGGCATTGTCAAACCCGCTTTTTCCATAAGGTCTGTGCGGTACATGATCATTGAGCTTTCGCCGTAGAATGGCGCTGCGTACAATGTGCCGTCATAGCTTAGACCGCCTGCCATCGCTGGCAGAATGTCTGCCGCGTTATAGTCTGCAGACAGATCGTTCAGTGGAACCAACCAGCCGTTTTTACCCCAGATCGGAGTTTCATACATGCCGATTGTCATGATGTCGAATGCACCACCTTTGGTGGAGATATCGGTTGTGACGCGCTGACGCAAAACGTTTTCTTCCAATGTGACCCACTCAACTGTGTGGCCTGTTTTGGCTGTGAAATCATCTGTTAGACCCTGCATGCGGATCATGTCGCCGTTGTTCACGGTTGCGATTGTCAGAGTGTCAGCACCTGCAACACCTGCAATCATTGCCAGTGCTGTCGCACCGATCAAAGTATTCTTTAGCTTCATTGTGTCCTCCCATAGATACAAAGCATGCGAGGAACCTAGTCGGTTTTCTTTATTCGTGTCAATGTATTTTTTTACGCGCGTTAATTATTGGAAAACTCACGCAGAATCTCGCATTATCAAGCGGGCGCGATAAAGGGTTTCTTGGCGGCTGTTTAATTTTCCACCGCTTTCGATCACTTGAAACAGCGTATTCGCAGAATTTTCCGACACTGATTCATAGTCGTGCGCAGCCGTCGTCAATGACGGGCTGGTAAAGCGTGCAAAAGGATGATCGTCATGAGAGGCCACGCGCAATTCACAATTAGGCCACCGCCCGACCCGCACCCCCTGGTCATAACAGGCCGACAAAAATCCGATTGCCAAACGGTCATTACTGCACAAAACCGTATTGGTCGGAATGCCGCCTTCGGCCAGCAATTTTAATGCGCCCTGCTTGCCGATTTCTTCGAATGCCCA
>Ga0181604_10000419_pt1 | contig 38891 bp, 36 predicted proteins | sample 041ome_12_FD_148663 | JGI IMG/M metagenome (GOLD analysis project Ga0181604, IMG submission 148663) | Coastal salt marsh microbial communities from the Groves Creek Marsh, Skidaway Island, Georgia - 041410US metaG (spades assembly) | ecosystem: Environmental > Aquatic > Marine > Intertidal zone...
CAGAACCACAGTTGGGGATATAGGCATGGTCGCCAATTTCTTGTGAACCGTGGCTATGCGATCTTGTCTGTAAATTTCAGAGGATCAACAGGATATGGTAAAGAATTTCAGGCACTTGGGTATCGACAGTTTGGGCGTAAGATGCAGCATGATATTGAGGATGCTGCCCTTTGGGCCGTTGAGCAAGGCATAGCAGACCGCGAGGCTCTTGGGGTTATCGGAGCGAGCTATGGCGGCTATGCGGCCACGATGGCAGCGTTGCAAAGACCTGATTTATTTAAGGTTGCGATTGCCGAACATGCGATGATGGATGTCGCTTATCAATCTCAATTCCCATCCGACCACTGGGGCCTGAGCATTCAAAGCTGGACAAAGTATTTTGGGGATCCAAAGGATGAGGCTGATCTACAAATTATGAGAGATTATTCTCCAATCACTCATGCGGCCAATTTGCAGGTTCCAATGTTAATTGTTGCGGGAAAACGTGACGGGGTGGTCGGCATTGAACAAACTGAACGGTTTGTTGAGAGCGCCAAAGAAACACAATTTCCACCTCAAACGTTAATCTTTGAAGATGAGGGGCACGGCGTGGGGCGGTGGCAAAACCGAATAAAAAGGGCGCGGATAATGGAGGATTTTCTGCATGAACATCTCGGCGGTCGCTCCGGTGGTTGGGATTGGATTGAACTGGCCGCAGACTATCTGTGACAGCCATTTTAACCTGCACCAACACAAGCCGGAGCCTTTTCAGCGCTTAGGTGCTGGGCTGTGAGGTGGAAAAATCATGGGGGTTAGTTTCGCGCCAAGCCTTGTACCGCATAAAATTTTCATACCAAAATCTGTTTTGTTCGGATGGGTCCCCAGTTGGTTTCATTGTATCATGCCCGCCAAGACTGCCCAGAAAAAATATTAATTCTGTAAACTCTTGAAAAGGATTATAATAATCCGTGATCTGTCCAAAATGCCACTTGTGAATGTCTAAAAGATACTCCTTAATTCTCACTGCTGGCGTTTGATCAAGTCCAAAGCGCTCCCGCCACATGTTCTCAATTTTTGCTGCGCTGGCACTGCTGTTGATTGGGGTGTTTCGCGATCCGTTCCTCCTGTAGACGATGCTACCCGCCCTGACGGTGGTGCCATTGTCCATTTTATCTTTCGTGCGGAAATATGGCTTGTGGGGACCCTAATCGCCCCGCACGCCCGCCTATATCTTCGGCATCCCCTTGGGCCGCATCAGCCGCTTTTGTGCTGCGATGCGGAATGGGGCGTTGGGGCCACCGTATCCTTCATATCCACCTGTGCGTTGTACGATTTCAAAAAACATGCCGTCGGCGAAGGGGCGCGAGTAGAGTTGGAAGAATTTCCCCCGCGCATCCTCATCATAAAGAATATTTTGCGCCCGTAAGCGCGCCAGTGTTGCCGCATCAATGTCGAAACGTGCGGCCAGGTCGGCGTAATAATTGCGCGCGATCGGCAAGGGGGCAAACCCACAGGTCTCTAATCTTTGGGCAGAGGCAAATATATCATCTGTCGCAAAGGCAATATGCTGAACCGAGGCGTTGGAACTTTCCGCCAAAAAACGGCCCGCCATGGTCTTATGCGTTTCCGCCCCGTTGAGGGTAATCCTTAGGCTGCCATCTGATGACTCGAGCGCCTGTGATCGCACCAGCCCGTCGGGATCGACCACGTCAACCATTGCGGATTTTTTCAGGTCAAAGAGCGTTGTGTAAAAGAGAGACCAGCTGAGCATATCCTCATAGCTCATCGTATGCCCCATATGATCGACGCGGGTCAGACCCGCCGCCTGTGAGGGCTCGGCGCGATTGGTGAATTCGACATCCCATACATTCGATAGCCCGGTCTTATCGTCGATATAATGCAAAATTCCACCACTTTGGCCGTGGATGGCTGGAATTTTCAGGTGTTTGGGATCGATTGGCTGCTCAAATAGATCCGCACCCAAGAGTTGCGCGCGTTCGGCGGCCTCTTTTGCATCTTCCACTGCAATCCCAATATCGCAGACATTGGTTCCATGGAGCGTAAATGCGCTGCTGGCGTAGCCTTTGGTTTCGCGGTTCACCAAGATGCGAATGTCGCCCTGTGTCCATAGGGTGAGGTCCAAAGTCAGATGATCGGCGCAAGCTGTAAACCCGAGGCTGGAGAGCAAAGCGCCCAGCGTCTCTGCGTCTTCTCCCTTACTCGCAAACTCAATGAATGACAGGCCTTTGGCTTGGATTCGCGCTGGCATGTCCGGCACAGTCAGTGCGAGCGCTGGCTCTGCGCGATGGACATCATCCATCAGCGCCAAAAGGGATCGATAGCCGTCTTTTGCGATGGTTTTTGGTTGGCCGCCTCGGAATTGATCGTTAAATATTTCAAGCGAAATAGGACCAGAATATCCGGTTGCCATCACCGCGTGTGTGAAGCCGATCATATCAAGGTCACCTTCTCCTGGCATGTTGCGAAAGTGACGCGAGCGATAGAGCAAGTCCATGTCAATGGCTGGCGCATCGGCAAAGTGAACGAAGAAAATTTTATCGCCGGGAATGCGGCGGATTGTATCTGGATCAATCTTGCGTGCCAAAGTGTGATAGCTGTCCAGAATTAGCCCTATATTTTCATGGTCGGCGCGCCGTACGATTTCCCAAGCGTCCCGGTGATCATTGACATGACGACCCCAGGCCAGTGCCTCATAACCGACGCGCAGCCCCCTCTTTTTCGCGCGTTCCCCGAGCTCGTGAAAATCTGCCGCTGCGCGATCAATGCCGCCAATTGCCTCTGGATGGCAAGACGAGCAAATCAACATGAGATCCGTTCCCAATTCTTGGATCAGGTCAAACTTATGCTCTGCGCGATCAAAAGCCTTTGCGCGCAGAGGATCAGGCAGGCCCTCAAAGTCACGAAAGGGTTGAAAAATGGTGATTTCAAGCCCCATCGCGCGGATCATCTCGCCGACTTCGCGCGGATTGGCGTCATGGGCGATAAAATCTTGCTCAAAAATTTCCAGCCCATGGAATCCGGCGGCCGCGATCGCTTCGAGCTTTTCTGCGAAGTTGCCCGAGATAGAGACGGTCGCAATAGAGGTTTTCATGTTTGATCTCCGCGGATGCCGATGTTCGGGCTGATTGCAATAGGCCATTCCTGTGATGCTGCTCTTAGCTTTGAAACTTAGATGAGAAATGGGTAAACTGTCAAAAAGGATAGGAAGGCATATTTATCGTTGGGGCCTCACGGCTTTGAACACGCTTGTCACAAGGAAAGTCAGCGCCGCGATACAGACGATGGATGGGCCCGCGGGCGTATCAAACACATAGGCTGCGCGCAGGCCAATTATGGCTGAAACAACTCCGATGAGACCGGCCATCAAAGCCATGCCTTCGGGGGTCCGCGACAAAGGGCGGGCGGCGGCGGCGGGAATGATCAACATGGCCGCGATAAGCAACACACCGACCACTTTGATCGCGACTGCAACCGTAATGGCCAGTGCAAATGTCAACGCCAGTTGCTCACGTTTTGGATTGATCCCACAGGCATAGGCGAGATCCTCGTTCAAAGTTGAGGTCAGCAAGGCCGACCAGCGCCAGCCGATCAGCGCCACCACAAGCACCGCACCGCCCCAGATGACCGCAAGATCATCCCGTGAGACCGCAAGGATATCACCAAAGAGATAGGCCATGAGATCAATCCGTACGCCGGACAGAAAGGAGACCGCGACAAGTCCAAAGGCAATGGCCGAATGTGCCAGAACCCCCAGCAATGTGTCCATTGCATAGCCGCGACCGGATAAGATGCTGACGACAAGGGCCATGAGCAGAGCCACCACCACCGTCCCCACGAATATGGACATCGAAAATGCCAAGGACAATGCCACGCCAAGGATCGCCGCATGGGCGGTAGCGTCCCCAAAATAGGCCATGCGCCGCCAGACAACAAAGCACCCCAGCGGTGCCGCGGCGAAGGCCACGCCAATGCCGGCCAGAGCCGCACGTATCATAAAATCATCCATCATTATTCTACGACCTTTGTGTGTTGGTGGTGATGATCGGCATGATCGTGTCCATGGTCGTGTTCATGTCGGTAAAGTGCGAGTGCGCCGCCCGTTCCTGACCCAAACAAGGCCCTATATTCTGGTGCAGATGCCACGACCGCGGGCGTTCCTTCGCAGCAGATATGGCTATTGAGGCAGATAACGCGGTCAGAGGCGCTCATGACGACATGCAATTCGTGGCTGATCATTAGAACGGCACAGCCGGTCGTGTTCCGCACTGTTTCGATCTGTTGGTAAAATGACGCTGAACCGCGTTGATCTAAACCCTGTGTGGCTTCGTCCAACAAAAGCAAATCGGGTTTAGCAATCAATGCCCGCGCGAGCAAAACTCTTTGAAACTGTCCACCTGACAGCTGCGACAGTTGCGCCTTTTCCAGTTCAGGAACGCCCGCCCGGGTGAGCGCATCACTGATGTCTGTAGAGGTGACGCCACCTTGCAGGTTTAAAAACCTTGAAACTGTAATGGGTAGAGTTTCGTCAATATGGAGCTTTTGGGGGACATATCCGATTTTGAGGTCATGGGCGTGCGAGACCTGGCCCTTAAATGGCTTGATCGCACCGATAATAGCTCGAAGCAGGCTGGTTTTACCGGATCCATTGGGGCCAACGATTGTTACGATTTCTCCAGGGTCGATCCGTAAAGAGACATGCGACAAGGCTGGTGTTGCGCCATAGGTCACGCAGAGCTCGTCAACCTGAACCAAGCTCATGCTTGGGCCTTTTCGGTGCAGCCCGGGCAGATACCTTCCGCCTCAATGACAGTCCGCTCTATGTGAAAGCCTGTGGCATGTGCCGCGTCATGCAGTACGCCCCGTGCTGTGGTCGATAGCGCCTCGGCCACCGCATCGCACAACCGGCAAATCATAAAGGCTGGCGTGTGGGAATGGTGGGTGTGCACGCAGGCGATGAAAGCATTCAACCGTTCGATCTTATGGGCCAACCCATTTGCAACCAGGAAATCCAAGGCGCGATATGCGACCGGCGGTTGCGATCCGAACCCCTCTTCGCGGAGCCGGTCTAGGATCGAATAGGCACCCAGCGCGCGGTGGTCCTGCAGCAAAATTTCGAGCACCTTGCGCCGCACAGGCGTAAAGCGCAAACCACCCGCCGCGCAACGCGCCTCCGCTGCGGCCAAGGCCTCGCTCATACATGCGCCGTGATTGTGCTGTGCAAACCCGAGGGGCTGGCTGGCTGTATTTATTGTCGTGGCTTTACTTGTCATTCGTTCACATTTCGCTTACACCCAATGTAATGTTATAAAATCACATTGAGGCATCCATGTCCAGAACCCTTTTTAGCTTGTGCTTCACGGCCGTTTTCGTAGCAGGCCCCGCCTATGCGGACAGGCCGCAGGTTGCCGTTGATATCGCGCCGGTTCATTCTTTGGTGGCGCAGGTCATGGAGGGAGTTGGCGTGCCTGATTTGATCATCCAATCTGGCGCGACTCCCCATGAGTATAGTCTGCGCCCCTCTGAGGCCACTGCCTTGCAAAACGCCGATCTTGTGTTTTGGATCGGGCCCGATTTGACGCCATGGCTGGCAGAGGCGCTTGAAACCCTCGCGCCGGCTGCGGTTTTGACAAGTTTACTGGAGGTCGATGGCACAATTCAATTGGAGTTTCGAGAAGATGCGCTGTTTGAAGCTCACGATCACAGCGACCACGATGATCATGACGATCATGACGAACACGGTGCGCATGATCCACATGCGTGGTTGTCACCCAAAAATGCGATGACCTGGTTAGACACGATCGCCGGCCGGCTCTCCGCTTTTGATCCGGTCAACTCAGATGCCTATTTGGCGAATGCCGCGTCAGGCCGTGCGGCGATTGAAGTCCTCATCGAGGAGGTTGAAGCGACACTTGATCCAGTGCGGGGCCGCGAATTCATTGTGTTCCATGATGCCTATCAGTATTTTGAGACGGATTTTGATTTTGCGGCATCCGGGGCGATTTCTGTCAGTGATGCCTCTGATCCTAGCCCAGCCCGTATCGCAGAAATCCGTGGCCAGGTCGCAGAACACGGGGTTGTTTGCGTTCTTGCCGAGCCGCAGTTCAATCCTGGACTCGTTGCAACGGTTCTGAAAGGGTCTGACGCGCAGATGGGTATTGTAGATCCGCTTGGGTCTGATCTGGAGCTTGGATCAAAACTTTATCCGCAGTTGATCCGACATCTCACAGCTGCTCTTGCGCGGTGCTTGCAATCTCAGTAAGCCCGCCATTTGTGGCTGAGGGCTTACTGTGTGTCGGACCGCAGGGAGAATGTGGCGCTGCGTCCGGTGCCCTTGTCGCTGGTGAAGATGAGGGATGCGCCATCTTTCTTGACTTGCTGGCAATTATACTCCAGCTCGCGGTCGCCCCAAGTCATGCTGCGGCAAAAGAAACCATCGGTCCACTCCCAGGATCCGGTAACACCGCGACCAAAGGCTTTGCCGGTGATTTCGCCGCTGTCCAAAACCTTGAGCTGTAGGCTTAAAAGTCGGATCTCGAGGATGTTGGTGGCAACGGCACTCATAAAGTCCGATCTCTCAATCAGAGTTTCCTGCGCCGCAGCACTGCTGGCCATGAGGCTTAAAAAGATGGCAGTGATCATTCTATTCATGGGCTCGGCAGTCTTTATTGCGTTTTGATATTTCTACGCAGAGAGGGCTTGATTAGATCACTTTTGCGCTAACGTTGCTTGGACCCATACCAGATGCCGCGCGATGATATTGCAAGTTTGACATGCCTTGATGCAATTTTTGCATTGGATAAAGCAAAGCATTGGCTCTACGTCTCTAGGCAATCAACCCGAGGAGTTTTTCATGCATCTTGCCCGTTTCCCAAGAGTATTTCTTGCGCATCTTTCGACACCCCTAGAGCCGATGGAGCGTTTGTCAAAAGAACTGGGTGTTGAGATTTGGATCAAACGGGATGATTGCACGGGCATGTCGACCGGCGGAAACAAGACCCGCAAGCTGGAATTCTTGATGGCGGAAGCTCTGGAGCAGGGCGCGGATATGGTGATGACGCAAGGGGCGACCCAGACCAATCACGGGCGCCAAACCGCTGCATTTGCAGCAAAACTTGGGCTGAAATGTCATATTCTTTTAGAGGATCGTACCGGTTACCAAGATGGCAATTACAACACCAATGGCAATGTTTTGCTCGATCACCTGCATGGTGCGACAACGCAGAAGTTTCCAGCCGGTCACGATATGCCCGGCGAAATGGAACGCGCGGCGGAGGCCAAGCGTGCGGAAGGTCACAAGGTCTATGTCATTCCCGGCGGCGGCTCAAATCCGACAGGGGCTTTGGGATATGTGAATGCAGCTTTTGAGCTGCTGGGCCAGGCCAATGAGCGCGGTCTCAAGTTTGATCGCCTGGTGCATGCAACCGGATCTTCGGGCACACAAGCGGGCCTGGTCACCGGTCTTTGCGCCATGAATGCACAGCTGCCGATTTTGGGCATAGGCACGCGTGCACCGATGGAAAAACAAGAGAACATGGTGTTCGATCTGGCCTGCCGCACGGCGGAAAAGCTCGGTTGCCCGGGCGTGGTTCAGCGCGGCGATGTTATGGCAAATACTGATTATGTCGGAGAGGGCTATGGCCTGCCGACCCAAAGCGGCCTTGAGGCGATCAAAATGTTCGCGGAACTGGAGGGCATTCTGCTTGATCCTTGCTATTCCGCCAAGGGGGCAGCGGGCCTGATTGATCTGGCGCGTAAGGGTGCGTTTTATGGCGAGCGGATCGTGTTTTTGCACACCGGTGGTGCGGCGGCCTTGGGGGGATATGATTTTGCCTTCGATTTCTCGCGCAATTGGGTCACGCTGTAAAAGCTGCTAGAGCAAAGACCACATTTTGCGGGCGCTATCGTCAAAATAAGTCGGATTCGCGAGGGCGGAAATGGTCAGAGAGACATTCAAGCCCTGGTCGCCAATGGTGATCAGACTGCCATTTTCCAATTCAGTTTCAACGGCGGTTTGGGGCATCCAGGCAAAGCCGCTTCCTTGTAAGAGGCGGCGGCGGATGGTTTCTACCAGCCCATCAATATAGATGGTTTCAATGTTTAACGTCTCAATGGAAATTGAATGTTCAACGGCTTGACCTAAAAACGACGATTGCTCATAGGCCAGATAAGGGATGGGCGGGCCGCCGCTATTGGACAGATGCCAGCCCCGCGCTTCGGCCGCATCACGGGCGGCAACCGGAATTAATAGATCTGATAAGAGATCTTTGCGCTCAAAGCCTGTGTCATCGATTTTTGGCGATACGGACTGATGGTAATAGACCAGCATTATATCGACCGCACCTTCAAGCAAAAGCTCGCAACATGTGCTCAGCGAGTCCGAGATGACCCGTGTTCGCAACTCTGGGATTTCTTTTTGAATGCGTTCGATTTGATGGGCGAGATAATTCATAGATATCGTGTGCAGAGCGGAGATTCGGACGAAGCGCGTATCGCCCCTATCTGCATCGCGGATGGATTGACGGCTTTCGTTGAGCTGCGCGATGGCCGCCTTGGCTGTTGGCAGAAAGTTGTGCCCGGCCTCTGTGAGCTGAATGGGGTAGGTGGCGCGGTTGACCAGGGGCAGCCCAACCCAGTTTTCGAGGGCCTTGATCCAGAGACTATCGATCGGTCATGCCAACCAATCTTTATGGTCCCGGCGACAATTATCATCCAGAAAACAGTCACGTGGTCCCGGCCCTTATACGCCGTTTCCATGAAGCGAAGGAAAAGAATTTTAGTGAAGTCGTGGTTTGGGGCTCTGGCACGCCGAAGCGCGAATTTCTATATGTGGATGATATGGCCGAGGCGAGCATTTTTGTTCACACTCTCCACAAAGATATATTTGCGGAACAGACGCGGCCAATGCTGTCACATGTGAATGTTGGAACCGGCGAGGATGTCACAATTCGAGACTTGGCCGAAACTGTCAAAGAGGTTGTCGGGTTCACAGGAAATTTGGTTTTTGACACCAGCAAACCGGATGGCCCGCCGCGCAAATTGATGGATGTCGAAGTTCTGTCAAACTTGGGGTGGACCGCCAGCGTCGGGTTGCGCGATGGTTTGCGGCACAGTTACCAGGACTTTTTGAATAACCAGAATATCCGGTGCAAATAGTCTGTGATTTCGGTCAAGGATCGCGCGCGGGCGAGAGTTGAATGTAGACTGTCAAAGGCCGCGTTTGCTCTGCCCGGTGGCCACACCGGGCAGAGCCTGCCTGTCCCCCCGGCAGGCGCATTCACCGTCTGGGTATACGGGTATATATGGTTATCGCTCAAATTTTGCAGTGATTTCACCACCAAACATATGCGCCCGCCCAGGCCTTTCGTGTTGAAATGGCGTTATGCAGAGGTCCCTTGGCTTGAAAACAGGCGTTACGTGCAGGCGCTAACGTCAGAAAATCTCGCTCAGGCGTGACAGGGCTTTAACTGCCGACGACATTGAAGGCAGGACCATAGGGATACTGCGTGATATTTTCATTACCATCTTCGGTAATGATTAAAATATCGTGTTCACGATACCCGCCTGCGCCAGGTTGCCCATCTGGAATTGTGATCATGGGTTCCATGGAAATGACCATGCCTGGCTCTAGAATCGTGTCGATGTCCTCGCGCAGTTCGAGCCCGGCTTCTCGACCGTAGTAATGGCTTAACACGCCAAAGGAATGGCCATAGCCGAATGAGCGATATTGCAGCAAATCGCGCTCTTCGAAGAAGGCGTTCACACCGGCCGTGACCTCCGCACAGCTGGCGCCGGGCTTCAGCAAGCTGATGCCAAGTTCGTGGGCGGCGACATTGGCCTCCCAATAGGCTTGGGATGCTGCATCAACGGTCTCCACAAACATTGTGCGTTCCAACGCTGTGTAATAGCCTGAAATCATGGGGAAGGTGTTGAGGCTTAGAATGTCACCCCGCTGCAAAACGCGGCTTGTCACGGGGTTATGCGCCCCGTCGGTGTTGAGGCCAGATTGGAACCAGACCCAAGTGTCCCGATACTCCGCATCTGGAAATTCCCGCGCGATATGCGCCTCCATTGCGTCGCGGCCAGCCATGGCAACATCAATTTCTCGCACCCCGGCCCGCACGGCGTCCCGGATCGCGTAGCCACCCACATCAGCGGTTGCCGCCCCGGCGCGTATAAGGGCGATTTCAGCCGGCGATTTCATCATGCGCTGCTGCATTGTGGCCTGCGCCAGATCAACTTGGGCTTTTGGGGCCAGAAAGCTGTTGAGCGCTGCGGCCTGAGTGAGAGACAGGTGATCACCCTCATAGCCGATCACACCGCCTTGTCCTGCCACAGATGCAATTGCGCGCCAGTAGTTATCGCGCTGCCAATCTGTATAGGTAATGTTGTCAGCAAAGCTGCGGCGCCATGGCTGGCCGGCGTCGATGCCGGCGGAAATGGTGATGCAATCCGTTGCGGTGACAACCAAGCCGTAGGGACGGCCAAAGGCACAGTATAAAAAGCCCGAATAATAGGCGATGTTGTGCATAGATGTAAAAACAGCCGCGTTAACACCTTTGTCGCGCAGGATGTTGCGCAGCCCCGCGAGGCGGGTTTCATATTCCGCATCGCAAAAGGGCAGAGCCGCTTTTGATCCATTGTGAAATCGGTGAAAATTTGGGCGCTTGATTTGGGTCATGTCGACACCTCATTGAAAAACAAATCCCGGCGTTCAGGATCTATTTTGCGCAAGTGGAATATGCCACCTGCCAGCGACGCCATCGCTGAATGCCTGCAAACTATGATCGATTCTCCCAATTTTTGCCATCACATTTGCGACGCCTTCTTGCGGGAATTGCGACCATGTGGCGGCGATTTGGGTGAAGATGAGGGGGCGGATAGACCTAGACGATTTGTGAAATCAAGACAGTCTACTTGATTAATATCGATGATTAGATTCTACTTTATGAGCATAATATTATTTTTAATAATTATTTAAAAATATAAATTTTTGTGTTTATCAGAAAATTTACGTTCTTAATTATCTGCATACAATATTTGCCATTTAAGTTGTAATTTGCTATTTAAGATAAAAATTAACGTGAGGTTTGGGTCATGAGTAATGCAATGAAGCAATTGTCGCGCTTGGCTAAGTTGATTTTTGAGATTGAAATCGATTTGGGGTTGAGCGATCTATCGCAGCCTGAAAAACTGGTTTTAATGGCGGCCCATGAGCAATCTGATGCAGATGGGCAATTCCAAACGCATCAATTGCTGTCGCATCCTTTGAGCGCCAAGATGGCCCGTCCTACCTTTTTTCGGGCCTTGAAGCAGCTTGAGCAAAAGGAATTGTTGCTGAGAAATCCGGAGAAAAAGCGCGGGCTGTATACTGTTGCGGAAACTTAATCTCGATTGGCTCACCTTTGTTGTGGTGAGCGTTGGATATATTTCAGCTTATACGATTACCTCCGGGCTGGTGATGCCCCTGCAAAAGATATTGGCACCGCAGCTGCCTATTGTTTTCAGCGTGCTCTTTTTGCCCCACGGCATCCGCGTATTGGCGGTCTATTTCTTGGGATGGCGGGGCCTTTTATACTTGCTGCCCTCCAGTTACCTCATGTGGGCGACGAGCGTTTACGGCAACTCCATCGACCTGGCAGTTTTGAGCCCTGTGGCGTCTTTGGTCGTGGTGTATGTCGCTGTCAGAATGGTCAAAACATATCACGGATCGCGCAATAAGGCTGTGTTTTATTTCTCCTGGAAAGAGTGTTTGGTGGTTGCAGCGATCGCATCCGTGCTCAACGGTACAACGCTCTCAATGCTTTATGACAGTGAGATTAACTGGATTTTGATGATCGGATATTCCTCCGGTGATATGGCTGGGCAGATTGTTTTACTGGTGCTGATAGTTGCTCTTATGAGGCTCAATCGTAAGCTGTCCAAATTCATTTAAGAAAATATTTAGCGATAAATAGATAACACGCGCAACCGCACCCGCATAGACGTGTTTGCAGTCTTCATTCGTGAGTTAGATGCCCTGCTGGCCCGGTTAGCTGGCCCGGTTAGCTGGCCAAGAGGGCGGGGTTTCCTCCTGCGGCAGTTGTGTTGATACAGATAGATTGCTCGCTCACCAGCCACCGTTCGAATGTCTCATCCATCAGTAAGGGGACAATCGCACCGCGCCGCGCGCTCAAGGCTTGGCGGAGGAGCCGCGCCTGCGGACCGGCGTAGACCACCGCTTGTAAGTCAGGGATCTTTGTCACATCAGCCATCGCGATCTCTGCAGCAATGGCTCTGCATCCCATATCCCTGGCGCTTTGTGCACGGGTTTCTGCCCCGGGCCCCATGCACAGAATGCGTGATCGGGGCCGCAAAAGGTAGCGGTTCGACTCGCCTGTGGGGCCGGGTAAATCTTCGGTGCTATGGCCCTCCTGTGGCGGCTGGCTGGCAAAGGCTTGCTCTAGCTCTGCCAAACTCATCTGAGGGGGTAAGGGGCCCTCAGCCGTCATGAGGCTTTGCGCGGCGAAGCGTGGCAAATAGCGCGGCCCGCCGGCCTTTGGCCCGGTTCCGCTCAACCCATGGCCGCCGAAGGGCTGGGAGCCAACGACAGCGCCGATTTGATTGCGGTTAATGTAGAGATTGCCCACATTGACGCGGCTCACGACCTTTTGCACCCGATCATCAATGCGGCTGTGAAACCCGAAAGTGAGGCCATAGCCGCTGGCGTTTATATCCTCAATCACACGATCCAAATCGCCCGCGTCGTAGCGGGCCAAATGCAGTACGGGTCCGAAGATCTCCTCGTGCAGGTCAGAGATTCCGCTTACAGATAGGATCGTTGGCGCAACGAAATACCCGTTTTCTGGGGCTGTGGTTTGAAATAAAAGCTTCTGGCGTGCGATATGCGCGGAAATGCGTGCTTGAGCTGCCGCATCTATCACCGGACCGACATCGCAATCTGCGGCCTCCGGGGGGCCAACCACCAGGGCTTGCATAGCGCCGCACAACATGCGCTCAAACGCATCTGCAATATCACTTTGCACATATAGCATCCGCAGAGCCGAGCAGCGTTGACCGGCCGATTGAAAGGCGCTGACAACCACATCCTGCACCGCCTGTTCGAGGAGGGCCGTACTGTCGACAATCATTGCATTCAACCCGCCGGTTTCGGCAATCAAGGGCGCCTGCGGTGGCAGATTTTCCGCCATAACTCGGTTGATCGCCTGCGCCGTGGCGGTTGAGCCTGTGAAGCAAACACCAGAAACATTGGGCGCACTACACAGAACAGGACCCACAACAGCGCCCTCTCCGGGAAGCAGCTGTAGGCAGGTTTTTGGCACGCCTGCTTGATGCAAAAGTGCAGTTGCTTGCACGGCAATCAAACTCGTGGCTTCGGCCGGTTTGGCCAAGACCCCATTGCCCATGGCCAAAGCGGCGGCGATTTGCCCAGTGAAAATGGCCAAAGGAAAATTCCAAGGGCTAATGCAGGTGAAAATTCCATCTGAGTTGCTGGCCAGCGCCTCTGCCTGATGGGCGTAATAGCGTAGAAAATCCACCGCCTCGCGCAATTCGCCAATGCAGTCACTTAACGTTTTACCGGCCTCATGGGTGAGCAGTGCAAAAAACGCCTCTGCATGGCTTTCATACAGATCTGCGGCTTTGCGTAAAACTGCGGCCCGCTTGGCTGGAGTGATCTGCCAAGGGGTGGCAGCAGCGGCCAGCTGTCGCGCTTGGTCTGCGGATAAAAACCTAATCTGTCCAATTTGATCGCCCGTGGCTGGGCTGTGCACAGGATGAGCTTGGCCAAGATCGCCATAGCTCCAGGTCTGGCGTCTTGCGCGCTGGGCTTGCAGATGCGCCAAAACCTCCGGATTTGACAGATCGAATCCTGTGGAGTTGGGGCGGTCTGGCGCGAAAATATCTGCCGGTAGGGAAATTTTTGGGCCGGCCTCTTGCCCTTTTTCAAAGGGATCTGCGGCCACCACATGGGCCGGAACCTTCGCATCAAAAATCTGGTTCACAAAGGAGGAATTGGCGCCGTTTTCCAAAAGGCGGCGCACCAAATAGGCCAAAAGATCAGAATGGTGCCCAACTGGCGCATATATGCGGCAGGCAACCCCATGCTCTTGCAGCACTTGATCATGCAGAGCTTCCCCCATGCCATGCAGTCGCTGGAATTCGAAATTTGTTACCTTCTGAGCGCGCGCGCTGTGCAATACGGCCGCGATGGTATGGGCGTTATGGGTGGCAAATTGCGGGTAGATGCGATCAGACATGGCCAGCAACTTCTGCGCACAACAGATGTAGTGCATATCGGTATGTGGTTTCGTGGCCAGCACCGGAAAACCTGGGAGCCCCTCAACCTGCGCCAATTTGATTTCCGTGTCCCAATAAGCGCCCTTGACCAGACGCACCATGATGCGGCGATCCAGTTTTTGGGCCAAAGCATAGAGCCAATCAATGACATAGGCGGCGCGCTTGCCATAGGCTTGAACGACCACCCCAAACCCGTCCCAATGGGCAAGACCAGGCTCTGATAGGACAGCTTCGATCACATCCAAAGAGAGATCCAAACGTGCGGCCTCTTCGGCGTCGATGTTCAGCCCGATGCCGGCAGATTTCGCCAAAAGCGCCAAGGATCGCGCGCGGGGCACCAAAACATCCATCACTTGCTTGCGATGTTGCAGATCATAATTGGGATGCAGTGCGGAGAGTTTAATGGAGATGCCGGGATTGCGCGAAATATCCCTGCCAGAGGCAGCTTTGGCGATTTGCGCAATCGCATCGGCATAGGCCATATGGTAGCCTCTTGCGTCCTCGTCGGTGATCGCCGCTTCCCCCAACATGTCGTAGCTATACAGATAGCCTTTTGCCTCAAAACCTGCCGCGCGGCTCAGCGCTTTTTGGATGGTTTGACCCAGGACAAATTGTTGCCCCATTTCGCGCATGACCCGTGCCACGGCTTGGCGGATGACCGGCTCGCCGAGGCGTTTGATGGCCCCGCGCAAAAGTCCGGCCATGCCTGTGTCGGGCGCATCCAGCACCTGTCCCGTGACCAAAAGCGCCCAAGTTGACGCATTGACCAAAGTGGAATGGCTTTCCCCCAGATGCTTGCCCCATTCCGACGGGGCAATCTTGTCTTCGATCAAAGCATCCATGGTGGCCGCATCGGGCACCCGCAACAGCGCCTCGGCCAGGCACATCAAGGCGATGCCCTCTTCAGAGGAGAGGCCATATTCGGCCAAAAACAATTCCATCACAGAGGGCTTAGCCTCTGCACGCAGTCTCTTGACCATGGCGCTGGCTTGGCGGGAAATTTCAGCGCGCGCCTCGGGGCTCGGGGCCAGCGTGGCCAGATTTTGCAACACCTCTGGATCAGAGGCATAGGCTTTGGCGCGCATCTGTGTGCGGAATTGGTCCATCACACGGACTCCTTGGCGCGGTTCACCATGCCAAATAAATCGCGCGGATCATCGGGATCGGCGAGAAGGTCAAGCTGAACAAAATGCCCGGTGCGTTCCAATTGGTCCCGCAGATACCGCAGAGCGGAAAAATCCTCTATGGCAAACCCCACGCTATCAAATAGCGTGATTTGCCGCTCCGTACTGCGGCCGGTTTTTTGTCCAGCAATGACCTGCCATAGTTCTGTCACAGGGTGATCGGCTGCCAGGGCTTGGATCTCACCTTCGATGCGGGTTTGCGCTGGGTATTCGACAAAAATATCCGCGCGGTGCAAAATATCGCGGTGCAGTTCAGTCTTGCCCGGACAGTCGCCACCAATGGCGTTGATATGCACGCCTGCACCGACCATATTATCGGTTAATACAGTGGCATTTTGCTTATCTGCGGTGCAGGTGGTGATGATATCGGCCCCGGCGACGGCCTCTTCGGCGCTGGCGCAGATGCGCAGTTTCAAGCCGGCGTCGGCCAAGTTTCGCGCGGCTTTCTCGCTGGCCTTCGGGTCGATGTCAAACAGATGAACTGTGTCAATTCCTAAAACCTCCTGAAACGCCAAGGCTTGGAATTCGCATTGGGCGCCGTTGCCGATCATGGCCATTGTCCGCGCGGATTTTGGCGCCAAATATTTTGCCGCCATGGCGCTGGTGGCGGCGGTGCGCAGGGCTGTTAGGATGGTCATTTCCGTGAACAGAACCGGATAGCCGTTGGAGACTTTGGCCAAAACGCCGAAGGCTGTGACCGTTTGATATCCGCGTGCCATATTGGCGGGGTGACCGTTGACATATTTGAACCCGTAATGCTCCCCGTCGGTGGTGGGCATCAGCTCAATCACGCCTTCCTCCGAATGGGCTGGAATGCGGGGTGTCTTGTCAAAGGTTTCCCAGCGTAGGAAATCTGCTTCGATATAGGCACAAATTTCCCGCAACATTTGTCGCGGGCCGATCGCGTTGACGATCCGCATCATGTCTTGCACCGAAACAAATGGCACCATGGCCAGGGCGGAAGGATTGGGGGCGGCCATCTTATAAACCTCTTGTTCGGCGATCTAGAACCTTGCGGCCCAAAAGGGACGCGGTCAGATCGCACATCAGCGTTGCGGTTTTACCTCGGATGTCGAGGAAGGGATTCAATTCGGTCAAGTCAAGTGAGCTGGCCAGGCCACTGTCATGGATCATTTCCATGATCAAATGCGCTTCGCGGAACGTGGCGCCGCCTGGCACGGTTGTGCCGACTGCGGGGGCGATCTCTGGGTCGAGGAAATCCACATCGAAGCTCACATGCAACAGGCCATTGGACTGCGCCACACGGCGCAGAAATGCCTCCATAGGTTTGACAACGCCCAATTCATCAATGCGGCGCATGTCATAGACATCAATGCCCAACTCAGCGATGAAGCGATGTTCTGCCTCATCCACAGAACGTAGCCCCATCATACATATATTGGCCGGATCCAAGGGCGCGGGCACGGGTGGGAATATCCCCTCGAAGCTGTCTAAGCCCAGTGCATAGGCCATGGGCGTGCCATGCAAATGTCCGCTGAGGCTGCTGGTGAGCGTGTTCATATCGGGATGCGCGTCCAGCCAGAGCACAAATTGCGGCCGTCCCAGCGCGGCCGCCGCCTGTGCCACGCCGGTCAATGTGCCGGCCGCCATGGAGTGATCGCCGCCGATGAAAATTGGAAAACTGTCTTGTGCGGCCAGCTGGGCTGCCTGGGTTTGAATGTCCCGCGTCCAAGCCACAATTTCGGGCAGTTTTTTCAAATGCGCCGGGCCGGTCACCTCGGGCACAGAGGCTGGAAAAGGAAGATTTCCGAGGTCTGTCAAGCCAAAACCCTGGCTGGTGATGACCTCTCCCAGCCCGGCCGTGCGAAAGGCGTCTGGCCCCATAAGGCAGCCGCCGCGCCCTGTGCCCGCCTGAAGGGGCAAGCCTAGAATTGTGCAATGAGGTGTCATGCTGCGCTCCGATGTCAACGAGGTTGAGTCAAATTGCCATGCTCATGTTGCACAATCAGCTGAAATATTGTTCAATTCACATATGAATTGCTCAAAATATAAAGGCAAATATACAAAATGATCAATATCGATGACATTGACCGAAAAATCATTGCGCGTTTGCAAATTGATGGGCGCGCATCGGTCACCACGCTGGCGGGTGTTTTGGGGCTGGCGCGTGGCACGGTGCAAGCGCGCCTTGCACGCTTGATTGACAGCCGTATCATAAAACGCTTCACGATCGATTTGGGCGGGCTGGAAACCCATGAGCTGGTGCGGGCCGTCATGATGATTGAGGTGCGCGGCAACACGGCCAATTCTGTGCAAAAGGCACTGCAGCGCCTGCCGGAGGTCACCTCTTTGCACCGCACCTGCGGGGTTTGGGATTTGGTGATCGAATTGGAGACCACAAGTCTTTATGAATTCGATGGAATTCTTTCTCGCATTCGGGAATTGCCCGGCGTGTCAAATTCTGAAACCTGCCCTTTGCTGCGACGGATCAGCTAGGCAGGCCTGGCGCGATGCCCATTTCGGGCGCGCTGCGATCTGCGCTGTTTTCTTTATGCCTGACATTGAGAAGTTGTCGGCGGCATGTTTTAATACAGGCAAATTTTGGAAAGATTGACCGCATGTCACACCCAAGCGCCCATCCTGATGATCCCCATTACGTCACCCGCAACAGCTGGCTGCGCGCGGCTGTACTGGGGGCGAATGACGGGATTGTCTCCGTATCTTCCTTGGTTGTGGGCGTGGCGGCGGCAGAGCCAGATGCGCGGGTGATCCTTGTTGCGGGGGTCGCCGGCCTGGTGGCGGGCGCAATGTCTATGGCGGCGGGCGAATATGTCTCGGTGTCCTCGCAATCGGATACAGAACGCGCGGATATCAAGCGCGAGGAGGCGGCCTTGCGAGATATGCCGGCGGCAGAACTCGAGGAGCTGGTCGAGATTTACCGTTTGCGTGGCCTGACCGATGAGACCGCGCGAAAAGTGGCGCAGGAGCTCTCAGAGCACGACGCTCTTGGCGCACATATCCGCGATGAGTTGGGACTGTCAGAGATTCATAGTGCGAACCCGCTTGAGGCCGCCATTGCTTCCGGCCTGACCTTCAGCGTGGCGGCTGCGATTCCGGTTTTGGCGGCCGTTGTAGCCCCGTCGGATTGGATCGTTCCAACGGTGTGGGCGGTGACTGTAGGCTCCTTGGCGGGCCTTGGCGCGCTGGGCGCAAAGTTCGGCGGGGCCCCGATGCGGCCTGCGATGTTCAGGGTCATGGGCTGGGGCGTTCTGGCGATGGCGGTGACCACTGGTGTAGGGTATCTGTTCGGCGTCCACATCTAAGCGCATGAGTGCGGGCGAAGCCGTGCTAGCCTGCGGCGGGTGCATTTTCGCCTATTGCTGCGCCGCGTTTCCTCTTATAGGCCGGTCATGCACGGGCCAGTGCGGTGTCAGGAGCACAAATTGCTAACCATTTTAACCCACAATATTTTGCCGGTGTTCTCGATCATGGTGCTTGGCTTTGCCATGGGGCGGATGCGGTTTGTCTCAACGGCTGAGGCGAGCACGCTCAACCGTATCGCCTTTTTGATCTTGCAACCCGCTTTGATCTTTCCCCTGGTCAATGGGGTGGATCTTGGCAGTTTTTATTTTGACGCCATAGCTCTTTATGCCCTGGCCCAAGTTGTGGTCTTTCTGACGACCCTGCTGCTTTCGATTTACCTATTCAAATGTGCGTTTCTGGAGGCTTGGCTTTTGGCCATGGCCACCATTTTCGTCAATTCCTTGCTTTATATCTGGCCGATTTCGGCGCTGATCTATGGAAGCGGCGGCAATATCCCGATCATGGCAGCGGTGGTTTGGGACGCCACTGTGACCTTTGCCTTTTTCATTATCACGACGGATTTACTGGCCAATCGCGGGCAATCGGCGGGGCAAAGCCTGCTGCGCTTGGTGAAAAATCCAGTTTTGATTGCGATTGCCTTGGGTCTGGGCAGCAATGGCTTGGGGGTGATCGCCGCCGAGCCGCTCTTGGTGGCCTGTAAATTTGCCGGTGCGGGCGCGGCGCCCCTGACGCTCTTTGCCCTTGGGGTGATCTTATCGGGGCACAGCCTTTGGCCGACAAAAAAAGTGGCCGCTGTAGCGGGCATCAAGTTGCTGCTCATGCCCGTGGTCGTCGTGTCCGTGCTGGCATGGGGTGCGCGGCCCGAGCTTTGGAATGACCTGCTCTTGCTCAACGGTGCCGGGCCTTCGGGCGCGATGGCCTTCGCCCTGGCCATGCTTTACAAAGTGCGTACAGATACCATTGCGCCAGTGATCATCTGGACCTCGGTTTTATCGCTGTTCTCGCTGGCCTATCTTGCCTGAGACCGCAGCGCGGGCCTAACTTAAAGGCTGTCCCGCAGCAAACGACGTAGGATCTTGCCCGAGGGCGATTTCGGAATTGCCTCGACGAAGGTGACACGGTGCAGTTGTTTGTAATGGGACAGTTGCGTGCCGACATAGGATTGGATCTCTTCGGGGCTGGGGGCAGGGTCTGCACAGACGACAAAGGCCACGGGGACTTCGCCGGCCTCTTCATCGGGCAGGCCAATCACGGCTGCATCTTGAATCTGTGGATGGGCGACCAAACAGGCCTCCAGTTCCGCCGGGGCCACTTGGAACCCTTTGTATTTTATCAGCTCTTTGAGACGATCCACGATGAACATGTAGCCATCCGCATCAATGATTGCCACATCGCCGGTTTTCAGCCAGCCATCCGAGGTGAGCGTATCTCGGGTGGCTGTTTCGTTGTTGAGATAGCCAATCATGACTTGTGGCCCTTTGATCCAAAGCTCGCCTTCCTCCCCCGGTGGCAAGTCCTCCCCGGTTTCGGGGCTGACAATTCGGCAGCGGGTGTTGGGAAGCGCAAGCCCAGAGGCCCCTGAACGCGGGGTGCTGAGGGGGGTAATATGGGACACGGGCGCCAGTTCGGTCATCCCATAGCCTTGCAGCATGGCGCAATTGAGGCGACTGGCCACCGCGTCAGACAGGGCACTGCCCATGGGTGCTGCGCCGGAGAAAACTTGCTCCAATGCGCTCAGATCATAGGCATCGACCAAGGGATGTTTGGCCAATGCAAGGGCGACCGGCGGCACAATCCACATGCGCCGGGCGCGGTGGTCTTGGCAAATACGCAGGAAAAGCTCCAAATCGAACCGCGGCATGGTGACCAAAACACCGCCACAGGCGAGATGCATATTCATCATCACGGTCATACCATAGATGTGAAAGAAGGGCAGGAAGGCGGCGGCGGTCTCACCGGCTCGAAATTCAGCGCCCTGGGCGGTTTGATCGATATTCATCGAAAGGTTGCGATGTGACAGGCAGACCCCTTTGGGCAGGCCGGTGGTCCCAGAGGAATAGGGCAACACAACGCTGTGGCGGTCCAAGTCTACGGGGCATTGCTGCTCCTGCGCTGGGCCGTAGAGCGCGGACAGGCTCAGGCAGTCGTCGGCGCTGCCGATGACGCAAAGCTGAACCTCTGGCAGCTCTTCCAGCGCCTCTTTGGCGACTGCGAGGGTGGCCGGATCGGTGATCAACAGCCCCGCACCGGAATCACGCAGCTGGTGGCGAATTTCATGCGCTGTATAGGTCGGATTCAAGGTTGTTATCGTGCCGCCTGCCCAGGCGACCGCATGAAAAATAATGCAATATTCGGGTGAATTCGGCGCCATCAGGGCGATCGGTTGTTGTGGCACATGGCCCGCTGCGCGCAACCCACCCGCCAGACGTTTGACGTGATCGATCACGTCACCGGCGGTAAATCTGCGCCCATCTATCCCATCAATTATGACCACATCTTCCAGTCGCGGCGCGAGACCTTCGAAGACGCGCTCTGTCACGCTCAGGGTGCTGAGGGGAAGGTCTGATGCGGCCGTTTCATAATGGGTCATAGTAAATCTCCTCGCACAGAAGCTAGGACCCTACATTCTCGTTGTCGATCATTTAATTGTGTGCCTTGGGGATCACAGCCGTTTTTAATGGCGGTGGTTCAGGCGGCTTTGCGGCCCTCAAGAATCAAGAATACTGACAGACAGGTCAAGACGATGCCACCGCCAATTAACATCATGGCGCTGGGGGCCTCACCAATGCCCCACCAAACCCATAAGGGGCCCAAAACTGTTTCGAGCAACATGATGAGGCTCACGGTCGAAGAGGGCACAAAGCGGGCCGCATAAGAGAGGGTGACAAAAGACAGCGGCAGAATGAAAATACCGGTCAAAGCAATAGCGGCCATCTGCGGCAGAGGTGGCCAAGCGAGCGTGGTGGCAAAGACAGCCGCCAGCCCGGCTGCGGCAATGGCCCCAACGGCAATAGCCAGAACAAATGGCACGTCTGTGTCTTTTCGAATTATTGTGAAATTCATCGCCAGGCTGAAGGCGACACCCAGGCCTAGTCCCGCACCGATGAGCGTGGTGAGATCGAGCATAAGATGCCCGTCGTCACTGCCCAGCACAGAGATAAATAGGCCCAAAAAGACCATGGCTGCGGTGATAAGCGTGCGCATTGAGAGGGCTTCACCCAATAGCAAGCGCGACAGGAGAGCGGCGAAAATTGGCACGGTGGCCACGCCTATCAAAACCACAATCACGGGTGCGAGGGCAATGGCGAGGCTAAATAACGCCGCATTGCCGGTTTGACAGGCGACAATTATGGCAAAGTTGCGGGTCCAGATATTGGACAGATCGCGCGGGCCGCGCATCCATAACCAGATCATAAAATAGGCCAGGCCGCTGAGACCGCCGCGCCAAAGTAACATGTTGAACCCGTCGAGCTGCGACAGGCGCATGAACAACGTATCGGGAGTCAACAACAGCGCGCCAAAAATGGCGAGTGTGAGACCAATGGTCTTTTGGCTGCGCGGGGCTGTCACAGGCCGCGCCTCGGTTTGCGGCCGATCATGCTGACCCTGCCTGTTGGAAAACATCTGCTCATGGGGCATAGGCGCAGGTCGGCGGATAAAATTCAAGCGCGAGATTGGCGCCCCTGACCGTTTGGGTGATAATCCACAAAATATGTCGCACTGGGGATATACAGGCGGGTTGGCTCTGGTAAGTTTTTCAAAGCAAACCACATAGGAGTGCCGGCGATGTCACAGGCTAAACTCAATTTTTCGCGCGCTGAGTTTGACCAGCGGCTCATGAAAACCCGCCAAGAGATGCAACAGCGGGGGATTGATCTGCTGATTGTGTCGGATCCGTCGAATATGAATTGGCTGACCGGATATGATGGTTGGTCGTTTTATGTGCACCAATGTGTTATTCTACCGCTGGAGGGCGCGCCGATCTGGTATGGGCGGGGACAGGATGCCAAGGGCGCGCTGCGCACCTGTTTCATGGAGCCTTCTGATATCATCGGTTACCCGGATCACTATGTGCAATCGACCGAGCGCCATCCGATGGGCTATCTTGCGGCGCAACTGACCGATCGCGGCTTGGCCAAGGGTCGCATTGGTGTGGAAATGGACAATTATTGGTTTTCGGCTGCGGCCTATATGGCACTGATTGCCAATCTGCCCAACGCGCAGCTCACCGATGCGACGGGGCTGGTCAATTGGCAGCGGGCCGTGAAATCAGATGCCGAATTGGCTTTGATGCGCCAAGCCGGGCAGATCGTTGGGCGGATGCATGAGCGCATTGTTGAAAAGGTTGAGCCCGGCATTCGAAAATGTGATTTGGTGGCCGATATCTACGATGCCGCCTTGCGCTATGATCCGGCCATTGGGGCCGGTGGGGATTACCCGGCACTTGTGCCGCTTTTGCCCTCGGGCGCCGATGCCTCTGCGCCGCATTTGACCTGGGATGATGCACCGATGAGGTCGGGAGAGGGTACATTCTTCGAGATTGCTGGCGTTGTGAAGCGCTATCACTGTCCTTTGTCACGGACGGTCTTCCTGGGCAAACCGACACAGACATTCTTGGATGCGGAACAGGCGGTTTTGGAAGGTATGGAGGCTGGGCTGGAAAAGGCGCGCGTCGGCAATACTTGTGAGGATATTGCCATCGCATTTTTTGATGTTCTCAAGAAATATGGCATTACGAAAGACAACCGCACCGGCTACCCCATCGGTGTGAGCTACCCGCCCGATTGGGGCGAGCGCACCATGTCATTGCGGCCAGGCGACAGGACCATCTTGCAGGAAAATATGACGTTTCATTTCATGACGGGCCTATGGATGGACGATTGGGGTTTTGAGATTACCGAAAGCATTCGCATCGGAAGCACGGGGCCGGAATGTCTGGCCGACGTGCCGCGCAAGATGGTTGTCAAAGACTGAAAAGATTGGGTGGCGACACTCTGTAAAGACAAGGACGCAGACCATGCTGAAAAACGATCTACTCGATCAATGGGACCGCGAGAATTTTTTCCATCCTTCGACCCATCTGGCGCAACATGCGCGAGGAGACAGCCCAAGTCGGGTGATCAAGACCGCCAGCGGTGTCTATATTGAAGACCGGGATGGTCACAAGCTTTTGGATGCCTTCGCAGGGCTTTACTGTGTGAATGCAGGCTACGGCCGACAAGAAATTACCGATGCGATTGCCGCTCAAGCCAAAGAATTGGCTTACTACCACTCTTATGTTGGGCATGGCACCGAAGCCTCTATCACTTTGTCAAAAATGATTTTGGATCGTGCTCCGGCGAATATGTCGAAAGTTTACTTCGGTCTTGGCGGATCAGATGCCAATGAGACCAATATCAAACTCATTTGGTATTATAACAATATTCTTGGACGGCCGGAGAAGAAGAAGATCATCAGCCGTTGGCGGGGCTATCACGGCTCTGGGCTGGTTACAGGATCTCTGACGGGGCTGGAGCTGTTTCATAAGAAATTTGATCTGCCCCTGGCCAATGTGCTGCATACACAAGCGCCTTATTATTTCCGCCGGGAGGATCTGGGGCAAAGCGAGGCGGAGTTTGTGGCCCATTGCGTGACCAGTTTGGAAGAGATGATTGCGCGCGAGGGCGCCGATACCATCGCCGCCTTTATTGGAGAGCCAGTGCTTGGGACCGGAGGGATCGTTCCGCCGCCGGCGGGCTATTGGCCGGCTATTCAAGAGGTGTTGAAGAAGCATGATATTTTGCTGGTGGTCGATGAGGTGGTCACCGGCTTTGGGCGATTGGGATCTATGTTTGGCTCTGACCATTATGGGCTTGAGGCTGATATCATCACCATCGCCAAGGGGCTGACCTCAGCCTATGCGCCGTTGTCCGGCTCTATCATTGGGGAAAAATTGTGGAAGGTTCTGGAGCAAGGTACCGACGAAAATGGCCCCATTGGCCATGGCTGGACCTATTCGGCCCATCCCATTTGCGCTGCCGCTGGGGTGGCCAATCTGAAGGTGATTGAGGCGTTGGACTTGATGAACAACGCGCGCGACCTTGGCGCCTATTTGAAGGGGGCATTGGCCGATGCGCTGGGCGATCACCCGCATGTGGGAGATGTGCGCGGCGAGGGGCTGCTCTGCGCGGTGGAATTTGTGAAAGACAAAGATGACCGAATTTTCTTTGATCCGTCAGAGAAAATTGGCCCGCAGATCTCGGCTGCTCTTTTAGCGCAAAGCCAGGTGATTGCGCGGGCCATGCCCGAAGGCGATATTCTGGGTTTTGCACCGCCGTTTTGTTTGACCCATGCGGAGGCGGATATCGTGGTGGCGGCGACCGTGCAGGCGGTCGGGGCTGTGTTGGGCTAAGGTGGTTTGGGCGCTTAGCGCCGGTCCAGCTTTGCCAAAACCCGCCAGACTGCCCAATAGGCCGCGAGCAGGCGCTTGCGACCTGCCGCCAGTCCCGCCGCCTTGCGCAGGGACTGATAGCCTTGCATTCCGCCGGCGCGCGCTTCCATCTTGAGATACCGCTTCCAGAGCCATGATTGGGTCTTGCTGTCTGTTGCCAGAATTTCTGCCTGACTGTCCAAAATATGCTTGAAATATCGGGCGCGTTGCCGCGGCCCGTAGCGTTTTGTGGTCGAGCTGGCGGCGGCTCTCCCGTGATCGCCCTGAAAAATTACCGCACCCTGTGACGGGGTGTTGTGGCAGCGCGCGCCAGCGCCCAGAAGTTTGAGGCAAAAATCTGTATCCTCATTTGTGCGCAGCTCTGGGTTAATGCCACCAACCTTTTGAAATAAGGTTTTTCACACCCAAAACCCCAGGCCCAATCCTGCAATTTTGGACCTTAGAGACGTGCCCACTTGCGGCCGAATATGAAACACAGTCTGGCTTGCCGCGACGCGCTGCATTGCTCTGCGATCTGATTGGGGGTTGGCGCGGCAAAACCCATAGGCGAGATCAGTGGATTGAAAATGTGCGTCGATATAGCGTGCGACCGCCTGCCAATATCCGGCGGCAATGAGATCATCATCATCCAAAAACAAAAGCCATTGACCGCGCGCGCAGTCTGCGCCGATGTTGCGCGCGGCGCCCGCGCCGAGCCCACCTTTGGTTTTTACAGCCACGGCGCCCAATGTCTCAATCAGGTCACATGTGCGCCGCTCAAACTCTGTGCCATCGTTGACGACAATCACTTCGGAACAGTCGGGCAGGGCAGCTTGGACGGACCGCAACGCCTCTGCCAGCAGGGGCTCGCGATTGTAGGTTGGTATAATCACCGAATATTTAATGCGCATATCGCCCATCTTCTGACCTTTTGGTTCCGCCTGCGACCATAGCGGCTTAAGGCGATGAGGTGAATTCTTTTGTCCAAAGCGCACAGATGAACACCCTTCGAAAGACCTCTGCACAACCCAACCGCCAAGCCACAACGCTTTGCTTGATGGCCACACCGGGCTGCGCCTGCCTGCCGCCCGGCAGGCGCATTCACCATCTGGGTATACTGGCACATATGGTTATTGCTCAAATTTTGCAAAGATTTCACCACCAGACATATGCGCCCGCCCAGGCCGGCGCTGCCTTCATGTCGTGTTGAACTGGCGTTATGCAGAGGTCTTTTAGATGACAAAGTCAGAGCGCCCAATTGTCTTGCCCGCTGGCGTCAATCTCGATGCCTGAGCTCAGTTGCGGCCGATTGCGACAGGGGGGCGAGGGCAAAGAGCAGGCCTGTAACTAAGGTGAGGCCAATGCCGCCAAGGATCACCAATGCGGCATTGCTCCAGATGACTTCAAATTTATTTTCAAATACAAAATGGCTGACGGCCCAGCCGCCCAGAAGCCCCGCGCCAAGGGCTACGCCGGCGGCCAGCGCTCCGATCATGGCCGAGCGCAGGGCGAAAGAGGTGAGGATTTCGCGCCGCGTGGCCCCGAGTGTCTTTAAAATTGCGCTTTCATAGGCCCGCTGGGCCGTGCTGGCTGCGGCGGCTCCGATCAGGATCAAAAATCCGGTGATCAGCGTGGCAAGCGCGCCGATCGAAGCGGCAGAGGCGATGGAGGACACCACGCTCGTGACCAAAGCCGCAGCCTCTCGAATTTGAATGCCTGTGACATTGGGGAAGGCTTGGTTCAATTCATCCAAAATTGGGATTTCAGCCGAGGCTTCGGCATAGACAGTTGCGATGTGAGAATGCGGCGCGCCCTTCAATGCCGCTTCATTCAACAAGATCACAAATCCCATGCCAGCCGTTGAGAAATCCACCTCGCGCAGGCTGGTGATCGTGGCGGTGATATCGCGGCCCAGCACGTTGAGGGTCAATTGATCTCCAAGCCCGATGCCGATCTCTTCAGCCTCTTCAGCGGCAAAGCTGATTTGGGGCGGCCCGCTGTAGCCCTCCCCCCACCATTGTCCGGCTGTAATTTTGGTTTGTTCGGGCAAACCATCGGCATAGCTGATCCCGCGGTCTCCGCGCAGCACCCAATGATCCCCGCCAACTTCGGCGGCGGGTTGTTGGTTAATTTTCGTGACGAGACCGCGCAGCATGGGGGCCGTTTCAACTTGCCTTACTGCCGGATTTTCCGCCAGTCGTTTGTTGAACTCTGGCAGTTGACTGGATTGAATATCAAGGAAAAAGAAACTTGGAGCTTTGTCAGGTAAAGATTGCGTGATGGAGCGCCGCAGATTGCCGTCAATTTGCCCGACGGCAGCCAAGACCGTGAGTCCAAGACCGATGCCCATAACGACTGAGCCCGTGCGTTCCGAGCCGCTGGCCAGAGCGCTGAAAGCTGCGCGCAGCGGCAACCGGCCCTGAAACGCCGAGCGGTGCATGATACGTTTGAGTGTGAATTGAAATGCGCCCGAGATCATCGCTAAGATGAGCAGCGAAATTGCAATGCCGCCCAAGAGCCAGAAGGTCATTGACCAAGAGCCGGAAAACTGCACTGCGCCAAAGAGTGCCGCCGCCAATAAGGCCCCTTGCACAAGGAGATAGCGCCGCGCGGGCCAATGGGCAGGCGCGCCTCCGCGGAACAAATTGGCTGGGCGAATGTGTTCGGTTTGCGCCAGGGGCCAGATCGAGAAAATCGCCGCAGCTAAGCATCCATAGACCGCGGCCTCAATCAGGGCTGAAGGGTAGATGGATATGAGGGCCACCTCTGCCAGATTTTCGGGTAAAAATGGCCGGGCCGCAAAGGGCGCAAGGGCGCCGAGTAACAGGCCAAGCACCACCGAAAGGCCAGTATAGACGGCAATTTGCAGCGTGTAGATCCAAAAGATTTGGCCAGGTGTGGCGCCTAGGGTCTTTAACACGGCGATATGGCCAGTTTTTTTGGCAATAAAGGCCCGCACAGCAGCGCTCACCCCAATACCGCCAACGACCAGGCCCGATAGGCCGATCAGGATTAAAAAGCGGCTCATGCGCTCAATCACACGATCGGCGCCGGGAGAGGCTTTGCGGGCATCTTTCCATTTGGCGCCAGTGCCGGGCCATTCCTCGTTAAACCTTTGTTGGGCCTGATCCAAATCACTCCCATCCTCTAAAAGCAGGCGGTATTTGCTCGAAAAAAGGGTGCCCGCGGCCAGGAGCCCTGAGCCGTCTAGGTCTTTGGTCAAGACAAGGCTGCGGGGGCCCAAAGCGAAATTGCCAAAATTATCAGGTTCTTTGAGCAGGGTTGCCATGACGACAAAGAGTTTTTGTCCAAACTTCACCTGATCACCCAAGTTGATGTTGAGGCGCCGCAGAAGCGCAGGGGCGAGAATCGCGCCCGGCAGGCCGTCCTGGCCGGCAAAGGCCTCTGATAAACCCATATCACCCGACAGGGTGACAGCGCCCACCAAAGGGTAGGCTGAATCCACCGCTTTGACCTGTGTGAGAATGCGCTTGTTCGTGTCTGGGGCGACGGCCATGGAACGAAAATCAATGATCTGCGACTGCGCCCGGCTTTGACGGGCCATCCAAGCCAATTCCTGCGCATTGGCCTGGCGGTAGGTGAGCTCAATTTGGGCGTCACCGCCGAGAAAAACCCTTCCATTGCTATTTAGTCCCGCGTCTATGGCGCCGCGCAGTGAGCCAATCGCGGAGATGGAGGCGATGCCGAAGATCAAGCAGAGCATGAGAATGCGAAAGCCGTGCAACCGCTCGCGCCAGGCTGCGATCAATTCACGCTGGGCAATTTTGAGAGCAATCATGCTCCCTGGCTTTCACAGATTTTGCCATCTCGCAGATCAATGATCCGGTCACAGCGCTGTGCCAGTTGATTGTCGTGAGTGACGAGGATCAAAGTCGTATCGGCCTGCTCTTGGGTGAGGGTGAACAGGCTGTCAACAATGCTGGCCCCATTGGCTGCATCCAGATTGCCCGTGGGTTCATCTGCAAAAACAAGTTTGGGATTGGGGGCCAAGGCGCGCGCCAGGGCCACGCGTTGTTGCTCGCCGCCGGACATTTGTTTGGGGAAATGATCAGAGCGGTGGGCCAAGCCTAAGTCGGCCAGTTTCGCACGCGCGCGCTCAAATGGATCGGGTTGCCCGGCCAATTCAAGCGCTGTTGCGACGTTTTGGAGGGCCGTCATTGAGGGAATGAGATGGAAGGATTGGAACACGACACCAACCCGCCCGCGGCGAAACTGCGCCAATTCGGCCTCCGACATCGCGCTGATATCCTTTCCCAGCACGGTCACCCGGCCGCTTGTGGCCTGCTCCAATCCGGCCATAACCATCAGCAGGCTAGACTTGCCGGATCCTGAGGGGCCAACCAAGGCGCAGCTGCTCCCTTGAGTAATTTGCAAGTCGATACTATGTAGAATGTCTACCATCCCGGCGTTGCCCTCAAGTGAGAGATGAACCTGCTGGAGATCGATTGCGAAGTGATTGTCCAAGGGAGCCGTCCTATTATGTTTTCTTCCTTTGGATATGGGCTGATCTGCCGTTTTTGCAACGCCTTGGCGCTAATTCTTTTTTGCACAATGGGTCAGGCGGAGACCCAATCGGAGGCTGCGGCTGAGACTCCCGCCAAGACCGTCGTGGCTTTCGGAGACAGCTTGACCCAGGGTTATGGTTTGCCGGCAGAAAGTGGCTTTGTGCCACAGTTGGGCGCTTGGCTGGCCGGGCAGGGGGCTCAGGCGCGCATGATCAACGCAGGCGTTTCCGGCGACACGACAGCGGGGGGATTGGCCCGGCTGGACTGGACTTTGGTCGAACCGGTGGATTTGGTGATCGTCAATCTTGGTTCAAATGACATGCTGCGGGGCTTGGATCCCGGCTTGGCACATGAAAATTTGAGTCAAATTTTAGATAAATTGGAGGCTCGGGGTATCGCGGCGCTTTTGGTTGGGCACTTGGGGCCGCTGAACTATGGCGCGGAGTATAAGGCGCAGTATGACCGAGCTTTTCAAGAGCTGGCCACTCGCTATGATGTCGCCTTCTACCCTTTCTATTTCAAAACGCTCATGGCGCCGGACGGGGTGACACCAGATTTGCAGAATTATTTCCAAGCCGACGGATTGCACCCCAATGCCGAAGGCGTCGCGGCTGTGGTTGCTGATATGGGCCCCTATGTTTTGCGCGCGTTGGGCCGGTAGCGGTCTACGCCCTAGATACTGGTGTTGGCTTTCAAAAAGAATTGAGCGCGAATGATTTCGCAGGCTGCGCCCTGGGATCGGGCATTGGCGCCAATGCTGCCGGCTTCAATTTTTGGCGGGATGAGGCCGCGGGTGTCTTGAGTGGCGACATAACGGCGGACACGGTTTACCAAATCATCGCGTAGGCTGGCCGGGAAGGACCCATCGATTAAGATGGCCTCAAAATCAATAACCGAACAGGCCGAGAGGCTGGCTTTCGCCAGCTCTTGCGCCGTTTGCAGCAGCCAGGGTTCCACATAGCGTGTCAGCCTGGTCCAGCTGTCTGGATCATCCCAAAGCTGCCGGGTTTCGATATCGACTTCGCGCAAGCGGGCCTCTAGGAGATGAATGGAGGCCATGTCGATCAATTGCATACTTTCGCCGATAGGGCTGATGCTTCGGATCGAGCCCAAAGCGCCCGCATTTCCTTGGCGTCCGACATAGACAGAGTTGTTCAGCACCACACCCCCGCCAATAAAGGCGCCAATGAAGAAATAGGCATAGTCTTGAAACTCTTTGCCGCGTCCATAGGTGTGCTCAGCTTGGCAGGCGGCCGTGGCATCATTCATCACGATGACAGGCAGGTCGCTGAATTCGCCAACTTCAGCGACCAAATCAACCTCGCTCCAGGCGCGGAAGGCATTGCTGGGTGCGTCAATTGAGGCGTCCCAATTCCAAAATTCAAATGGCGCTGCGATGCCAATGCCGCAGATTCGCGCCTGTTCGGAGGCTGACAATTGCTCGGCGAGATTGAACAGGCCGTCTTGCAGGAAGGTCAAAACCACCTGTTTGATTGGAAAGTCATAGGTGATTTGCATCTCGCCGCGCGTGCCGCCTTTGAAATCCATTAATATCAGATCGGCGGATCTGCGTCCGATTTTGATGCCAAAGGCGAAGGCGCCATTGGCCGCCAAGCCCATGGGAATCGAGGGCTTCCCCACCTTGCCGCGCACAGGCGTTCCACGTTCCACCAGCCCGTCGGCTTCAAGCTGGCGTAAAATACCGGAGACGGTGGGGGGCGATAAATCGGCCAATTTGGCCAGGGCGCTGCCGGGCAAGCTGCCATGACGTTGGATAAGAGATAGAATCAAACGTTCGTTGTGATCCCTCACACCCTTTTGGCTTAAGCCCATACTCAATGATTTTACCTGCGCGTCATCCATATTGGCTGCATCTTACTGTATGTTACTCAGAAAAATATAGGCCAAATTAATTAATAAATAAAGTTAATTAACTAATTGACCTGAGCCATCGAATCGCGCAATCTTATCCAGATAACCGCGTTTGGCGGCTGATCGACGGCAAGGGCAAAAGCCCTTGTGACTTGTTTTATGGGAGGAAGACATGAAGAAACTATTAGCTGGGTCTGCATTGGCCTTGATTGCATCTGTGGGCATGGCATCCGCAGGCGACCTGACTTGCTTGATCACAAAGAACAACACCAACCCGTTTTTTGTGAAAATGAAAGAGGGTGCGGAGGCGGCTGCAACGGCTGCGGGTATGGATTTTCAGGCCTATGCAGGCGTGACAGATGGTGATGCTGCTCCGCAAATCAACGCAATTGAAAACTGTGTTGCGGCTGGCGCAAAAGGCATTTTGATCACACCGTCCAACGACTCTGTGGGACCGGCTTTGATTGATGCGCGCACAGCGGGTGTTTTGGTCATCGCTTTGGATACGCCGCTGGCGGACAAAAACGCACAAGATATGACCTTCGCAACCGATAACTTTGAGGCAGGTCTTTTGATCGGCCAATGGGCTGCTGCAACACTCGGTGCTGATGCAGCAAACGCGAAAATCGGTATGCTCGACATCAACAAAGACAATATCTCTGTTGATGTTGCGCGCGACACAGGCTTCTTGGTTGGCTTTGGTATTGATGTGCCAAATCTGAACGTCATGGGCTCAGAAACGGATCCGCGCGTGATTGGTCACGAAACATCCTATGCCTCTGTTGAGGGCGGTGTGACCGCGATGGAAAATCTGTTGGCCCGCGAGCCTGATATCAATGTCGTATATACCATCAACGAACCTGCCGCTGAAGGCGCTTATCAGGCGCTGCAAAATGCCGGCAAAACAGGTGTTCTGGTGGTCTCTGTTGACGGCGGCTGCCCCGGTATTGCCAGCGTCAAAGACGGTGTGATTGGTGCAACGTCTCAGCAGTACCCATTGCTGATGGCCTCCAAAGGTGTGGAAGCGATTGCCAAATTTGCAGCCGATGGCACGAAGCCTTCCGCTTCAGATGGTTTGACCTTCTTTAACACCGGTGTGAACTTGGTCACCGATGCGCCAGTCGATGGGGTCCCTTCTATTGACAGCGACCGCGGCACTGAGCTTTGCTGGGGCTAAGGCTGTTTTAAGCGAAACGATAAGACAGAAGGCGGCATTCAGTGTCGCCTTCTTTCGGTAAGCTGGATCAATTCGCCAGCTGCCGCGACATTGATAGAGGGTAGGATATCGCCATGAGTATGGAACAAGAGCCAAAACAAGCCGGCTCCGAGTTTGAGGTCGGCCTTGATGCCGCAGACAAATCTGTCGCCTCTTTCGCGCGCGATGATCGGTCAATAAATCACATTTTGCGCGGCATATTGCGCCGCAACCCAACCATTATTCCCGCGATGGTTTTGGTGTTCAGCGTGATTTGCTTTGGCATCATCGCGCCAAATTTCATGTCGCCGGGCGTGCTGTCTTTGGTGCTCAAACAAGTCACCGTGACCGGTGTGGTTGCCATTGCACAGACCTTGATCATTCTAACCGCAGGCATCGACCTCTCGGTGGGCGCGATTATGGTGCTCTCGTCTATGATTATGGGTCGTTTGGCGGTTGATTTTGGCATCCCGCCCTTTTTCGCCGTGACGATCTCATTGTTCTTTGGGGCGCTTATGGGCTGGGTCAACGGCGTTTTGGTGACCATCGTCAAACTGCCGCCTTTCATCGTAACCCTTGGCACGCTGTCGGTCTTTACGGCTTTGCTGCTGTGGTATTCCGGCTCGCAATCTATCCGCGGCGCGGATATCCGCGAGATGGCACCGAGCCTTCTATTTTTCGGGCATTCTTTGCGCTTTGGTGGTTTTGTGCTGACCTATGGAGGGCTCGCGCTGATCGGATTGGCGATATTGATTTGGTATCTGCTCAATCACACCGCCTGGGGACGGCATGTGCATGCGATCGGCGATGATCCGGATGCTGCGATGCTGTCAGGGATTAAGATTAATCGTACATTGATTTCTGTTTACGCGCTGGCCGGGCTCATCTGTGGATTCGCTGGCTGGGTGGCCGCCGGCCGGGTGGGGTCGATCTCACCCATTGGGTTTACCGACATCAACCTTGCCAGCATCACCGCGGTGGTGATTGGCGGCACCTCACTGTTTGGTGGGCGCGGTTCGATCCTAGGATCTGTGCTGGGGGCGATGATTGTGGGTGTATTCAATACCGGCCTGTCTTTGGCCGGGGTAGATGATTATTGGCAAATGTTTGCAGCGGGTAATTTGGTTTTGATCGCGGTGGCGCTTGACCAATGGCTGCGGAGGGCGACAAAATGAGTGAGAAGCAACCTATTATCCAAGCCCGAGGGCTTATGAAGCGCTATGGTACGGTGATCGCCATGGATGGGGCAGATTTCGATTTATACCCCGGAGAAATTTGCGCAGTGATTGGCGACAATGGCGCGGGCAAATCGACCTTGATCAAGGCTCTCTCTGGAGCGGTTGTACCAGATCATGGCGAGGTCTTGGTGGATGGGCGTCCGGTGAATTTCAAATCCCCGGATGATGCCCGCAGCGAAGGCATTGAAACGGTCTATCAAAACCTGGCTCTATCGCCAGCGCTCTCGATTGCCAATAATATGTTTTTGGGGCGCGAGATGCGCAAGCCCGGTGTCCTGGGATCAGTGTTTCGCATGATGGATCACAAACGCATGCAAGACTTTGCGCGTGATAAATTGTCCGAGCTTGGGCTTATGACCATTCAGAACATCAATCAAGCGGTGGAAACGCTCTCGGGTGGCCAACGCCAGGGGGTCGCGGTGGCGCGGGCCGCGGCTTTTGGTTCGAAGGTGATTATTCTCGATGAGCCGACAGCGGCATTGGGGGTCAAGGAATCTCGCCGGGTCTTGGAGCTCATCTTAGATGTGCGCTCGCGCGGTATTCCGATTATCTTGATCAGTCACAACATGCCCCATGTCTTTGAGGTGGCCGATCGCATTCATGTGCATCGCCTGGGCAAGCGATTGTGCGTCATTGATCCTCGTGACTATACGATGTCCGATGCGGTGGCCTTTATGACCGGTGCCAAGGAAGCGCCTGAGCAGGCCGCATGAGTGCGCAGATCTCCGCCCTGCTGGAGCGGGTGCTGCAAAGCCCCAGGCGCCATGTGCGGCGGGTGATCGCCATTGCGGGGCCTCCCGCCAGCGGGAAGTCCACGCTTGCGGCCGGGCTGGTCGCGGCCTTGCAGCAGGCTGGCGTGACCAGTCAGCTTGTGCCGATGGATGGGTTTCACCTCGACAATAGCGTTCTTACGGATCGCGGGATTTTAGACCGCAAGGGCAGCCCGCCGAGTTTTGATGCAATCGGGCTTTTGCGATTGGTGCAGGTGCTCGGCGCGGCGCAGGAGTTATATTACCCGGTGTTCGACCGGGCCCGCGATCTCTCTATTGCGGGCGCAGGGCATATTGCTCCGGACTGTGATACAATCGTCATCGAAGGGAACTATCTTTTGATGGACGCGCCGATCTGGCGCGATATGGCGGGCTATTGGGATTTGTCCATCCAGCTGACCTGCTCTGACGCTGAGCTTGAGGCGCGGCTGATACAGCGCTGGCTGGATCATGGATTGACGCCAGAGGCCGCGCGCATCCGTGCTCAAAGCAATGACCTGCCCAACGCCCGACTGGTGGGGCAGACGGCGCTTCGCGCCGATGTGGTGCTGTGAGAAATCGCAGCCGCGCGCACTTTAAATCCGTTCAATCAAAAGGAGCATGAGAAGTTGTCGCCTTACGCCTGCTACCTGTTGACAGCAAAAGCGACTCTGCATATACGCCCCTCATCTGCCATGGGGGATACCTCATTGCGCAACATCAAAATTTGAAGTGGTCAAGAACAGCTTGCTGTTCCTCTGGAACCCCCGCCGCCCCCTCCGACTACGGGAAGGGATGCGGTTTTGGTTGTGCTTTGGCGAAAAATTACCGCGATCAGACGCGGAAACCGGCGATGGGTAACTGACCTGGCGCTTAACATTGGAACCGGTGGGGACTATTCCCATCACCTTATTTGTCTAGACGGGAAGAGAACCGCCAATGCCAACGATCCAACAGCTGATCCGGAAACCCCGGCAGCCTAAAGTAAAACGCAGCAAGTCCATGCACTTGCAAGAATGTCCACAAAAACGCGGTGTCTGCACACGCGTTTATACAACAACGCCTAAGAAACCGAACTCGGCGATGCGGAAAGTTGCAAAAGTCCGTTTGACCAATGGTTTTGAGGTGATCAGCTACATCCCAGGTGAAAGCCACAACCTGCAAGAACACTCTGTTGTTTTGATCCGCGGGGGCCGGGTAAAAGATCTTCCTGGTGTGCGTTATCACATCCTGCGCGGTGTTCTGGATACTCAGGGCGTCAAAGATCGTAAGCAACGTCGTTCGAAATACGGCGCGAAGCGTCCGAAGTAAGGGAATCAAGATATGTCACGTCGTCACGCCGCTGAGAAGCGCTCTGTCCTGCCCGATGCCAAATATGGTGATTTGGTGCTGACAAAATTCATGAACAACTTGATGCTCGATGGTAAAAAATCCGTTGCAGAACGCATCGTCTACGGTGCGCTGGAGCGTGTCGAAGCCAAGGTCAAGCGCGCACCTGTTGAGATGTTCCACGAAGCTTTGGAAAACATCAAACCTTCCGTCGAAGTGCGCTCACGCCGCGTCGGTGGTGCAACCTACCAGGTGCCTGTTGAAGTACGTCCCGAGCGGCGCGAAGCTCTTGCAATCCGTTGGTTGATTACAGCCAGCCGCAAGCGCAACGAAAACACAATGGAAGAGCGTCTTGCTGGCGAATTGTTGGACGCGGTGCAATCCCGTGGTTCCGCCGTCAAGAAGCGCGAAGACACTCACAAGATGGCCGACGCAAACAAAGCGTTCAGCCATTATCGCTGGTAATCCCACAGAGGCTGAACAGATATGGCACGCGAATATCCACTAGAGCTGTACCGCAACTTCGGTATCATGGCGCACATCGATGCGGGTAAAACAACCTGCTCCGAGCGGATCCTGTATTATACAGGTAAAGAGCATAACATCGGTGAAGTGCATGATGGCGCTGCAACCATGGATCACATGGAGCAAGAGCAAGAGCGTGGCATCACGATCACTTCTGCTGCGACCACCACTTTTTGGGAGCGCACAGAAGACGGTGTGTCCCCAGACAGCCCCAAGCACCGCTTGAACATTATTGACACTCCAGGCCACGTTGACTTCACAATTGAAGTTGAGCGGTCCTTGGCGGTTCTTGATGGCGCGGTCTGCGTGCTCGATGCGAATGCTGGTGTTGAGCCTCAAACCGAAACAGTTTGGCGTCAAGCGGACCGCTACAAGGTTCCACGGATGGTTTTTGTCAACAAAATGGACAAAATCGGCGCGGATTTTTTCAACTGTGTTGAGATGATCGAAGATCGTACAGGTGCGGTGGCCGTGCCAATCGCTTTCCCAATTGGCGCAGAGACTGAACTGGAAGGTTTGGTTGATCTTGTGACGATGGAAGAGTGGCTATGGCAGGGTGAAGACCTTGGCGCCTCTTGGATCAAAGCTCCAATCCGTGCTGAGCTGCAAGAAACAGCTGATAAATGGCGCGCCAAATTGGTTGAATCTGCTGTCGAGCAAGATGATGAAGCCATGATGGAATATTTGGAAGGCAATGAGCCCGACGTTCCGACGCTGCGCAAATTGATCCGCAAGGGTACATTGGCGATGGCATTCGTGCCTGTGCTTGGTGGATCTGCGTTTAAAAACAAAGGTGTTCAGCCCTTGCTGAACGCGGTTGTAGATTACTTGCCGAGCCCTCTCGATGTTGTCGACTATATGGGCTTTAAACCCGGCGATGAGACAGAAACCCGTGACATCGCCCGCCGTGCGGATGACGACATGCCCTTCTCTGCGCTGGCGTTCAAAATCTGGAATGACCCCTTTGTTGGCTCTTTGACCTTCACACGGATTTATTCTGGCAAATTGGAAAAAGGCGATTCTTTCTTGAACTCCACAAAGGGTAAGAAAGAGCGCGTGGGTCGTATGATGATCATGCACTCCAATGACCGTGATGAAATCTCAGAAGCATTTTCTGGCGACATCATCGCTTTGGGTGGCCTGAAGGACACAACAACTGGGGATACACTTTGTGCGGTGAATGCTCCGGTGGTTCTGGAAACAATGACTTTCCCAGAGCCTGTGATCGAAATTGCGGTTGAGCCAAAAACCAAGGGCGACCAAGAGAAAATGGGCCTGGCGCTGCAGCGTCTGTCTGCTGAAGATCCATCCTTCCGCGTGGAAACTGACCTTGAATCAGGCCAGACCATCATGAAAGGCATGGGCGAGCTGCATTTGGATATCCTTGTGGATCGTATGCGCCGTGAGTTTAAAGTCGAAGCCAATATCGGTGCGCCACAGGTGGCCTATCGTGAGACCATCGGCCATGAAGTCACCCACACTTACACCCACAAAAAACAATCGGGTGGTTCTGGTCAATACGGTGAGGTCAAGCTGACCATCACACCGACCGAGCCGGGTGAAGGTTATTCTTTCGAATCTCGCGTCGTTGGCGGCTCGGTTCCAAAGGAATATATCCCAGGTGTTGAAAAGGGTATTCGCTCCGTTATGGACAGCGGTCCTCTGGCTGGCTTCCCTGTGATCGACTTCAAAGTGGCTTTGCTTGAGGGTAAATATCACGATGTTGACTCCTCTGTTCTGGCCTTTGAGATCGCATCGCGGATGTGTATGCGCGAAGGCATGCGTCTGGCTGGCGCGAAACTGCTTGAGCCTGTGATGAAGGTCGAAGTGATCACACCTGAAGAGTATACAGGTGGCATCATCGGCGATTTGACATCGCGTCGGGGTCAAGTTCAGGGTCAAGAAAATCGCGGCAACGCGATTGCAATTGATGCCTTTGTGCCTTTGGCGAATATGTTTGGTTACATCAATACTCTGCGTTCCATGTCTTCGGGCCGCGCCAATTTTACCATGCAGTTCGATCACTACGAACCTGTTCCGTCGAATATCTCTGAAGAGATCCAAGCGAAATTTGCATAAACGTGGTGGGCCACTGGCCCACCCTACACCAACCCGTAGGGTGGGCATTGTGCCCACCGCCACGAACAACAAGAGGAGCCACCCATGGCTAAGGAAAAGTTTGAACGCTCGAAACCCCACGTTAACATCGGCACGATTGGTCACGTTGACCATGGCAAGACAACCTTGACAGCTGCGATCACCAAGCAATTTGGTGATTTTAAAG
>Ga0181604_10000425_pt1 | contig 38560 bp, 41 predicted proteins | sample 041ome_12_FD_148663 | JGI IMG/M metagenome (GOLD analysis project Ga0181604, IMG submission 148663) | Coastal salt marsh microbial communities from the Groves Creek Marsh, Skidaway Island, Georgia - 041410US metaG (spades assembly) | ecosystem: Environmental > Aquatic > Marine > Intertidal zone...
CGACTTTATCAAACTAGCAGCTTGTTGAATCATTTTTGGATTTGGCTCTAAGGTTGGTTTATAACCAGGAAGATCTAAATCTTTAGGCTCCACCCAGCTTGTTTTTTGATTTAGTATATCTTTTGGAACATCTACTAAGACAGGCCCAGGTCTTCCAGATGTTGCAATATATTTTGCTTCTTTGAGGACTTGAGGTATTTCAGATGCATCAGTAATTAAATAATTATGCTTAGTAGCTGCCATTGACAATCCTACAGTATATGCTTCCTGAAATGCATCATTACCAATAGCAGTAGAAGCCACTTGGCCAGTGATTGCCAATAAAGGAGTAGAGTCCATAAGTGCATTTGCTAGGGGAGTAATTAGGTTTGTAGCGCCAGGACCAGAAGTAGCAATTACAACACCAAGTTCTCCTGTGGCTTGAGCATAACCTTCAGCCATATGACCAGCTCCTTGCTCGTGTCTAGCTAATATATGTCTTATTGGACTGTCATATAAAGGATCATAAGCTGGAAGAATAGCGCCACCAGGAACTCCAAAAACTGTAGAAACATTTAAATGTTCCAAACTTCTTACAATTAATTCTGCACCTGTGATCAATTCTTTTGTCATAATATAACGTTTCTTCCTCTTATTAAAAAAAAACCCCCCGTTTTGGGAGGCGCTCATCACAGCAAAATGAGCGCTAATTAAGTAATAGCACTAATACTGAAATGAATACAGCTAAATTTTTCATTAAAATAACTATAGTAAAAGCTTAGAAAAATGAAACATATAAATCTTAATAATTTACTCACTGAAAATTCATTAATTTTGCCTAAAGAGGTGAGATTAGGGGTTGTTTCATTGCCATCAGGATTAAGTTTTTCTGACAAAATAGAAAAAATTAAAAAACAAAAGAAGCATGCCAATATGAAATTTACCTTTTCAAATCCTAGTGATTCTGGAAAAGCCGATAAATTTGAATGGGCAAATTCAGCAATCATCTTTACTTATGACTATATGCAGAACAAACACAACTCTAATTTAGCTTCTAATGGTTTTGGTAAAATAGCTGCATTTGCTGAACAAGATTATTATGAACCTTTGAAGAAAATTACTAGTGAATTTGAAAATCTTTTTTCCAGACTGAATTATAAATTCCATACATTTATTGATAATCCAAATCATTACGATAGAACTTTTTTTGAAATTTCAGGTTTAGGTTGGCAAGGTAAAAGCACAATGATGTTAAGTCCAGGAATTGGACCATGGCAACTACTTGGAACTATGTACTCTGACCAGCATTTTGAGCCAACAGAATCTAAAAAATATTCATGTGGAGAATGCAATCTTTGTCAAATATCTTGTCCAACGGGAGCATTGGATGAAGATTATATATTAGATTCAAATAAATGCCTGTCTTATTGGCTTCAATCACCAGAAACCATTCCATATGAAATTAGAACCGCATTAGGAAATAGATTTTATGGGTGTGACGAGTGTCTAACATCATGTCCTCCCGGACAAAATAAAAATTTAACAATTAATAGAATTAATTCTTATGATGTTGATCTTGAAAGAATTATTATTTCAAGAAATGAAGACCTTTTAGAAAAATATAACTGGTTTTATATACCTAAAAGAAACGCTAACTATCTAAAGAGGAACGCAATTATTGCTTTAAGTAATAATCCAAATCACGAAACATATGAATTTTACCTTGAAATTTATAAAATCTTACCCGATGACTTGAAGAGCTATATTTTATGGGGATTTTGGAAACTAGGAAAAATTAATGAAATTACTTCATTAATGGATAAAGAAAACAGTAACGACTTAAAACTTGAATATCAAAAATTAAAAAGTATGACTTCCTAGATTAAATAATCTATTCTTATTCTATGAAAAAAATTTCTGATGACGTCACACAAGGTATTAGTAAATCTGCAGCAAGAGCAATGTTAAGAGCCGTAGGTTTGAAAGATGATGACTTTAACAAATTTCAAGTGGGTGTAGTTTCTGCTGGAAATGAAGTTACTCCGTGTAATTTAACTGGTCCAGAGTTATCAGAATATGCAAAAAAAGGTGTAAATGGTCCTGACTCAGCTGCATTAATCTTTTCAACTATAGCTGTATCAGATGGTATTTCTATGGGCCATGAAGGTATGAGAGCTTCATTAGTTTCTAGAGAGGTCATAGCTGATTCAGTGGAGCTAGTTATGCACGCAGAACGGTTTGATGGAATGGTAACTATTGCTGGATGTGATAAATCTTTACCTGGTATGCTAATGGCCGCTGGAAGAATTAATAGACCAGCTATATTTCTATATGGTGGAAGTAGTTTACCGGGGGAGTATCAAGGTAAAGACATCTCAATTGTTGATGTCTTTGAGGGTATTGGTGCTTATGAAAAAGGAATTATTACTAAAGAAGATTTATACAACATAGAGTGTGCCGCGTGTCCTGGTGTGGGCTCTTGTGCAGGTATGTTTACGGCAAACACAATGGCTTCAGTTGGAGAAGCAATTGGCATGAGTTTACCCGGTACTGCAGCAATTCCTGCTGAAGATTCTAAATTAAGGGAAGCTGCAGTAAAGTCAGGTGAACAATTAAATTATCTTTTAAAAAATGATATAAAGCCAAGTGACATAATGACAGAGGAAGCATTTAGTAATGCTATTGTGACAGTTTTAGCATTGGGTGGAAGCACAAATGCAGTCTTACATCTTTTAGCAATAGCTTATGAAACTGGAGTAAGTTTAACGATTGACAAATTCGATGAGCTCAGTAGAAAAGTTCCCCATCTTGCTGACATGAAGCCATTTGGAAAATACCATATGGTAAATTTAAATGAAATTGGAGGAGTTCCGGTTGTATCAAAGATTTTATTGGAAAATGAATTAATAGATCCTAATTGTTTAACTGTGACAGGAAAAACAGTAGGAGAAAATTTAGAAAATATTCAAATACCTAAAAACCAAAATGTTATTAGTTTTCCTGACAATCCAATTTCAAGTGAAGGCGGTATTGCAGTATTAAAAGGAAGCTTGTCTCCAAAAGGTTCTGTTGTAAAAACTGCAGGAATCGAAATAAACAATTTTTCTGGACCAGCGAATGTCTTTAATAGCGAGCAAGAAGCTTTGGAAGCTTTGTTTAATAACAAAATATCAAAAGGAGAAGTTGTTGTAATTCGTAATGAAGGACCTAAAGGTGGACCTGGTATGAGAGAGATGCTGCAAATTACAGCAGCAATAAAAGGAGCCGGTTTAGGCAAAGATGTACTTTTGATTACTGATGGAAGATTTTCTGGAGGTACCACAGGACTATGTATTGGACACGTTGCTCCGGAAGGGTTTGATAATGGCCCAATATCAGTTTGTGAAAATGGAGATACTATAACACTAGATATTGAAAAAAGAACACTAAATCTAGAAGTTGAAAAAGATGAAATTGAAAAAAGATTAGAAAATCTTCAACTTCCTTCTCCAAGATACAAATCAGGGGTTCTTCATAAGTACTCCAAGCTTGTAAGTGGATCTGACACTGGTGCGGTTACAAATTAATAGATGATATTTATTTCTGACGTCCACTATCAGCTAGATTATTTGAGCACTCTACCAAAAGATAAAGGGCCTGTAGTTATATTGGGGGACCTAATAAATTGGATTGATTATAGAAATGGAGAGGGGATAGCTAAAGAAGTTTTTGGTTCAGACAATGTACACAAGCTTATAGATTTAAGAAAGCAGCATAAGTTTGAGGAGAGAAAAGATCTATGGAAAAATTTATACTCCATTGATCCAGAAATTATTATGAAAAAAATGAAAGAGGCCATTGAAAACCAATATCACGAAGTCTTTAAAATTTTAAAATCTTATGAAGTTTGGTTTATTCCTGGGAATGTTGATGATGTTGATATTATGAATAGCTATACGGCCTCCTCTATTAATAATGTTGACGGACTTTTAATAGAACAAGAAGGTATTAAATTTGGTTTTGCTGGTGGCGGTGTACCAACTCCTATAAACGCAAGAGGTGAAATTAGTGAAAGTGAATTTTCAAAAAAATTAAGCAACCTTAATCAAGCTGAAATTATTTGCACCCATGCTCCACCATATGTAAATGAATTAATGACTGATGTTATTACTAATAAGATTGAGCAAGGATGGAAAAGCTTACTAGATTTTATAAAAATTAATCATCCTAAATATTCCCTTTTTGGTGATGTACACCAACCTAAAGCCTCAACTTGGAAAGTAAATAATACAACATGTATTAATATCGGTTACTTTAGAGCCACTAACCAATATTTAGAATTATCATCATTAATATAATGAATTGCTTATCTTTTGATGTTGGAGGTACAACAATAAAATACGGGGTTATAAATGATAGGTATGAAGTCCTTTTAAAAGATAAAATACCAACTCCAAAAGATGAAGAAAAGTTTATAGAGTCAGTCTCTGAAATTATTCAAAAAAATATTGAAAATATTTCAAAAGTTTCAATAGCAATGCCAGGGTATGTAAATATTGCAAATAACAAATATTTGTACGGTCCTCATTTACAATATGGTATTGATTTTTCAAAGTTATCAAATTTTTCAGAATACGAATTTTATTTAGATAATGATGGCAATGTCGCAGCTTATTGTGAATATTTATTAAATTATAAAACCAATTATTCAAATTTAATAATGTTAACTTTTGGTACTGGAGTAGGTGGGGGAATAATTTCTGAAGGTAAATTATTAAGAGGAAGGGGAAATGCAGGGGAGATTGGACATATACTTACCTCAAATGATAGATCAGTTAAAGGTGATAGTGGAAAAAAAGGTAGCTTTGAGTCATCAGTTGCTGCATCAGTATGGACAAATAAATGTTCTGAGTTAACTGAGAAAAATAAAGATTCAGAACTTGCAAAAAAATTTGCTAACAAAAATGTTGGTTCAGTTTTGTTTGACACCACTCTTAGCTTGACAGACCTAGAAGCTTCAGTAAGAGATGAAATAATTCAAAACATCTCAAATGGACTTTTAAGTTTATTTGAAATATTCGATAATGAAGCTTTTGTTCTTGGTGGAACCATGTCGTCTGAACCGTTTGATTTAATTACCCTTATAGAAGAGGATATTAAGAATAGATACCAATTTCCATTTAGAAATTTTCCTGAAATCTTTATTGCTTCTCAAGGAGAGGATTCTGGAATAATTGGTGCAGCAGCAATATCATTTGATGAATAAAAAAAATTCTCTATTACTTCCACCCCAATTTTTTGAAAATGATTTTCATAAAAAACTAAACTATATACTTCAATTTAAAATTGATGTCTTATATCTTTTTGATCATCTAAAAAATCCAATTGATGAGACAAAGCCCACTTATAAACTTACTGAAGAAGTATTTAATTTATATGAAAAAGTAAACAATAAAATAAAAATTGGCGTCTGTGTGTTAAATGTTAATACAAGATATTTAGGTAAATTGTTGAAAGATATTCTTGAGCCATTACTTGAACTAAAAAGTATAAGTTTAGGTTTAGGCACTGGAGATAATAAATACGAAAATCATGATTTATTACATGAAAATAATATTGAAGATATTATTTGTTATATTTTAGAAAATAAGAATTTTATACATAATGAATCTCAGCTATTTCTTGGAGGTAATTCAAAAGAAAAATTAGATTTAGTAAAAAAATATAACCTCGGTATAAATCAATGGATGGGGTTAGATTCAAATTTTATTAAAAAACAGAATGTTTATAATCATCTATTGAATCCAGTTGGAAGTCTTTCACGATGTATCGCACACGAGAATCAGCTTGAATTTGATTATGAAAAAATACATATATTAAAAGATTCTAATTTAAAGATTTTTCAAGAAACTATAGATAATATTTTTAAAAATGAATAAATATTCCAACAAGTTAATTGAAAATTTTCCTGATTACTTATTTAATAAAATAAATGAGCAAAAATTAAATTTACGTCAGACAGGGGAGGACATAATAGATCTCGGATATGGTAATCCAGATATTCCTTCTCATGAACTAGTTGTTCAGAAGCTTATAGAATCTGCTCAAATCAAAAAAAATCATAAATACTCTGTATCAAAAGGTATTCATGGTTTAAGAAATGCAATTTCAAAAAAATACTTACGAGAATACGGAATTAATTTAGATCCGGGTAGAAATATAGTTAATACTATTGGTAGTAAAGAGGGCTTAACTCATTTACTGATGTCTGTAATTAATAAGGGTGATAATGTAATTGTTCAAGACCCCAGCTATCCAATTCATCACTATGCTCCATTAATTGCAGGTGCAAATGTTATAAAAATTGAGTGTCTTTCTATAGATGGCTTTATGAATAATCTTAAAAAAAGTCTTAAAAATGAAAAGGTCAAAGTAGTTTTAATTTCATTTCCTCATAATCCAACTACATTAACTGTAAATCAGGAATTTTATGATGAACTGGTAGAGCTTGCAAAAATATATAATTTTTTATTAATAAATGACTTTGCCTACTCAGATATATATTTCAATGAAGTAAAGCCACCTTCTTTATTAAAATCCGATCCAGAATTGGAACACTGTGTAGAACTATATTCATTAACAAAAGGTTATTCAATGGCTGGATGGAGAGTAGGGTTTGCAATTGGTAATGAAAACGCAATTACTTCATTGACCAAGCTAAAGTCTTATATTGATTATGGTACATTTCAACCTATACAAATCGCTTCAACAGTTGCAATAAACGATTTAGATGATTATCCGAAAGAAGTATCTTCTATCTATTCTGAACGAAGATTATTAGCCTCTGAGTATCTAACCAAATATGGTTTTGAGGTACAAGAAAGTACTGCAACAATGTTTGTTTGGGCAAAGTTACCAAAAAAATACAATAATGATTCAATGAAATTCTCTATTGATTTACTTTCAAAGTCTAATGTTGCAGTTTCTCCAGGTCTTGGTTTTGGGAAATTTGGCGAAGGCTATATTAGGCTTGCATTAGTAGAGAACAAGCAACGTATTAGGCAAGCGATGAAAAATTTTATAAAGACAAGTAATAGTGATTAGGGAATTTATATCTAACTTATTTTTTAATACTGCTCTGGGTAATGGGTTTTATTATAATTTAAACCAAGTTGGACTTATATACCTTGGTTTAATTTCACTCATAGCAATTGTTTTATATAGACTAAATGAAAAAATTAATTTACGAATATTGTATTTGTTTTGCTTTCTTTTAAGTTCTACAGCCACTTTTAATGTTTTGAGATATCTCCCATACGGTGGAGATGCAGCAATTTATTGTGAGCTAACTACATTTTCAAAAAATTCAGGTATTTCAATTTACAATACAACCTTTAAATATACTTTTAATTATCCACCAATTTTTGAAAATATTCTTAACTACCTATGTACCTTCAATTATGAAGAAAATTATTATTTTTATTCAATAGGTTTTGGCATCTTCCTAGCAATATTATCGAAAAAACAAGGTAAAAATGTTTTCCTCCTCTCCCTATATTTTCTTGGATCATTTTTGGGGTTAAGGTGGTCACTGAAAACTGGTAATTTTGTATTTCTTGAATTAATTTTTTTGACTTTGTTCGTCGTTAATTACAAAAAAAATAATCCAATCAGCTATCTATTTCTCATATTGTTCGGCTTTCAAAGACTTTGGTATTTACTACTTGTCCCAATATTCATATTTTTTGATCGTGATAAGTTGTTAAAGAAATTTCAATTAATTTTCGTTTCTTCTTTTTTTCTTATTCTTTTAAATTTTAATAATTTATTAGTGTACCTTACTAGTTTATTACCTTCTGATGAGGGTTATAGTATATTTAAAGAATCTCCTGGACATAACACACCTTCAATTTATATCGGCTTAGTTAAAGGATTGAATTTATCTCCCTCCCTAATAACCTTATTTGTCTATTTATTAGTGTCTTTTATATTCCTATTCCTATTTATGAGAAATAAATCACTATCCAAAGAAGTATTTGCTGTAGTTTTAATTTGTTCTTTAATTTTGCTGAACCCTTACTTAAAACCTTATCACTTTATTTTCTTTACTCCTTTGCTTCTCCTTATAAAAGACTCATACCTAACCAATACTAAAAGTATGCTTTTGAGTATTGCCTATCCATCTTTTTTCTGGATAGTTGCATCTAACTTATCAGTTGGTACATTAACGGGCTATTTCCAAACTGTTTTTTTTGGCTTATTTGTTTTCAACCTAGTTCAGTTAGACTTAAATAGAAATGATTGATTTAAGATCAGATACTGTAACGAAACCTGATAAAGATATATTAGAAGAAGCTTTAAATGCAGAACTAGGTGATGATGAATATGGAGAAGACCCTACTGTAAATCAACTTCAAGAAAAGTGTTCTAATCTACTTGGTTTTGAAGAAGCATTATTTGTTTCTTCAGGTCTTATGGGTAATCAGATATCTTTATTAATTCACAACACTCCAGGGAGTGAAGTGATCACAACATCTGATTCTCATATTAAAAATTACGAACACGGTGCTGCTTCTTTCCTATCGCGTGTTCAGTTTAGAGAAGTGGAACATGCGAATGGAGTTATTGACTTAGGGGAGATTGCTACAACATTTGAAAAATCAAAAGTCCATAAACCTAACATAAAAACAATAGCTCTTGAAAACACACACCTAGCTTCTGGCGGATCTATTGTTCCTTTCAATCATATAAAAAATATTTATGAACTTTCAAAACAACTAAATGTAAGTTTACATATTGATGGTGCAAGAGTTTGGCATGCAATTTTACAAGAAGATTCTTCTCTTAATTATGGATCAATTTGTGACAGCTTAACATTTTGTTTTTCTAAAGCCCTTGGAGCACCTATAGGTTCTATGTTATTAGGTAGTCGAGAATTTATTAAAGAGGCTAGAGAGTACAGAAAAATACTTGGTGGAGGCACAAGACAAGTTGGCGTTATTGCATCCATGGCTAGCAAGGCTTTAGACAAGAGAGAAAGGTTACTAGAAGACCATACAAAAGCTGAAAATGTATATAAGGCTCTTTTAGATAATCATAAAAATAATGAATTTAATTTAAAATATCAAAATACAAATATGGTTTTTCTAGAATTTAAAAATAATGAGAATGCTAGCCAGTTCATAGAAAGACTCCAAAATCAACAAGTTTTATCTGGTCTGATTAATAAAAATACGGTTAGGTTGGTTTTTCATAAGGATATTTTAATTAAAGACCTGGAAACTATCAAAGAAGCAATTTACTCTTCCTCTAAATCCTGATTCCATTCTGTTATTGATTTTTCTGATAGATTCACTAATACATAAGTACCAATTAAAGAGGATAAGCACACCATTGATATATAAATTAAAACATCCGTTAGGCAATTGGGTTTTGAGTCAGCAATACAAAATGCATTACCTAACAAATAACCAATGTATGTTGAAAAAATTAAAACGGTTATGTAAATTAAAAATCTAGTTTTGTTGCTAAATCTCATAATTATATTAACTTTAGCTTATTATGAATTTTCCAAGTCCATGGATAACAATTTTAACTTTTGTTGCAATATTTTTTTCTGGTTTCTTTTCTTTCATATTTAGTAAAAAAACTGTAGATCTTTACTTAGATAATGTAGAAACAAAATTTTTAAAATCATTAGAGCCAATAATTGGAACTGTTGGCTTTGTTTCTTCATTTGGCTTGAGTTTAGTAATTCTCTATTATTTTATAGTATTTGTAAGTTAACATATTTACACTGTCACACTTAGTATATTTTTATCTTCAATTATTTGTAGCTCACAATGGGAAGGCCTATTCTTAGAAAAATCTTTATCATTTTGATAGAAGTATGTAAATGCTCTTATGGTGTCTTGGTGCGAAATAAAGAGCGTATCTTTATTCTTGCTAAATAATTTATTTACTCTTTCATAAACTTTTTCAAGAGGTTCATTTGTTTGCATTAAATTTAATGATTTTTCGTTATAAGATTTATACTCATTAGTTAATTTAATTTCTTTAATTGTTAATCCGTGCCAGCTAGATATTCCCGGCCATTCTGTTAGTTCTTCAGAGTAAGTTATATTTACATCTAGATGTTCATTAACTGTTAAAGCAGTTTGTCTTGCTCTTAAGATAGGGGACGATATTATTTTTTGAACTTTTAAATTTTTTTTAATATATTTTCCAATTTCTTTAGCTTGTATAAATCCATTATTACTTAGAAAATAACCTGGCAAACTTCCATACTGTATATTTTTAATATTTTGTACTTCTCCATGCCTTAAAAATAAATTGCTCATAAATTTAGCGTAGTGTGAAAATTGATTAAAATCTAAATATGGCATTAAACAAAAAAGAACAAGAAATATTGAATCAGATAGAGCAGGAGCTTTTGAAAGATGATCCAGATCTAGCAAATACTGTTAAAGAATCTACATTATCGAAATATACCAGAACAAGAGCTGTTGTTTCTTTTTTTGTTTTCTGTGTTGGGCTTTTGACCATGTTTAGTACTTATATAGTACAACCCACTATTGCTCTTGTCGGCTTTGCGGTTATGGCATTAGCAGCTTATATTTTTGTTTCCAATACCAAGGCTTTATTAAATGCAGAAAATATTAACGAGTGGAATTTTAAGCAGGTTTATATCGTTCTAAGAAACAAAGATAGCTCTAGACAAAGTTAAAAAATTTAATTAAATTAAATATACATCAAATTTTTTTAGGAGTAAGGTTTTGAAAAAGGATGCATTTACATCTAAGCAGGCATGCTATTTATCTGGCTGCACTTCACATCAATTACGTTATTGGGATAAGGTAAATTTAGTAAATCCATCTATTCAATCTTCCAACGGTAAACCGGGAGTTCCTAAAATGTATTCATTCAGGGATATTGTAGCCTTAAGAGTTATTAAGACTCTTCTAGACAATGGAATGAGTATTCAGAGAGTCCGAAGGGCGTGGAAATATTTGTCTAAAAATGCAAACTTAACTCATCACTTGTCTGAAGTCCGTCTTGTTTCAGATGGAAGCACAATATACTCAGTTGAAGATGATGAAGTCTTTGATGCTTTAAAAAATGGTCAATTAACATTTTTTGAAACTATAGATAGTATCACTCAAGATGTTAAAGAAGATGTATCTAAATTTGAGTTAGATAAAGAAAGATTTTTAAATTTATTGACTAAAGTAGAAGAAGATGTACTTAGTCAAGAACTTCAAGCATAATTTACAAGCTAAATTAATTTACCACTATGGAAAAATTTCTTAGCCACCGCACATTAATTTTAAATTCAACTTTTCAGCCACTTTCTGTTGTCTCATATCGAAGAGCAGTTTCACTTATGTTAAATAAAAAAATTCATTCGCTTGAAGACTCAAAAATAGTTTTTAAATCAGAAAAAACTAAAATAAATTTACCAAATGTTGCTCTTTTAAATTATTTTGTTAATGCTCCATACTCTAGGAGAGTTGCCTTAAATAAAGAGAATATATTTATCAGAGATTTTCATACTTGTCAATATTGTGGGGGTGTAGCAGAATCTGTTGATCACATTATTCCAAAATCAAAAGGAGGAGAACACATTTGGAGTAATGTAGTAGCTTGTTGCAAAAAATGTAATCTGATTAAAGCTGATAAAGATTTGCTAAAGACAAGGCTTAAATTAATTAAAACACCAGAGCATCCTGTAGGTGCATTTTGGGTAAAAACGATAGTCGGTTCAAATCCCGATCCTTCATGGAGAAAATATCTAAAGTCAGCTTAAAAAATTTTTATCTAAAAGTGTTGCATTGTGGTAGATAGTGTCATATAATGTATAAAAGTGGTTCAAGGCACGAAAGGCGGATAAAGTGTTCCTTGGTGAGTTTCAACATACAATGGACTCTAAAGGTAGGGTAGTAATACCCTCAAAATTTAGAACAAGGCTTCAACAGGGCTGTGTGGTCACCAAGGGGCAAGATAATTGTCTTCAGATACTTACAAAAAAGACATGGGAAGAAGAAGCATCAAAGATGGCCTCACTTCCATCTACAGATCGAACTTCTAGACAATTAAGAAGAGCATTATTCAGTGGAGCTATTGATGTTAAAATTGATTCTGCAGGACGAGTACCAATCCCAGAAAACTTAAGAGAATATAGTGGAATTGATCTCAATGAGGAAGTAACTGTAACAGGTTCTGGACCCGTAGTTGAAGTATGGTCAACAAGAAGCTGGAAAAAAATTCAAAAAGAAGCTGATCAATCATTTGCAAATATAAACGAGGTGAAAGAATAGGTTCATAGCCAGCTCTCTAGACAACTAAATTGGAACACCCTTACTCCGCCCAACTTTCCAATTGGTGCCAGTTCTAGAGAGCTGGGTATGAATGAAAACAGGGCTGGGTACTTAGAGCACGAAGGGGTGATGTTAACTGAAGTCAATTCAGTAATTTCAAGTACACCCGCAGGTATTTTTGTAGATGCAACTTATGGATATGGCTCTCATTTTAGAAATATTAAAGATAATTTTTCTGAATTAAATCTTTTAGCTTTTGACAGAGATATTGATGTATTAAATAATTCTAATTCTGAAATTATTCATTTAAACTTTTCTCAAATACCTGAATATCTTATTGAAAATAATATTGAAAGTATTTCAGGGATATTATATGATTTTGGCGTTTCCTCTCATCAATTAGATAATCATAAAAGAGGTTTTTCATATTCCAATGATGGCCCTTTAGATATGAGAATGAACCAGAATGATAAAATTGACGCTTTTGAAGTCGTAAATAAATTTGATGAAATTGAAATTGCAGATATTTTGTTTAAAAATTCTGGAGAAAAAAATTCACGCCGGATTGCAAAAGATATCGTTAGTTCTCGTCCTATAGAATCCACACAGGAACTAGTGAATGTTATTAAAAATTCTATAGGTAAACAAAATCCAAAGTATATTTCTCAAACTATTAAACGTTGTTTTCAATCATTTCGAATTTATATAAATGATGAGTTGAATGAAATACAAAAGTCTTTAAACAGCATTAAGAACTTTGTTAAGGCAAACGGTGTAATTATCTGTTTAACTTATCATTCACTTGAAGATAAAATCGTTAAAAAAATTTTTAGTGAATTAACTACCTCTTGTTATTGTGATGTTTCCATCCCAGTATGCACTTGTGAAAATGAACAACTATATGCATATGGTAAAAAAAAGAAAATATATCCTTCAGATAAAGAAATTTCAAAAAACCCAAGGTCATCATCCGCAACTCTCAGATACGTTGTTAAGTTATGAAGTTTAGGAATTTACTATTTTCATTTATTGCAATGTTCATAATTTCCATGGTCTCAAATTTATATTTTAACTTAAAAATTAACAACCTTTCAGAGCAACTTTCTTCTTTAAAAACTGAATTAGTTGAATTAGAAGTTGATAAATCAAATACTCACCTTATGTACATTGAAAGTTTTTCAACAAGCAATATGGAATTACTTTCCAAAAGTATGAATTATAGAAGATTAGACATTCACAATAAGAATATAAATTTAGTCAAACCATATAAGTTAGAGGTTGAGGATAAACCAATTGTAGTTTTAGGTTTTGGTGGAAGATGAATTTATTTAAAATAAAGAGCTTATTACTATTTACTTTAATAGCTACATTAGTCGTGAGTTCTTCATTTGTATTTGTATCTACTGTACATGATTTACAATTTACAAACTCTGAGTACTTTAAAGATCAAGCCCTTTCTTATAGAGTTAAGTCAAATAAACTTAAAGCATCCAGAGGGAACATCTATGACACAAATTTAAATGTTGTTGCATCAAGTTCCAGATCATTCAATATTGGCATATTTCCTGATCAAGTAAGTAATGTTGTTGAAGTAGCAGCAGCTATTGGTGTAATTTTAAATATTGACCAAGATAAAATTATTGAAAAAATTGTTTCATCTGATAGTTTTTTTTACCTAAAAAGAAATATTGAATTTAATGCGGGTGAAGAAATCAACAGTTGGAATCTTGATGGAGTCGTTTTAGAGCCTTCATACAAGAGACATGTTCATTCAAATTCGTTAAAAAAAATAATTGGAATAGTTGACCCAGACGAAAATGGGATAGAGGGAATTGAGTATTATTTTAATTCAAATTTAGAAGGTACAGATGGAGAAATAAAGTATGAGGCTTCTCCAAATGGAAAAATGATTCCACAAGCTGAAGTTAAGACCATTCAACCAATTCATGGTAAAGATCTTATATTAACAATCGACTCTGATTTGCAGTATCTAAGTGAAAGCTTGTGTGAAGATGCTTTAATAAGAACAGAAGCCCTAAATTGTTCAATAGTATTTTCCTATGCAAATAGTGGGGAAATACTAATTGCAGCAGAAAAACAAAGTCAAAATATACAAAGTTACGATATAGATTTAATTAGCTTAAGAGCAATATACGAACCTGGTTCATCTTTGAAAATCTTCTCTATTGGTGCAGCAATTGAGAATGGCTTAATTAATGAAAATACAAGATTTGTTGTAAACGATTATATTGAAGTTATTGAAGGATCCTGTGCTAAGAACTACGAAGGATATAAAGCTTGTTATAGAGACTTTTTAAATCATGAACCATATGAGTTAAGTGTTATGGAAATTATCGAAAGATCATCAAATGTTGGAACTATTCTTGCAACTCAAAATTTAAATATTGATTATTTGGAACAATATTTAATGAAGTTTGGATTTGGCAAGCCTACAGGGGTAGAGCTAACTGGTGAGCTGTCAGGTGGATTTAGAGATTATAAAACCTGTGCAACATGCCTAAGCTCATTATCTATAGGCTACTCAATAAATGTAACACAACTTCAAATGATAAAAGCATACAGTATTATTGCTAATGGTGGAAGAGATATAAATCTATCAATGGTAAAAAAAGAAAATAATAGTTTAAGTAATGAACAAATCATAAGCAATGAATCTGCAAATAGGTTAAAAAAATTATTGATCAATGTTGTAGATGGAGAAAACGGAACTGGTAGGTCACTACAACTTGAAAATTATATTATTGGAGGAAAGACTGGGACTAGTAAGACTCACATTGAGGGCGTGGGTTATTCTGATTTTAGATACAACACATCCTTTACAGGATTTATTGAAACATCTAAAGGACCTGTGGTGGGCTCAGTTATTTTATGGGGTGCATCAGTAAATCCAAGATCAGAATATGTAACAGGTGGTTCTACTGCAGCACCATTATTTAAGAATATTGTCAGTAATTTAGTTCCAGGTGAATAATGAATAATAATTTAACCTTTGATCATTACGTTAGATTAAATATAGACTATTCGAAAATTGTCAACTCAACTTTAGATATTGAAAAAGATTCAATATTATGTATTGACCTAAATAATATTGAAAAATTAGATACTTTAATTTTAGAAGGATTAAAAAAAGGTTCAAAACTTGTACTAACAAGTTCCAACTCAACAATTGAAAATGAAAATGTTTATAGATATGAAAATTTTGATGAAGTTTTTTATGATATTCTAGAAAATTTATGCCCCGGCTATAAATCAAAGAATTATTTTGGTATAACTGGTACAAATGGTAAAACAACTACAGGTTATCTACTAAAGCAATTAATTGGAAGTACATCAGCATTTGTTGGAACTGTTGATGAAGAAAATTATTTTAACTTTACAAAAGAAGAACACTTAACAACACCAAAACTTTTTAATTTAGTAAAACTCATTTCAAATCTTAATAGTGATATTGATTCAATTATTCTTGAGGTTTCTTCTCACGCTATTGAGCAAAAGAGACTTAAAGATATAAATTTTGTTATTTCAGGATTTACAAACCTAAGTCAAGACCATCTAGATTATCACATCAATATGGATGAGTATTTAATGACAAAATCAAAATTATTTAACGAAGATATTTCAAATAAATTTTTATTTGTTGACACAGAATATGGACAAAAAATTAATTTAAAACAAAATTCTCGAGGAATATCAATTGGTAATGCGTCATCAAATGATATTGAATTTCTAAGCTACGAAGATGAAATAATTAGTTTTAAAATTGCTGGAATAAAAATTAAAGAGAAACTTACAATAACTGGACCCGAGTCAGTTTATAATTTCCTCCTTGCATTTGGTTTGGCATATTATTCTGAATTATATGATCTTGAAATTCTTAAAAACAACATAAAAACACTCAAAAATCCTCCAGGTCGCTTTCAGGTTCTAGGTATTAATGAAAAATCTATCATTGTCGATTATTCACACACTCCTGATGCAATCGAAAAAGTTATTTGCTACACAAGAGAACTCTATCAAAATGAGATAATTGTAGTTTTTGGTGCAGGCGGAAATAGAGACAAATCAAAACGAAAATTGATGGGAGAGGCTTCTCAATTTGCAAATAAAATAATTATTACAAATGACAATCCAAGAAATGAAAATCCAATGGAGATTGCAAAAGATATATTAGCTGGAATTGATTTACAAAAGGATGCAAAGATAATACTAGATAGAAGAGATGCTTTAGAAGAGGCTATAAGCTTCCTTAATGAGAAAACTACTCTACTAGTATTAGGTAAAGGCCATGAAAAACATCAAGAAATAGGTGATAGAATATTGGATTTTGATGATGTAGTGGTAATAAAAGATATTTTAGGTAAAAGATGATTGGAATAATTGTATCAGGTGGCTTAAGTTTTTTATTTGTTATTGTATCCACTTTTTTAGGCGTAAAATTTTTTAAAAGTCGAAATATAGGACAAAACATTCAAGAAGAGGTTGTTTTTCATGAACACAAAAAGGGAACTCCAACAATGGGTGGAATTTTTGTAATACTTGGAACTATTTTTGGATTCCTTCTTTCCCATATAAACTTCTGGACGATTGGTAGAGGATTTGAAGTTGTTCTTAGAAATGTTAATACAGATGTATTAGGAATATTGATTATTTCAATATCAATGGGGTTTGTTGGGTTAATTGATGACTATTTAAAGGTTAAAGAAAGCAGAAATCTTGGACTTAAAGCTGGCCAAAAATTTGCATTACAGTTAATTGCTGGCCTAGTAGCATCTGCTTACATATATAGCTTAGGTTATTCAACTAAATTCTATATATTTAGTGGATTCGGCATAGACATTGGAATTTTTAAGTGGGTAGTTATCGTTTTGTTAATGGTAGGGATAACTAATGCTGTAAACCTAACAGATGGTTTAGATGGCCTAGTTGCAGGAAGTAGTTGTATTAGTTTTGCTGGAATTCTTGTTATATCTTTTTGGATCTATAGGCATACAGGTTATTACAGTCAGTTCATTAATGAGTCATTTCTTACTGTTGATATTTCATTATTAATATCATCAATTTCCGGTGCATGTCTCGGTTTCCTTTGGTGGAATACAAATCCAGCAAAAATAATTTTAGGCGATGTAGGCTCACATTTTATCGGTGCATTATTCCCGTTAATTCTGATTTCCTTGGGAGCCGAGGGATTAATTTTATTTTTCTGTTTCTTATTCCTAATGGAGGAAGCATCTGTAATTATCCAAGTAAGTTCATTTAAATATAGAAAAAAAAGAGTATTCAAAATGGCACCAATACACCATCACTTTGAAATGTTGAACTGGGCTGAGACCACAATAATTGTAAGGTTTTGGATAATTAATGGGATATTTGTAGTTTTAGGCTTAGGTCTATTCTATGCCGATTGGGTATTGTTTGGAAGTTAAGTGAATAAACTAATTTATGGATATGGGGTTACAGGAAAGGCTGTTGAAGCATTTTTTAATAAAAAAAATATTCAATATAAAATATTTGATGAAAACTTAAATGAGAATTATGACAACAAGATTGTTAAAGATGAATTACTTAAAGAAAATTTTGATGAAGTAATTTTATCTCCTGGAATTCAAGAAAATAATGATATATTAAAGCTCCTCAGAAAAAAAAATCTCAGTGTTGTTACCGATATTGATTTGTTTGATAAATATCATAAACAAAAATCAAAGATAATAGGTGTAACTGGCACAAATGGAAAGACAACATTTGTAAAGCTTTTGAATGATTTTCTTGATTTAGAGGGATACAAAACTATTGCATGTGGAAATATTGGTGAATCTCCATTAAATATTGTTGATGACGACTATGACTATATAATTATAGAATTATCAAGTTACCAGCTGCATCACACAAAGAGTGTTCGGTTGGATTATGGAATTCTTTTAAATATTGCAAGTGACCACTTAGATTGGCATGGTTCTTTAGAAGACTACATAGAAGCAAAAAGTAAAATATTTAGTTTTGTTGATAAAGAAAAAGTAATCTTTTATGACAATATATTTAGTAATAACAACTCTAGAAAACCACATTTAAGCAAAATTAATTTAGAAAAATACAATTTTCACGAAATAAGTCTTCCTTCAGAGTTAAGTAGAAGCTTTTTAGACATGATAAATTTTTTAGATTTTGATATGGAAAATACTGTTCAAAGGGGATATGAGTTTCTAAAGAGAATTAACCCCATAGAACATAGATTTGAAAACGTATCCTTTAATGATGAAGTTGTTTACATAAATGACTCAAAAGCTACAAATTTTCATGCTGTTTCAAGTGCAATTAGAAGAGTAGAAAATGCAATTCTTATTCTTCATGGGCTTACTAAAAATATGCCATCAAGTGAGCTTAAATTAAATGAAAATATTAAGAAGATAATTAAGCCAAAAGATATGAAATTAGACATAGTAAATTATGGGGGAGTTCTTATTGAAATTGATTCAATATATGATCTAAAAAATGTATTACTAAAAGAAATAGAAATAGGAGATACGGTTTTATTCTCATGTGGAGGATCTAGTTTTAATGATTTTAAAAACTATGAAGATCGAGGAAACTACTTTAAAAAAATAGTAGATGAATTTAAAAATGAAAATTAAATTATATTTCGATAAGTATTTACTAAAAATAAATCTGATTTTTGTAAGCCTTCTAGTTACATTTGGAATATTTCTAGTCTCTTCAGCAACTGCCGTAGAGTCCCAAAGAATTTACGAAGATAGTTTTTATATGATTAGAAATCATTTGCTTGCATTAGTTATTGGTATCGTTATTGCATTTTTTATTACAAAAATTGATTATAAAAGTATTACAAATATTTCAAATTATTTAATTATTTTTATGACTTTAATTTTGTTCTTCTTACTTACTTACGGTGAGAATGTTTTTGGAAGTACTAGATGGCTCGATTTAGGTTTTGTCAGGCTTCAGCCAAGCGAAATTGCTAAGCCGATTATTATAATTTGGGTTGCTGATCAATTATCCAAGGTTGATCTAGATGGTAATAATATCCAAACAATATGGCGAACATCATTTATGCCGGGAATAGCAATTATTCTAATATTCCTCCAACCAGATTTTGGTACTGCAGCAACACTTGCTTTTATTGTTTTTATGCAGCTATTGTTTTCAAGAGTTAAATTTATTTATCCAGCTTTACTATCTATTGTGGCTTGGTTTATAGGTAATTTTTTTCTTTCTTCGGAGATTTATAGAGCTGAGCGTTTACGTGTTTGGAGTGAGGGAATATGTGATCAAGGGTTAGAGCTTTTAGGTAGCTGTTTTCAAGTTCATCAAAGCAGGATTGCAATTAGTTCAGGTGGAATGTTTGGCTTAGGCCCTGGTACATCAAGAGCAAGATGGGGGTCCTTACCCAGTGCTTATTCTGACTTTATTTCAGCTATTATTGGCGAAGAATACGGATTTGTGGGATATATTGTATTTGTGTTTATTTTATCTGTGTCTATTATCTCTTTTTTCTTGATAGCAATACGTCAAAAAAATGAATTTAAACGAATATTCACAGTTGGATTAGGTGCTTGGATATTATTTCAATCAATATTGAACCTAGGTGCATCTGTATATCTACTGCCAATTACAGGAATAGTCCTACCTTTTGTCTCTTATGGTGGATCAGCTATGGTTTCAATTTTTATTGCTTTAGGGATAATGCATAGTAGGGGCTATGAGTAAAGCAGTTTTTTTCTGTGTCGGCACTGGCGGACATGTCCTGCCAGTATTAAATATTGTTAAAACTATTTCTAAAAAGGGAGTAAATGAATCTGATATGCTCGTAGTAACTGACAAGAGGGGAGAACAGTATTTTAGCGATAGTTCCCTTGAAGTAATAACATATCCATTTGTTTCATCAACAAAAGGTATATTGGGTTATTTTTTTAAGATATTCAAAATTGTAATATCAGTATTTGTAATTTTTAAAAAACTAAGAAAATTGAATATTAGTTTTATATTTACAACTGGAGCATACATCGCCCCAGTGGCAGCAGTGTTATCAATGATGTTAAGAACAAAATTTTACATACAAGAACAAAATATATTTGCAGGATTAGGAAATAAGGTTTCTGCATTTCGTGCGAATAGTGTTTTTACTTCATTCCCCAACACAGAAAATATTTCACAAAAAAAAATAGATTTTTCAGGACCAGTTTTGAATTTAGATGTTGAAAAGATTAAAGAGAATAGCAATTCCAATATCACAATAGGATTTCAAGGTGGCAGTCAAGGTTCAAAAGAAATTAATGATTTAGCAATTGAGTTTGCGAAAGACCCTATATATGAAAATATTAAAATAATTCATATAGTTGGTAAATCTCATAACTCCTCAATCATCAATAGAAAAAATTATGTTTCGTATGATTTTATTGAAAATATGGACAATTATTACGATTCAATTAATATACAAGTTTCTCGTGCAGGTGGTGGGTCTCTAGAAGCTGCTTTTTTAAATATTCCTCAATTACTTGTACCATATAAACACGGGACAACTTCTCAACACCAGTTGTTAAATGCTCAATTTTTAGAAAAAAAAGGTGCTGCAAAAATTATTACATCCTATGAGGAACTTAAAGTAATGTTAAATTCATATCTAGATGATGAGCTTTCTAAGTTAGAATTTAATATTAAAGCAGGAAACGACCACATAGGTAAAGTATTAATAGATGAAATCAATTAAAAAATATAAAGAAGTATTCATACTAGGTATTGCCGGTTCAGGCATGAGTTCTATTGCTAAATATTTGAACCAAAGAGGAGCAATCGTTAGAGGTTATGACCAACGAAGCTCATATGTTACTAATTTATTAGAAAATGATGGTGTTATGACTACTCAAGATATGGGTCACGAGAAATATAATGAAGATGTTTTATATGTAATTTCGAGTGCTATAAAAATTGAAGAGACTTTTTTAAAAGATTACGAATCTAAAGAGAATGTTATGACTAGACCAACATTTTTAAATTTACTGTCAAAAGAAGTTGAGATTATCGGAATTACAGGATCACATGGTAAAACCTCCACTACTGCTTTAATTGCTCATATTTTTCACTATAACAATATCAATGTATCTTACATTTATGGAGGCGTAAGTAGTTTTGGAAATATAGGAGGTCATTTTGGTGACGAAAACCTTCCTTTAGTACTTGAAACTGACGAAGCATTTAACACTTTTGAAAACATAGAGATAGAAAATTTATTAGTTACCAACATTGACAATGATCATTTAGACTATTTTGGGAGTTTTACAAATTTAATTAAAGCATTTACGCAAGTTATTAATAAAGTGAAGCAAACTGTAGTAATTAATCTTGATGACCCTAATTTGAAGAAAATTAATAATGGCAACTTAATTACTTATGGAGAACATCAAGAAGCAGATATAAAGATTATCGAACCAAATATTATTTATTATAAGAAAAATAACCATACTGTTAATTCTGTTTTACTAGGAAAACATTACCTTTCGAATATCGCTGGTGCTATTGCTCTCTGCACCAGGTATGAACTACCTATAACAGAAATAATTGAAGCCATTTCTAAGTTCTCAGGAGTCAAGAGGAGGTTAGAATATATTGGTAACTATAAAGATGTAAAGTTCTATGATGATTACGGACATCATCCAACAGAGATGAAAGCCACTATTTCTGCTCTAAAAAACAATACACTTGGAAAACTATTTGTAATCTTTCAACCACATAGATTTACCAGAACTCGCGATAACTTCGAACAACTTCAAGAAAGCCTAGGAGATGCAGATTTTGCAGTAGTTACGGATATATATTCCGCAGGAGAAGAACCCATTCCTGGAATAAGTAGTAAAAATTTCAAAGGTAAAAATATTAAATATATAAAGTCACTAAGGTCTGTTCCGATTTATATCAAAGATAATATAGCAAGTGGAGATAATGTTCTTACTCTAGGTGCAGGTGATATTACCTTATTAGGTCCACAGATACTAAAATATTTAAATGATTAAGACTACAACTGCACTTAATAAAAATACAACTTATCGTTTTGGCGGCATCTGCAATGACTTCTACACTTTGAATGAAAAATCCGAAATAGACAAAATACACAATCTAAATTTTAATAATGAGTACTTCATATTAGGAAAAGGGTCAAATGTAGTTTTTTCAGATAATAATTATGAAGGAATAGTTATCCAAAATAAAATGGAAAATATTGACTCTGAGTTTACTAATGATTCAATTAATGTAGACGCTGGTGTTTACCTTCCAAACCTATCAAGATATTTAAAGAATTCTGAAAGAACTGGAGGGGAGTACTTACTTGGAATTCCTGGAACAGTTGGTGGTGCAATCAAAATGAATGCTGGTTGCTATGGGTACGAATTTATGGATTCTGTAAATTTTATAACGTACTTTGATACTGTTGATAAAAAAATTAAAAATATTAATAGGAAAAATATCAAATATAGTTATAGAAATACAGAAATTAAAAATGCAATAATACTTTCAGCAAACTTAAGTTTCTCAAAAGAAGACCCAATAAAAATAAACGATAAAATGAAAGAGTTCACTCAACATAGAAAAAATACTCAACCTTCGGCTATATATAATGCTGGTAGTGTTTTTAAAAACGGATCTAATTATTTTGCAGCAGAACTAATTGAGAAAGCTGGGCTAAAGGGTTACGAAATTGACGGAGTAAAAGTAAGTGAAAAACACTCTAATTTCTTTGTAGCTTCAAAAAACGCCAAAGCATTATCTTTATATAAGTTAGTTAATTACGTAAAAGAACAAGTAAAGCACAGTTATGACATCGAGCTTAAAGAAGAGATCATTTTTATAGGTGAATTTCTTGATTAAAGAATATACACAATTAGAAAAAACTAGTTTTAAAACATTTTTAGTTTTTTCATTTATTATTTTTATAGTTGTGCTGCCCTCTTTTTATATATTTTCAAGTTATTACAGAGTTATAGACATTGAAGTAGAAGGCTCTTCTTATATTGACGAAACTCTATTTATCGAATTTTATGATATTTCTATTTGGTCGATAGGAGAAACCTCTTTTGAAAATATCTACACAACTGACAGAACAATAGAAAAAATTGAACTAACAAAAAAACTGCCTAATCAACTAAAAATAAATATAACCCATTATATGCAAGTTGCTGAAATTACTGACTTAAGGGGGTCAGTAATTACAAAAGGTGTTCTTTATAAAAACTTACTCTTCAAAGAAGCTTTATTAGAAAATGACGTAGTTAACGTAACTATAACGAATGGACCAGTTGATGATGGTTTTAACGGGGAAATTGTATCTTTAGTAATGACACTTCTAAATTTCGAAATAGACATTTCAGAAATTTCATTGACGCATAATGGCAATTATTTAAAGGGTGCTTATAAAGGAATTGAAATCGACTTCCTTGAACCCGTAGACTTATCTACAAAAGCTTCTGCAATAGGAGAGCTACTCGAGAAAAACTCCTGCTCGGGAGAAGTTACTTTTATTTCAAACAATTCTTTTGTTACAGACTGTAATATCTAAACCTAAACTATAGATATAGATAAAAAACTAAAAATATATTGTTTTAAATCTACTTAGATGATAATCTTGTTTCAACAAATGGAGTTTTAAATGGCACAAAGAACAAAAAAAGTAAATCAAAAGGGAGTAAATTTAAATATGAGACCTAGAAATTATACAGCTGTTATAAAAGTTGTCGGTGTTGGCGGTGGTGGTACAAATGCTGTAAACAGGATGATTAAGATGGGCATAAAGGGTGTAGATTTTATTGCTGCAAACACAGATGCACAAAGCTTGTTAGGTTCAAAGGCTGACGTCAAATTAGATTTAGGAAGAAAAACAACCAGGGGTCTTGGTGCGGGTGCTAATCCTGAAGTTGGAAGGCAAGCTGCTCTTGATTCTGAAGAGCTCATTAAAGAAGCATTAAAAGGTTCTGATATGGTTTTCATTACTGCTGGAGAGGGTGGAGGAACAGGAACTGGAGCTTCACCAGTAATTGCTGAGATTGCTCATGAACTGGGAGCATTAACTGTTGGAGTTGTAACTAGGCCATTCGGTTTTGAGGGAAGAAGAAGGTCTGTTCAAGCAGAAGAAGGCGTTCAAGCTTTAAGAGATGTATTAGACACTTTGATTGTTATACCTAATGATCGCTTATTACAAATAAGTGACAAAGATATTAAAGTCAATGAAGCTTATTTAAAGTCAGACGAAATTTTATCTAATGGAGTTAAAGGAATTTCAGGACTTATTACTCAACCAGGAGTTATTAACGTTGACTTTGCAGATGTTAAGACAATTCTTAAAGATGCAGGTAATGCAGTATTAGGTATAGGTAGGTCAACTGGAGAACAGAGAGCTCCTAATGCCGCACAAGCTGCTATATCATCTCCACTACTTGAAGCAAACATGGATGGAGCTGAAGGAGTATTAATCACAATTACTGGTTCAGAAGATCTAAAACTTCAAGAAGTTAATGAAGCAGCAAGAGTAATCACTGAAAGAGCTGATGATAATGCTGAAATTATCTTTGGACACACAGTTGACCCAACATTAGGTGATGCTGTTGAAGTTACAGTTGTTGCTGCTGGTTTTGGCCCAAGACCTAATAGGAGAATTAAGTCTGAGTCTGAATTAAATGAAAACGGAGGTGACGGTCTTCCTGATTTTATAAAAGGATGATACGTTCTTCAATAATAAAAAACGCCTATTTTACATCGTCTCAAGATGGTGAAATTAAAAAGGTTTTAAAAAATATTAAATCTAGTGTAAATTTTGCTGGGATGAAACAAACTCATTCATCAGACGTGAAAATTATTAACAGTAAAGGCATATACAATTCGGATGGAATTGCAACTTACACTAAAGATCTTCCATTAGTTGTTCGTGTTGCTGATTGTATACCAATATTAATGCAGTCAAACAATTTAATTTCTGCTGTACATGCAGGATGGAGAGGTATAAATAGCTCAATATTTGAGAAGAGTTTAAAAAATCATAATTTCAAAAGTCTTAAGATTTCTATTGGTCCACATGCTAAAGAATGCTGTTATGAGGTGAAAGAAGATTTAAAACAGCTATTCCCATCAAGCACTATTGAATTAAATGGAAGATTTTATTTAAACCTCAGAAAGAGAATAGAAGAGTTTTGCGTAAAGGAAAATATAGAACTTGAAGTATCTAATCAATGCACAATATGTGATGATAGTTATTATTCTTACAGAAAAACGTCGACTATTCAGCGTCAGTTTGGAATAATATGGCAATAAAAGATAATTTAGTTGATATTGAAAATGTTCTCGTAAAATATAATGCGAAGCTTCTACCGGTAATCAAAAATCGAAAAGTTGAAGAAGTCAAAGAAATTTATGATTGCGGTTATAGAGAATTTGCTGAAAACAGACTTGAAGATTACTACAGTCACATTAGAGAAATAAAAGATGCACAGTTTCACTTCATAGCTCCATTGCAATCTAGAAAGATCAAGGAAATAACTTCAAATTTTAAATGGATTCATGCAGTAAGTAGATATAAAGAAATTGAAAAAATTAAAGATAATTACAATAATAATAATTTATTTCTCCAAATTAATATAGACAATGACTTTAATAAATCGGGAATCAATTTAGATGAAATTTATAAGTATTTTCAATATTTTGATAAATATGACATTCCGCCTGTAGGGCTTATGTGCATACCTAATATTGAATCTGATTCTAAAAAAGTATTTTCAAAAATGGAAAAAATTAATAGTAACTTAAAAAAAGACTTTAAAAATTATAGAGGTGAATTATCAATGGGAATGTCTAATGACTATGAAATCGCTCTTGATTATGGTGCTACAATAATTCGTATCGGAACTAAGATATTTATATAATGTTAGAAAAATTTTTAATCTCAATCGGTTTGAAACAGCCAGACACCGTACCTGATACATATACAGAAAACACCACAACTGTAAGGCCATCAGGTGAAAATAAATTTGTTGATGATGAAAACTTTTCAGATTTAAGAGTTCACTCACCAAAAGATGAAGTTGAGATTAAAGCTCTAAGATCATTTTCCGAAATACATAGTCTTGGTGTCGCAATAAAAGATGAATTCATTGTTGCTATGGATATAAGAGATATTCCCGATCAGTCTGAAAGAAGAAGAATTTTAGATTTTGTTACAGGTATGGCATTTATGAGTAATGCTACAATTCGTTCTATAAATAGAGACGGTGTTTTTTTGATTCTTCCTACTAATTCTTCATTATCTACAGAAGAAAGAGAAAGGCTTCAACAACTAGGACTATATAGATTAAATGTGTAGTCTCACCTTTATTATATTTCGAATTTTCTATTACAGCTTATTTGCCTGGATTATTCTAAGTTGGATTCAAGTACCTTATGACCACCCAATAGGACAACTAAAAAGCTACCTTGATAAGTACTTTGAAAAAATACTTGCTCCAATAAGAAATAGGGTACCAGTTCTAAGAGTTGGAATGGCTGGTATAGACCTATCACCTTTAATTTTAATTATAGGTTTTAATTTTCTACAGCCTTATATTTTAAGAATTGTTTGTTAATTTATTTATAACAATATCAATTTTTTTATTTAAGATTTCACTCTTTCCATCACTCTCTCTGATAACAAGATCAAGTGATAAAGTTTCATTCATAATATAAGACTCATGTTTTTTAATTGATTCAATTATAAAATCATCCTTGGTATGGATTTGTAATTGAATCCTATCGATAACATCCAATCCTGTATCTTTCCTAGCTTGTTGAATAGCTGATACTACCTCTCTTGAAAACCTCTCCATTAAAAGGTCCTTATCTACATTTGTATCTAAGTAAATTAAAAAATCATCAACAATATCCTGATTTGGTAAATCTTCTTTTGGTTTTATATGGATTTCTATATCTTCGTTTTGTAACTTAATTCCATCAACTGAAATTTCTTTAAAGTCCAATACTTTTTTAGTGTCTTCATCACTAAGATTTTTTAATTTACTTGCAATAGAGCCAATTTTTTGACCTAATTTAGGTCCTAATTTTTTGTAATCTGGTTTAAAAACATAATCTACCCATTCATCTATTTCAACATCAAAATCTACATTCTTTACGTTTATTTCATTTTTAATTAAGTCGCTAATATTTAAAAGACGTTTTTCTATATTTTTGTCATTAGTTACAATCTTTACAGAATTAAGTGGTTGTTTATTGGGCAGTTTTAATTTTACTCTTAAATTCCTAACACTTTTAATAACCTTCTTTGCTAATTCAATATCATCTTCAAGTTCAAGATCTATTAGTTTTTGATTTGAAATAGGGTAATTCTCATAATGTATACTTCCATTCTCATCATTATTTAAACCTTGGTATATTTTTTCACAGATAAATGGTAATACTGGGGCCATAGATTTTGTAAATTCAGTTAAAACTTCGTGAAGGGTTTTAAAGGCATTAATTTTATCAATATCATTCTCATCTTTTTCTTTCCAGAATCTTTTCCTGTTTGACCTAACATACCAATTAGTAAGTTCCTCTACAAAATTCATAAGTGGGGGAATAACTTCATATAGATAGTAGTTTTCCATTTTTTCATTAACTGTCTTAATTAATGATTGAAGAGATGAAATAATCCACCTGTCCATCATTGCTCTTTCTTCTACTGGTAGAGCTTTTTCTAAGTCCTTAAATGTTATTTCATCAGCATTTGCATAAGTTGAAAAAAAGGAAAAACTATTCCACAACGGAAGAATTATGTTTCTAGTTACTAGCTGCACTCCTTCTTCAGAAAATTTTAATGGCTCTCCTCTAACTACTGGAGAGTTTATTAAGTATGCTCGTAAACTATCACCGCCATAAGTATTTAATAATTCCTCTGGATCAGGATAGTTTTTTAAACTTTTACTCATCTTTCTACCGTCTTCAGCAAGTATCATTCCTGTTGTTATACAGTTTTTAAATGCAACAGAGTCAAATAAAGCAACCGCTAAAACAGTTAATGTATAAAACCATCCACGTGTTTGATCTAAACCTTCTGCAATAAAATCAGCGGGAAAACCTTTATTAAAATCATCTTGATTTTCAAATGGATAATGTTGCTGACCATACGGCATAGCGCCTGATTCAAACCAGCAATCAAGAACTTCCGTTGTTCTTCGATAAGATTTTCCGTCAACTTCTATTTCCAAATCATCAAGAAAGTGTCTGTGCAAATCAGTTATTTTTTTATTTGTAAATTTTTCAAGCTCTTCAACTGAACCAATGCATATTTTGTCAGATGGGTCATCAACATTAATCCACACAGGGATACAACTTCCCCAGTATCTGTTTCTACTTATTGCCCAATCTCTTGCATTACCTAGCCAATTTGAAAACCTCTTATCCCCAATAAACCCTGGAACCCAGTGTGTAGACTTATTAAGTTCAACCATCCTATCTCTAATTTTCTCAACACTTACAAACCAAGTAGGTATAGCTTTATAAATTAATGGAGTTCCCGTTCTCCAACAAAATGGGTAGGAGTGCATCTCTGTTTTTTTACTAAAGAGATTCCCTCTTTCTTGAAGCTGGTTCATAATAACTTTATCAGCATCTTTTACATTTAGATTTTCTAACTCAGAAAATGTATTGTCGAATTTTCCAGATAGTGTTACTGGATCTGCAATAACTTCAATACCAGAATTTTTTAGCGCATAGAAATCACTTTCGCCATATGCAGGGGCTTGGGATACCAATCCTGATCCAGATTCAGTATTTGTATCGTCACTGTGAATTAACCTGAATGCACCATCGTTAAAAAGATATTCATACTCTGAATAAGCTGGAACATATGTAGCACCGACTAATTCTGAACCAATACAGTTATCAATAACCTCAATGGAATAATTATTTAATTCAGAAATTCTTTCGGTAGCAATCCAGTAAATGCTGTTTTCAATTTTGATTCTTGTATAATTAATATTCTTTCCTATAGCTATAGCTAAATTTCCAGGAATGCACCAAGGTGTTGTAGTCCAAATTAAAAACTTGTCTCCTTTAATAACTTTTTTGTAATCCTCTCTTGCTTCAAGGGTAAAGTAAATTGAAGGATCTTCTACATCTCTATAATCCATATTTGCTTCAAAATTAGAGAGAGGTGTTGATGCTGCCCATGAATATGGTAAAACTTTATAATCTTGATATATTAAATCCTTTTCCCAAAGTTCTTTAAATACCCACCATACGCTCTCCATAAAATCAATATCCATAGTTTTGTAATCATTTTCAAAATCAACCCACCTACCAATTTTTCTTGTAATTCTTTCCCAGTTTTCAGTATTTGTCTGAACTTGAGTTCTACATGCTTCGTTAAACTTATCAATTCCATATTCATCAATTTGCTGAGGGTCTTCTAAATTAAGTTTTTTTTGGACTTCCATTTCAATAGGAAGACCATGAACATCCCATCCAAACCTTCGCTCTACGTAATAACCTCGCATTGTCCAATATCTCGGAACAATATCTTTTATTACACCTGCTAGTAAGTTTCCATAGTGAGGGCTACCAGTCGGAAATGGAGGACCATCATAAAACCTAAAGATTTCCTGGTCTTTTCTGTTATCTAACGAGGTTTGAAATGCTTGAATTTTATCCCAGTAATCTGAAATTTCCGTTTCTACAGCAGCTAAGTTTATATTTGTATCAACTCTTTTAAACATATTCTTGAATTTTAAAGGTTTTCCTATACAAACAGAGTAAATAATAAAGAATTAAAATATTTTTAAATTTGTTTATTTTAATTCTAAAAAGAGTAATATACATTCAACAAAACAAACACTATGGCAAGAAAATTATCAACAAATACTGTAAATAAATTCAAGAAGAAGCTTTTGGCTGAAAAAGAACAGCTCACATCAATTCTTGAACATCACCAGCAGGAGAGAGAAAATATAAGGCTGTCAGAAGCTTCTGCAGAAAGAAGCCCAGATCCAACATCTGCAGACGGTGGTTCAATGGCTTTTGAGCTTGAAAAGGAGCTTACTTTAGATGAAAATACTCGACATTTACTAAATCAAGTCGAACATGCTCTAGTTATGATTAAGAAAAATCAATATGGTATTTGTGAGAATTGTGGCGAATCAATTCCTGTTGCCAGATTAGAAGCTTTACCCTATTCAACTATATGTAAAAATTGCGCACTTTTAATTGAATCTTAAAAAATTTCTTCGCCCATACTTCTACGCTTCTGTTATTGCTGCTTTAGATCTTTATATAAAACATTTAATAAGAGCTAACAATATCCAAGAAAGTGTAATTATTGATAATTTTTTAACTATTGATTTAACCTATAACACGGGAATAGCATTCGGATTGTTTAGTGAATATACTTTGGTCACATATTTTTTCTCAGTTATTGTTTTTTCCTGGTTAATTTTTCAATTTAGAAATGTTAAACAAAATACTCTTGAGTTTTATTCTCTAATTTTGATTCTTGGTGGGGCCATTGGTAACTTAGGAGAGCGAGGTTGGAATTTAATATTTAATAACAACGGTAAAGTTACAGACTTTGTTGAGTTACTATTTATTCCTAGTTTCAATCTTGCAGATACATATATAACTTTTGGTATATGTTTCCTTTTATTTTCGGAGATTAAAAATAAATAACATACTTATTGAATTTGAATGTGATGACTTTGTAATTGTGAATAAGCCCCACGGAGTATTATCTCACCCAACAAATACATCTACGGAATTGACTATTAGTGATTTTTTGAAAGAGAAATACAAACTTAGTGGAGTAGGTGATGTTGGTAGAGAAGGAATTGTCCATAGGTTAGATCGTGTAACAACAGGATTGATGGTATGCCCTATTAAAGATGAATCTTATATTTTATTTAAGAGAATGTTTCATGATCGTGATATAAAAAAATATTATAAAGCATTAGTAGAAGGCAACTTACCCAGTAAGACAGGAGAAATTGAACTTCCGCTTAAACGTTCAAGTAAAAATAGAAAAAAGCGCGAAGTTAATAAAGATGGAAAAAAAGCAATTACAAAATATTCAACTATTTTACAAAAAGATACACTTTCTCTTATTGATATCAAATTAATTACTGGACGAAACCATCAAATTAGAGCTCATTTTGAATACTTAGGAAATCCAGTAATGAATGATGTTTTGTATGGGGCAAAAAAAAATAGTTATTTAGAATCTGATGTTATTTGCCTCCAGTCTTATAGATTAAATTTTAGTTTTAAAGAAAAAAATTATGACTTTAATATTGAGGAACCAGAATATTTTACTTCAGTAATAAATATGTAATTTTATTAAAAATCTTTACAATATATTTATGACTAAATCATTTGTACATCTTCATGCACACACTGAGTACTCCATGCTTGATGGTGCTGCAAAAATTACTGATTATCTAAAGAAGGTAAAAGAACTCAATCAACCTGCTGCTGCAATTACAGACCATGGTAATCTTTACGGTGCTTTAGAGTTCGTTCGTCAAGCTGACTCTTTAGGTATAAAACCAATTATTGGATATGAGGCATATGTAACACCTGGGTCAAGGTTTGATAGACCTGATAGAGATAACAATAAAAGGTATCACCTAACACTTTTAGCTGAGAATAATATAGGGTATCAAAATCTAGTTGAATTAGTTAGTAAAGCATATTTAGAAGGATTTTATTACAAACCCCGTGTTGATTATGAACTATTGGCAGAACATTCTGAAGGAATTATAGCTCTGTCTGGATGCCTTGGGGGAGAAGTTGCTCAGCACCTTGCACCAGATGGTTCAAAAGAAGAGGGCAATATAAAAAATGAGAAAAGTTACAAAAAAGCTCTTGAGAAGGCAAAAAATTATCAAGATATATTTGGTAAAGATAACTTTTTTATCGAAATTCACAATCATGGAATTAGTCAACAAGTGGAAATTTTAGATGATTTAGTTAACATATCAAAAGAGTTAGGAGCCCCACTCGTTGCTGCAAATGATTCACACTACGTAGCTCAAGGTGATTCTTCAGCGCATGATGCTTTATTATGTGTTCAAACAAATGCGACAATGGAGGATGAAGATAGATTTAAGTTTGATGGGGAAGAATATTATGTTAAATCTTCTGACGACATGAGAAAACTATTTCCAGATGAAAAATTTCCAGGTGCTTGTGATAATACTTTAAAAATAGCTAGCAGGGTAGATTATGATTTTGACTTCAATAAAGATTACCTACCAGATTTTCCAGTTGAGGATGATTCTCTATCTGTCGAAGAATATTTAAGAAAAAAAGTTTTAATTGGAGCTGAGGAAAAATATCAAGAAATTGACTCAGAGATACAAGAAAGAATTAACTATGAGTTAGAAGTCATTAATTCAATGGGTTTTGCATCTTATTTTTTAATTGTCGGCGACTTAATTGATTTTGCAAAATCTAGAAATATTAGAACGGGTGCTGGTAGAGGTTCAGCAGCTGGTTCAATAGTTTCCTATTGTTTAGGAATAACTGGCATTGAACCATTAAAGTATGGATTAATTTTTGAGAGATTTCTAAATAAAGGACGAAAGTCTTTACCTGACATTGATATGGATTTTGATGAAAGATACAGGGGAGACGTTATTCAGTATGCCGTTGATAAATATGGTAAAGATAGGGTTGCACACATTGTTACTTTTGCAACCATTAAAGCAAAGCAAGCTATCAGAGATGCAGCTAGAGTATTAGGCTTGCCCTTTTCAAGTGGTGATAAAGTTGCAAAGATGATGCCTCCTATGATTCTTGGTAACACTGCCACTATTTCAGAATGTTTACATTTAGATGAAGATAATGAAAGTGGCTACAGTAAGGAATTTTATTCGGCTTCTGAAGAGTTAAGATCGGAATATAAAAATAATGAAGAAGTAAAAAAAATTATTGATATTGCTTTAGGACTGGAAGGATTAAGAAGACAGGATGGAATTCACGCTGCTGCAATAGTAATTTCTCCAGACACAATAACAAATTTTTTACCTATACAACAAAAAGGTGAAAATGCTGAGATTGTTACACAATATGAGATGCACACAGTTGAGCAACTCGGGCTTCTCAAGATGGACTTTCTTGGATTGAGAAACCTGTCGATTATTGATAGAACTTTAAAGTTAATTAATAACGATGATTTAGATTTTGATAATTTAAAACTAGATGATGAAAAAACTTTTAAATTATTTTCAGAAGGAAAAATGACAGGTGTTTTCCAATTGGAAAGTAGAGTAGCCCAATCTGTTTCGCGAAACCTTAATCCCAAAAGATTTGAAGATATTGTTGCACTTGTTGCTTTAATCCGTCCGGGTCCCTTAGGTGCTGGTATGCATAACGAATTTGCGGATAGAGCTAATTTGCGAAAGGAAATTCAATATTTACATCCTGATTTAGAAGAGGTTTTAGAAGAAACATATGGTGTCATACTTTATCAAGAGCAGGTCATGCAAATAGCTCAAAAAGTAGCTGGATTTGATCTACAAGAAGCAGATAACCTAAGAGTAGCAATGGGTAAAAAAATTCCACAAGTCATGGAAGAGCAAAGAAAAAAATTTACTGATGGAGCCGTAGTGAATAATTATTCAGAGCAGTTCGCTATCGAAGTTTTTGATCAGATTGCTTATTTTGCTGGTTATGGATTTAATAAAAGCCATTCAGTTCCATATGCTTTACTTGCATACCAAACAGCTTATTTAAAGGCTAATTATCCAGCTGAATACTTAGCTGCTTCACTAACAGCTGTAAAAAGAGATAAAGATAGAACTGCAGTCTTTCTAGCTGAAGCAAGAGAGATGGGAGTTAATGTGTCAACACCAGACATTAATTTAAGTTCCGCAGATTTTACTGTTAACGATAATGAGATTTTATTTGGTTTGTCTGCCGTAAGAAATGTGGGCGACATAACTGCTGATAAGATTGTCAAAGAAAGAATTGAAAATGGTAATTTTGAATCAGTAGAAGAATTTTTATCAAGAATAGATTCTAGATCACTTAATAAAAGAGGAATTGAGGCTTTAATTCAAGGTGGTGGTTTTGATAAGTTTGGTCACACTCGGAAAGGTCTTTTTCAGTCGTGTATTGACCTTATTGAAGATGCTAAAAATTTAAAATCTGAAAAAGCAAATAATCAAGCATCTTTATTTAACTTGGAAGAGCATAGTTCAAATCAAACCAGCATTTCAAAAACAGAATGGGCAAAAAAAGAATTTTTAGAACGTGAAAGAGAAATGTTAGGCTTCTTTGTTAGTGAAGACCCTCTAGATGGCTATGGAGATGTTCTTAAGTCAGAATCAACTCATTCAATTATTGAATTACTTAATACTGAAGAAGATCAAGAAGAGGATTTGAATGTTATAATCGCAGGATTAATTTCAAATGTTCAAAAAAGAGTATCAAGAAGAGGAAATCCATGGATACAATTTGATTTACAAGATGTGACTGGATCAACAGGTGTTCTTTTATTTAATAAGTTAGTAGATAAATATAATTCCTCAGTAGATGGTGAAATATATCTCAAAGTATCAGGAACATATGTAGGAGGTACAGAAAACATTATTAGGGCTAGGGACATACAAGTAATAGACCCATCAAAAATGGTTGAAAATCTTGATACGTCACCTTTAAGAATTGCTGTTGATACAAATAAACTTGATAAGAATAATATGATACTTCTCAGAGAATTACTTGAAAAACATCCTGGTTTATCGGATGTTGAGTTGGAAGTCACTGATTCCTCCGGTACTAGACTTATGCACCTCAATGAACTAAGAGTTAAAAAAACAAACCAACTGAAAAATGAAATTAGTACATTACTTTCAAACTAACTACTATTTATGTTATGAGTTTTAATGTTGATGAATTTATAAGCCGTTATAAAGAACGTGCAGAAGCAGTAAAAAAAAGATCTATACCCCCAGTTGGAGGAGATGATCGAATGGCTTTTATTAAACAAGCGGAATCAGATTATCAGGATTTTATGATGATTGCTGATTCTGAAATAGAAATAACTGAAGATTATTTAATATTTAAATACAAGTTAGATAATTAACTTAAGGTTTTTCCCATTGGGAAAATTTCATTGATTACCTCTGCACAAGCAATTGCTATCTCCATATGTTCTTTTTGCGTACCATTAGCCGATCTTAGTTCGATATAATGTATCCAACTCCTTAGGGTTCCATTCATATAAAGACGACTAACAGTGTTGCCCTCTGGAAGAACTGACCTCGCCTGTTCTTTTGCAATTCCATTCTCAATTGCCCAATTGTATGCATTTGTAGCTTCATTAATTAAATTCTCTTGTTTTTCCTTCCATGATTTAGAAATCTCTTCATCTTCGTTTTCTATTGAATTTTGTCTATTTTTAGGGTCTTGTAAACGAGCATCTCTAATTATAAATTCCAAATCTTTAACTGGATTTGCATATCTTTGACTAAATTCTTGAAAACTGAATGACCTATGTCGTAACATTTGCCTGGCAATATCTCTAGTTGTTTCTATCTCTAAACAGGCACTAACCATTTCAAGAGGTGACCAATGTGCATTTTTTATTAAATATTTAATTAAATTCTCGCTTGTTTCAGTATTTAATTGATTTGAAGGGTTTGAAACTCGAGCACAAAAGGCAACAAGTTCTTGGGCATTATCAATTCCATCATTTGCTATATCTTCTGTTGGTTTGGAATAACTTATTAATTTAACTTTCATTTATGTAACTATATTAAAATATAAAAAATATGTTTTTATTAAGAATAATAGTTTTTTTAATTTTGGTTTCGCTACTTATGATACTTGCGTATCCGTTATTAATTGTTTTTGACATCTCAACAGGAGGTAATGGGTTCGGTATTTGTGAAAATTTATTGACTTGTTCTATACCTATAACAGAAGGACCCAGACTTTTAGTCCTTCTTATATCTGCCTTTTTTATTTTGGTATTTTTATTAAGGGTTGTCATGAAGTTTATAAACTATTTAAATAAGGAAAAATCTATTCTTTAATAACTAAAAATATAGAGATAAGAACTAACAGCACTCCACACCAACTTAAAATATTTAAAACTTCACCTGCCAACAAAATTCCTATAAATAATGCAAAAATTGCCTCCAGGCTTAATATAAGTGCTGACGTGGATGCTTTTATTACTTTTTGTCCATATAGTTGTAGATAAAAAGCACAAACATTAACTATCAAACCAAGAAATAGAATTGGCAACCAGTAATCATTAAAATTGTTTAATTGATTTAAATCAGTAAAAGGAATGCATAAAAGAGCACCAATAAATGATTGAACAAACATTAACTGAGAAATATTTAAATCTTCTATGTATCTCTCAACTAAAACAATATGCATAGCATATGAAAATGCGCAAAAAATTGTAAAAATATTTCCAAAAATCTGAGTAAAATCAGTAATCGAGATTAATACAATACCTAAAAAACCCAGAAAGGAATAGATGTAGTTTTTGTTACGAAGTTGAGTTTTGTTAATTAGTTTTGAAAAGAATGGTGTCAAAACAACATAAAAACCTGTAACAACACCTGAATTAATTGTAGAAGTCGTTACAAGGCCTTGAGTTTGAGTTATATATCCAAGCCACAAAAATATACCCATGAGGATACCCGGTTTGAGAGATCGAGCACTTGGGATACCTCCAATAATTAGAAAGAAAATAGATGCAATTATATATCGCATAAAAACAATAAAAGTTGGTGTGAAGGTTACAAGTAAGTTTTTAACTATTAAAAATGTTGAACCAAAAAACAATGCAGAAAAAAATAATGCAATAAGAGATTTATTTTTATCAGTTAACAACATATAAGCACAGTAATATATCGTATAAAATAAAAGTGTGCAAAGTGCGAAACAAATTAAATCAAATGAGATTGTAAAAATACTAGAACGACTTTATCCAGAAACTCCCATACCTCTTATACACAAAGATGAATTCACTTTATTAGTTGCTGTTGTGTTGTCGGCTCAATGCACTGATGAAAGGGTTAACAAAATCACTCCTTTACTTTTTGCAGAAGCAAAAAATTCAAAAGAAATGGTTAAGCTCGGTCAAAAATCAATTGAAAGAATTATACGACCTTGTGGTCTTTCTCCGCAGAAATCAAAAGCTATTTATGGTCTATCAAAGATAATTAATAAAAATCATAATTTTGAAGTACCTGATAATTTTAAAGACCTTGAGAATCTTCCAGGCGTTGGACATAAAACAGCTTCAGTTGTTATGGCCCAAGCTTTTGGCTATCCCACATTTCCTGTAGATACCCACATTCATAGACTTGCTTGGAGATGGGGATTAAGTTCAGGTAAAAACGTTGACCAGACAGAAAAAGACTTAAAGAGATTATTTCCGGAATCAAAATGGAATTCTTTGCATTTGCAAATTATTTTTTATGGAAGAGAGTATTGTCCAGCGAGAGGCCATGATCTTGAAAATTGTTTAATATGTTCTAGATACCGTAGAAAAACTAACTATAGATAATAAATTTTTATAAAAATATTCGTTGTATATATTAATGATATGGAATTAAACATATTCATAGCTTTCTTTTTTGGCATCCTGTCTTTTTTTTCACCGTGTGTATTGCCCTTAGTACCTGGTTTTCTATCTGTATTTTCCTTAAATAAAAATGATACGAAAACTAGATTGATAGGATCCTTACAATTTGTAATAGGTTTCTCTTTTGTTTTTGTATCATTAGGGGCATTAGCATCTACGCTTGGATCTTTTTTCACAAGAAATGCGTCAGTTTTGTCTCAGGTCAGTGGTCTTGTGATAATACTATTTGGAACAATCCTCTTAGTCCCTTCTTTAAATAATAAATATTTTTATAGTTCAAATATTATCCACGTGGGTAAATATACAAAATTAAAAAACTTCATTATGGGATTCACTTTTGGTTTTGGATTCACACCATGTATTGGGCCAGTGTTGGGAGCACTTTTGACACTATCTTCAAGTGCTGAAACAGTCAATTTAGGAATAGTATATTTGTTATTTTTTTCAATAGGCATGGGAATGCCATTTTTATCTTTAGCATTTTTATCTAATAAAATAAGTCTAAAAAATTCTTTATTTCAAAATTTTCAAAAAGTTTCAACAAAAATATCTGGTACTACATTAATAATTATTGGAGCACTTATATTTTCCGATATGATGTATTTATTAGCGTCCATGTTTCAAGATATCTTATATTTCCTTAACT
>Ga0181604_10000429_pt1 | contig 38399 bp, 36 predicted proteins | sample 041ome_12_FD_148663 | JGI IMG/M metagenome (GOLD analysis project Ga0181604, IMG submission 148663) | Coastal salt marsh microbial communities from the Groves Creek Marsh, Skidaway Island, Georgia - 041410US metaG (spades assembly) | ecosystem: Environmental > Aquatic > Marine > Intertidal zone...
TCCATCAGACGGGTTGAGCAGGTCGAGGTACTCTCCCCCCGCAGGCGGCCGCCACTGGCCACCAATGAGGCACTGATCTGGCGCAATCCCATTCGGCATTTCGATCATCTTTGGGCTTTCCTCTTTCCTAGCAGCATGCCTAATGCGCGCCAAAGTAAGCTGCACTGAGGCGGTCATCTTGCATAAGCTCTGCCGCAGTTCCATGAGTTTGCACACGCCCTGCCTCTAGAACATAGAGGCGCTCTGCCAAAGTTAGGGCAAAATTTGCATTTTGCTCTGTAATGACAACCGTAAGACCGAAATCATCGCGCATGCGACGTAAGGCATCAGCAATTTCAAGGCAAACTTTTGGGGCAAGGCCGATCGTCGGCTCATCAACCAACAAAAGGCGCGGAGATGTCATCAAAGCGCGCCCCAATGAGACCATCTGTCGTTCACCGCCCGATTGGGTCGCTGTTTCTTGGCTTTCACGTTCAGCTAACCGGGGAAAAAGCGAATAGACTTGATCAAGGTTATGCACAATGTCATCCCTCGCTGTATAGGCGCCAACCATCAAATTGTCCCGGACACTCATGTAGGGGAAAAGGTTAAAACGCTCGGGTGCATATCCAATTCCTTGTTTAACCGCATAGGCAGCGTTTTGGCGTGTTAAACCGACACCATCAAATTCGACTGCCCCTGTTGTGCGCACCATGCCCATCACAGCGTCAAGCAAGGTCGATTTCCCTGCACCATTGGCCCCAACAATAGCGATTATTTCTCCCTGTTCGACAGTAATATCAACATTGCTCAAAGCCTGCGCTTTGCCGTAAAATGCACTAAGGTTTTTGATATTAAGGAAACTCATGCGGATACCCCCAAATAAGAGGCGCGAACCTCTTCGTTGGCGATCACCTCGGCAAAGCTGCCTTTGGCGATCATGCTTCCCCGTTCGATTGCAATGACCCGGTCAACAAGGGGATCAAGCGCAGGCAAATCATGGCTGACCATCAGCATGGTGATCCCTTGGCTCCGCAGTTTCTGAATTAGCGCACTAATTTGCGTAATTTCTCCAACGGTAAGGCCGGCAAAAACCTCATCGAGCAGCAGCAACTTGGCTCCTGTCGCCAGTGTGCGCGCCAATTCCAGTTTGCGCAAATCTCCCATCGACAGGTCAGACGCGGGCTTTTCTAGATCAGCCGCATTAAATCCAACCTCATGTGCAAGGTCACGTTCCTGTTCCACATTTGCGCGCCCAACAACCATGCCCCAAACCGAGTTTGGCATGAACCCGACGCGGATGTTTTCCAACACGCTCAGGTCAGCAAACGGACGAGGGACCTGATACGTACGGCTAACACCACGGCGAATGCGTTCAGGCATCGACAGGCCCCCTATATCAGTGCCAAATAATTTGATTGATCCAGAGGTTTGCCGCAGCTCTCCCATGATTTGGCTAAATACTGTGGTCTTGCCTGCGCCATTTGGCCCTATCAACCCAACAGATTCCCCTGGTTCCAGAGCGAAAGAAAGATCATTCGTCGCCGTGAGACCACCAAAGGTTTTAACGAGATTTGTGACTTCTAACGCGGCAGTCATGATGTGCTCCCTTTCAGGCGCGCCCACCCTGATTGCAGCATATAATATATCCCTTTAGGTTGATACATATAAAGCAAAAGCGCGATCCCCCCATAGATGAAATAGCGCTCTGCCCCTGGTAGCCAGGGGCGCAGATACTCAAGCAAAAACGTGAGGAAAAACGCCCCAATGATGGGGCCTATAATTGTTGAAGCCCCCCCAATCAAAACTGCAACGATAATGGTGAACACAAAATTGATATCAAACAAAGCGCGCGGCGCGATGGATCCGAGGTAATGCACATAAAATGCCCCTCCGAGCCCTGCGACAAAGGCACTTGCCAAGAACGCCACCATTTTAAGTTTTGTGGTGGAAAGACCGCTTCCCTCTACCGCGCTCTCGTTAAGTCCAACCGCCGTCAACGCTGTCCCAAGCCGTGTTCGCATCAGCAGCCACGCGGCAATCGCCACGATCACCATCAGAACCGAGCTGAGGTAAAACCCATTCACCGCCCCACGTGTCAGGGTTTGAATACCTGACATCCCACGTGTTCCCCCGGTTAGGTCTGGGCGGATAACTTGGACAAGTTGATACATAAGTTCCATAAACGCCAAGGTGACTAGGGCGAAATAACTTCCTTTGATACGAAGAGCAGGCAAAAGAACGACTAAGCCCCCAAGCATCGTCACAACCACTGCAATGGGAATTGCCATTTCAACATCGACCCCAAAGCGTTTTGTCAAAATCGCACTGGTATAGGCGCCTATCCCGATCAAAAACGGATGGCCAAAACTTATGTAGCCAGTGCGCCCTGATAGCAAATCCCAACTAATCGCAAAAATCGCGAGGTAGTTGGCAAAGATAATAGTTCGCAATGCCCCTTTGCTCACCAATTCAGGCAAGGCCATCAGACCGAGAATAAATGCGCCCCATGCTGCGAAATGATACCAACGAAGCCCCATGTCAAAGCTCCTCTCGACCAAAGAGCCCTTGCGGGCGCATCACAAGGACCAAGATAATCAGGAGCATTGTGAACACCCCGCGCAGTTCGGGGCTTAGGAGGGAGACCACTGATACCTCCATAAATCCTACGACATGAGCGACAATCAATGTACCGATAATTGATCCAATTCCGCCCACAATCACAACCGCGACAGATATAATCAGCGGCGCGACCCACATTGATGGGGCGAGTTGCGTGTAGCTTGCAAAAAACACACCGCCCAGCGCACCAAGACCGCCAGAAATGGCCCAAGTAATCATGTTGATATGATCAGGCACGATCCCACTAATTGCCGCGCCTTTAGTATCCATCGACACCGCTTGCATCGCGCGGCCTGTATGTGTGTTTTTGATGAAGAGATACAGTCCTCCAAGGATGACCCAACTCGCCAGCGTCGCAGCAAGGATGTTATAGGTCACAGGCACCCCAGCGATGTAGACAACGCCAGGAATGATCGGCAACAGGATTTTTGAGCTATCTCCAAACACCAAGACGACACCCGCCTGAAGAACAACGGCCAAAATGAGTGTCGAGATTTCCACCGCGACATGATCCCCTCGAAGTGTTTTTACGATCAATTGATATTTCAAAATTCCCAGAGCAACCCCAAAGGCTACGGCTATGACGACGCCAAAGAGTTTCGGCATTCCCATGCTCTGGCTAATCCAGAAATACATATACCCGCCAAGCATAAGATACGCGCCATAGGCGAGGTTCAAAATGCGTCCGACACTAAAAATAAGTGTAAAGCCCACTGCAATAAGCGCATAAAGCCCACTGAGCAAAAGCCCTTGGATAAGGATTTGTATCATCGAAAACTGCCCGCGAATTTTTGGTCATTAAGGCGGGCGAAATGCCCGCCTTAATCGTTTTATTTCTTGATCCAGCTTGGCAATTCAAACTCGGTATTCGCGTATTCAAACGGATAAACAACGCCCACAGTCCCATCCTCTTTCCACTGGATAACCACCATGGATGGCTGCGCATCATCATATGGCGCACTTAGGTCAAACCGTGCGTTTTGCGGATAGGTGCGGCCAGTTACAGGCTCAACCTCGCCATGCTGCCAGAAACCATAGCGCAACCAAAGCTTACCATCTTTTTCAAGTTTCAGGTCTTGCTTCAGCATCGCCGCGTTCCATGCTTTGACATCCTTAAATCCGCCAGCCTCGGCCGCTGCTGCCATCGCCTGCTTAAGGCCGTGATAGGCGTTAAAGCCGTTAAAGTGCGGGATAGAGGGACGCGATGTATATTTGGCTTGATAATCCTCAACAAATTTTGCACTGACGGGATCAAGCTCGAACCCAACGGACGGCACAGGAGAGAGCGTCGAAATCCCGCCCCCTGCTCCGCCAGTATCTTCCCAATATTCCATCCCAAGCGCAGACACGTTGACCCCTGTCATCGCCATCGGCACCTGCAATTTCACATATTGCGAGGACATCACCTGTGAATTGACCGAGCTTACTTGGTAGATAAAGTCGGCGCCACTTGCTTGGGCCTTCGAGAAGATTGGCCCGAAATCAACCGTGTTGACGTCATACGTAATAACATCTTTGACTTCGATCCCTGCAACTGGGGCGAGTGCGTCTGTCACCAAACCAGTGATTGCACCACCAAAGGCCGTATCTTCGGCAAGAACCACAACGCTATCCCAACCCATTTTAGCCTTAAGAACATCGGCACCAAAGTTGATATAGAGCGTTGCCAATGCTTCATCCGAAGCAATGTTCATGAAATAAGGGGCCATGGTATCAGGATCTTCGATCACCATATCGATGATTCCGATATAGGATGTCCAAGTGTCGAGCGTTGGGATCTGAAACTCCTGCATCCGTGGCAACCAGCCCAAAGACACATCATCGATTGATCCAGAAATGATGAAATCCACCTCTTCCGTCTCAGCGAGGTATTCATAAGCTTTTACGCCCTCTGTAACATCCTCGCCTGTATCAGCAGTGACCAGAGTGATCTTTTCACCCATCACGCCACCTTGGGCATTGAGTTCCTCAATCGCCATTTCTGCGCCGCGCAATGTGGACAGCCCAGTATCGGACGAAAGAGACCCTATAAAGCCTACCTTAATTTCCGCAAGAGCAGTTGTCGCCATCAAGGCGGATAACAGGCCTACACCCATTCCTTTCACAAGTTTCATTGTTATATCTCCCTGATTATATATTTTTGTATTCTGTATACAGTACACAATAGATGAGTCGTATCAACTTTTTTTTGTCGCTTTAGAGAGAAACCTTGTCGTGGATAAGCCCATCCACATCAATTTCAACGACCATGCCGTCTTGCGTTAATCCCGCTGTAACGGCGGTTAACACGGGATCAATTCCCTTGAATACCTCACCATGTGCGCGAATAAATCCGCTCGCATGGGACATATCTGTTAAATAGACTCGCACACGGCAGACATGATGCAAGTCCGCGCCAACCGCGCGCAAGGCGGTTTGGATTTTACCCAGAATAAACGTCGTTTGAGCATAAGCGTCATGGGGCGCATGAATACGCCCGCTGTCCTCTAAAGCAGTTGTTCCCGCGACCCAAACATGATCTCCAACACGTTTTGCGCGGGCATAACTTCCCAACTCTTCGAAACGTCCGCCTGCCTTATGGATGCGAATACTCATAATCCAAGCCGTGTACGGATCGCCTCAGCTGCGGCGTTTAATTGAGCATTTTCTTCCGATGTAAGACGCAGATTTTCAACTTTAAGCAAACCCGAACGCCGTAAATGCGCAGGCACCCCAAGGACAACACCTGATATCCCATATTCTCCTTCGAGCATAACGGACACAGGCACGGGTCCTGTCCGCGCGCCGCGCATGTGATCAAGCAATTCAATCGTTGAATGAGCAGGGGCAATGGTGGCCGATCCTGATTTTTTCAAAGCTACAACTTGCCCGCCGCCGGTAATCGCATCTTTGGCACAAGCATCAATTTGCTCTTGTGACAAAAACACAGACAAAGGCCGCCCCTTGATCCGCGCAAGCGACGTGATTGGCGCCATTTCATCTCCATGCGAGCCGAGGGTTATCGCAGAAACATCCGCAGGCGTCACACCCGCCGCCATTGCAAGGGCATTTCTGAACCGCGCCGAGTCAAGCGTCCCTGCCATCCCCAAAACACGTTCACGCGGGAATTCCGTGGCACGGAGCATCTCAAGTGTCATTTCATCCAATGGATTGGTCACCACAATCACTATCGCATTGGGGGCTTCGGCACGAATGGCTGCGCCTGCTTGACGGATCACACGCGCATTCACGTCAATCAAATCTGCGCGGCTCATTCCCGGGGAACGCGCACGTCCCGCCGTTACAACCACCACATCTGCATCTGCAACGAGGTCAAAGCTCTCTCCGCCATAACAGCGCACAGCGCCACCCGTGATCCCGCTCGTGTGGTTTAAGTCAAGCGCAAGCGCAGCCGCCAAGCCCGGCGTAATGTCAATCAGGGCCAATTCCGCCGCCATATCCGCCATCGCCGCCAAATGCGCAACATTGCCCCCAACACCCCCCGCACCAACGAAAGCAATCTTTGCAAACCGCCCTGCTTTGCGCGGGGCACGTGTCGGCGTCTTCCATTTCGGTGACCGACGATAGAGGGCGCGTTGCTGTGCTATCGCCCCATCTGTGCGCGGGGCAAGAGGCTTTTCAAGAGGTCCATCAACCAATTTCATCCCAAGCCGCTCGGCAGTCTCAGATGCCAAAGCGGTGACAATGTCATTCGGCAGCACCTCAAAAACAATACGCCCTCGACGGCGTGCGTCTTCGATGGCATCGGCCCCTATGACACGGCTCTGTGCCATTAGCCTGCCTGCCCATCCACAGCTTCGATTGCTTTGACCGCAGCCTCAACCCCTGCATTCACAGAGTTTTCCGAGCCACAGATAAACAAGCGCCCAAACCGTCCAACGGCGCGTACCTCGACAATGTCAATCTCAGCGGCCTTTTCTGCCTCATTCGCCGCAATAGAGATATAAGCAGCAGGGGCGCATTCGATAATGCCTAAAGTTTGTCCGGGGACGATCAAAGACCCTTTGCGCCACTTGTTCAACAATTGCGCCTGATAGGGTTCGACACTGGTGATAATCTGGGTCGAGGTAATCGCAGGTTTCAAACGGTCCGACATAGTTGCGCCAAGCTCTGCGAGCATCGCGTCACGCGCCGCACTGACCTCGGCATTTGAGGGAGAGCGGAGAATGAAGAAACCAAACTCACGCTCGACGAGCTGAGTTGTAGCTTCTACCGAAGACGCCTTCAAAGCACGGTCGATCAGAGAAAATACGCCATTTCCTGGGGCAAATTCACCGATCAATACGGTATCCCCTGATAAGGGTACCGACCCTTGTACTGTTGCCCCATTATACGCGGCGAATTTAGGTTGTAGATTGTCGATCTGCATCAACGCACGAATTTGAATGTCGCTCATGCGCCATACTCCTCATAAATGTCGCGCCAAGGCCGCGATTGATAGGCCACGCGCTTGATATTGATCAAATGGAGCGCTGTGACATTGTCCGATGTTATGGATCCGGACCATGTGCCCGTCCCCAGCATGAAAGACGGTTCAAGGTCCGTAGAATAGCCCATGCCCCCCATGATCCCCGGTGTATTGACCAAGACACGGCCTGTTGGGACACTGGCAAATTTAGCAACGATTTCAGGATCATCCGAATGAACAATAGCCGAATGCCCCCAGCCTTCGAACTTTGCGATATTATGCGCGGTTTCGATGCCATGATCGCTATTCTTGGCTTCGTAGAACGCCAAAACGGGGTTCAGCTTTTCCGCAGATAACGGACGATGCCACCCTATTTCGCTTTCTTCTGAAACAAGACATCGCGTGCGTGGGGGAATAGAAATCCCTGCTGCGTCTGCCAAGGCCACAGGGCTTTGCCCCACGCGATTTGGATCCATCGCTTGGGGGCCACGAAAGATCACCTTGGCCAAACGATCTGCCTCGGCAGGTGAACAGAAATAAGCACCACGCATTTTCATTTCGTGGCGCAAATCGCGAGCGATTTCTGGATCAGCCACAACAGCCTGTTCCGAAACGCAAGCCGTGCCGTAGTCAAAACATTTGGACGTGATAATCATCTCGGCTACTTCGCCGAGGTCATCTTTTTTGGATTTATGCACGTAGCAAGGGACATTCCCGGCCCCGACAGCAAGGGTAGGTTTGCCACTGGAATAGGCCGCTTTGACCATCGCTGGTCCACCTGTTGCCATCACGACAGAGGTGCGCCGATGACGCATAAGTTCCGCTGTCCCTTGGATTGTGACTGAGTCAAGACATTGGATCAATCCTTTGGGTGCACCCATTTGTTCGGCGACATTCGCAAGGATTTTGGTTGTTTCGATACCAGAACGCACCCCACGCGGATGCGGTGCACAAACGATGGCGTTCCCTGCTTTCACCGCGGAAAGCACCTTGTAAATAATTGTCGATGTAGGGTTCGTCACAGGGATCAACGCCGCAACAACGCCCATCGGTTCACCAAAGGCCGCAATCTTGGTTGCGTCATCCTTCCACAACATGCCCAAAGTTGTCACATCGCGTAAGTAATCCGCGACAGAAAGCGCGTTAAATAGGTTCTTCACACGTTTATCAGGGACGTTTCCATATCCTGTCTCTTCGACCGCCAAAGCCCCCAAACGCTCGGCTTCGGGTTCAATCGCACGGGCCATTGCGTCGACAATCGCGTCGACATGGACAGGGTCCGTTCCAAGAAAGGCGCGATATGCTTCAAACGCAGTTTCCGCAGCGCGCCGTGCAGCCGCGATGGACTTGAGATCATCATCCATTACAGACCTCCGCTTAGGATTACGTCAAAACGACGACGCGCGTCGTCAATATTTTGCGATGTAATTCCAATAGTCTCCAAACGCCGCCCCGCTGTCGCTACAGTATCCCCAAGGATCGTTTCGGCCAATGTCACCATGCTTTGGGTAACTGGCGCATCCACCCCCGCGACACCCGCTGCTGAAATCAATGGCATCAATGACCCCATAACACCGTCACGTAAAATTGCGGGGCATTGTGATGTCGTTGGAACAGGACGTGCGCCTTCTCCCGATGTAGAGCCAGCATACATTGCAACCCACTCCGCGTTTTGGGGTAAATTGCGCACACCAAACGCAGCCGCGACTTTGCGCCGTTCTTGTGCGAGCGTTTCAATCACTGCGCGATGGTCTTTGCCTAGTAGGTTGGCCATCGTGTTGTTTTCGGGCAACGGATTAGCCCCCATCGGCACCTCTGGACCACCTTTGGCCAAAGCTACGCCGCCAAGCACGAGTGCAGGAATTTCAACTGCACCAGAAAGATCGGCAAAGCCACTCTCCAACACAGACCCTGCGACGAGGGACGGAGTGAGGAATGGAGCCAGACCTTCAATGACGTCTACCCGACCACTGGGGAGTGTTGCAATCATTTGGGGACCTGCCGCAGAAAGATGCAAATTCGCCCCTTCAACACGCATCCAATAAGGTAAGCCTTGGCGTTCGACGATCGTGACATCTGCACGGCATCCGCCCATGCGAAGCATCCAAGCCGTTTCAACCGCTCCTAGCGATCGTCCCGGCGCAAGAACAAGCACCTGACCATCATTTAGATGATCTGCCAACACCATAGCGTAGGTGCGTTGTTTGTGAACTGGACCCGTAAGAAAGATAACTTCGGCCCCACGCACGGCACCGTCAATTTCGGCAGTGGTTTTGATAGATGTGCCCTCACGATCAACGTGATAGGTGCCAATTGGCCCAGTCCCGCGCAAACCAATACCCGAACTGCTGCGCATCATCTCAAGTTCTGCACCATAGGCAGAAAAAAGTGTGACTTCCGCCCCTTCGGCCAAGCAGAGTGCCGCGAGTTGACGTGCATCCGCACCGCCCCCAAGAACCACGATACGTGAAAACTGTCGCGCGGTCTTTGGGGCCGCTGTCTTGCTCTGCGACGCGGCGCGGGTGAAATCCTCAAATAGGGCAGACATTTCCGCCTCTCCTTACGTTTTGGGAAAATTATGCGGCGGACCCGCTGCCCAAACCATCCAAGATTGCTTCAAGCTCATCATGAGGACGTGCGATAACGTGGACAGACACAACGTCACCCACTTTGTTAGCCGCCGTTGCACCTGCATCTGTTGCAGCCTTCACGGCACCGACTTCGCCACGCACGAGGGTCGTCACAAGACCACCACCTGCTTTGGTGTGGCCAACGATCGAAACACTCGCTGCCTTGACCATCGCATCCGCGGCCTCAATCGAGGCCACGAGACCACGTGTTTCAATCATTCCAAGGGCCATCTGACCCGCTGCTGGTTTTGCCATTGTTATATCCTCCGAAAACTGATGGCGGATAAGGTCAGGATGTGCTGACCCTATCGACGATTGCGATAATGCTAAGATCAATGGGCAAGGTAGATTGCCCATCAGCCATACGCGCGGCGGAGCCAGTGGTGACAAGTACAGTGTCCCCCACCCCTGCACCTGTGCAATCCACCGCGACGTCACCTTGAGCGAGTGTCTTGCCCTTGGCGTCGATCATGTCGACCAACAAGAGTTTTGACCCGACGAGGCGGCTTTCTTTTGCGGTGGCTGTGATTGTGCCTGTGACCTTAGCAAGTTTCATTAAAGTGTCCGTAAATAACGATCTGTTTCGACTTGGGTCACTTGCTGTCCAAAAAACTCAAGCTCGCGCTCAGCCTGTTGCAGATAGAGTTCCCATTGCAATTCGCCCATGACATCCTTGAGCCAGTCAGATCCACGCGCCTTTTCGATCGCGGTCGCAAGATCGGTTGGGATTGGCTCGCCGTGGAATTCCTCGTAGGCATTGCCAAGGCTTGGTTCGGTAGGGCTCATGCCCTGTTCAATCCCATCAAGCCCCGCCGCAATATCTGCCGCCATGAGCAGGTACGGGTTCGCATCGGCACCTGCGTCGCGCTTTTCAACGCGCACGGCACTGTCTGACCCTTGGATCACGCGCAATCCAACGGTGCGGTTGTCATATCCCCAGCTAGTGTTCACAGGGCAGAATGTATAAGGCTGACGACGACGGAACCCATTGACTGTTACGCCGCCACAAATAGCGGCCTCTGCCATACGACCCTGAAGCCCCGCAATAAATTGTTTGCCCATTTCATTAAGTTGACCACCATCGGATAAGACATTTTTGCCATCCTTCCACAGGGAGTAATGCGCATGAAAGCCGCTTCCTGATTGCTCGAAAAACGGTTTTGGCATGAAGGTCGCCAAATACCCATGTGCAATTCCAAGCTGGCGAATGAGCGATTTGAAAAGAACAACGCGATCTGCGGTTTCCAACGCCTCGCCGTAGCGAATATTCACTTCGACCTGTCCGGGGGCATATTCAGGATTGGATTGCTCTATCGGAATACCACATTCGTTGATTTGCTGACGAATTGGACCGACAATATGCTCCATTCGCGCAGCACGACCGAGGCCATAAACCTGAATGCCACTATCGCGTGGTTGCCCTGTTTCAGGATCAAGCAGGTAAAATTCCAACTCGGCGCCGACCTGAATTTCAAGCCCCATCGCCTTGGCGCGCTCTAGCTGGCGCACTAAGACCTGACGCGGGTCGATAGGTACAGGCTTATGATCCGTTCCTTCAGCGCGGCCAAAACATACGGCAACACCCGGCTCCCACGGCACCGCAACGGGTTTGGTCAATGGGAACATGTGCATATCAGGATAGCCATTGTCGAAGTTCACATAAGGCGTGTCCCAGACATCACAGGTCATATCTATAGTAAACATCGCAATCGACAGCGCGTTTCCTGATTTACAAATATTGTCCCAATTCGACGCAGGTATGCGTTTCCCACGCATAATCCCATTGGTGTCGCCAATCCCTAAAATCACCGTATGGGTGCCTTCGGGCAACGAAAAGTCAGTCTCAGTCACGCATCTCTCCCTGATGTATTTCAAAATTATTTTTATTTGTTTTTTTGTGTATTCTGTATACAGTATTCATAAACGCAAGATTCTGACAAGGAAAATTTTCACGCATGCCCAAAAATTCGATAATCGTGGTCGGCGGAGGGATTGTCGGCGTGATGACCGCCCTAACACTCCAAAGGCGTGGCGAGAATGTGACATTGATCGACCGTTGGGAACCGGGCCATTCGCGGGCCTCGTCAACGGATTATAACCGCGTGATCCGCGCAATTTCTGGTCGAGACGAGTTTTACACGCGCTGGGCGCGAGAGGCACGTCAAAGATGGCTCGAACTGCAGGCAGAAACGGGTCAGAACCTCATGTATGAATGCGGGGCGTTGATCCTCGCCACCGCAGGGCATTGTGACTGGGAGGATGCGACCTCAGAAACCTTTGATAAGCTTGGCGTTCCCTACTACCATTACAGCCCCGACGATGTACGCGCTCGTTTCCCACAGTTTAAAGTAGATGAAATTTCTTATGCGTTGTTCGAGCCTGAAGCAGGTCTTTTGATGGCACATCGCTGTGTGATCACCGCTTTGGCCCTGTTCAAAAAACTCGGCGGCACGGTCAAGCGCGGGCGTGTGACCACGGATGCGAACGAACGTCCGATGCTGGACGGTCAGCATCTTATGGCGGATTTGATAATTGTGTCCACAGGCCCATGGATGGCTGAAATGTTCCCCCGCACGATCAAGCCAATTTCGACCATTGTAGGGGTCAATGTCCTCTACACATCGACACCAGATGGGTCAGAACAGTTTGATATGTCGCATATGCCCTGCTGGATTGATCATGGCCAAGGGTCCTTTGGCATCCCCTCCTCCGAAGGATCAGGGGTAAAGGCCGCTGTCGTAATTCCCGATAAAATCGACCTTGATAACGATGAACGCCTCATCAAAAAAGAAATGCTAGGCAGGACACGCAGCTATATCCGCCATCGTCTCCCAGGTCTTGAAGGCGAAAGAATTGTGGATAGCAAGTTTAACCAGATCATCCTGACCCCCGACACACATTTTGTTTTGGATTTCCACCCAGAACACGAAAATGTCCTCTTTGCAGGCGGGTGTTCCGGCCATTTGTTCAAACATGCCCCTGTTTTCGCCGAATATGCTGCGGGCGTGGGATTGCGCGAGTTTGGTACGCCAGATCGGTTCAAGGTTGCAGGACGCAAAAAACTATCGCCCAAAGAAAGCCCATCAGGTAGATAGATCCAAATCACACAAGGGATCTGCGATGGAACGGCCAGAATATTTCTTTGTTTACGGAACGCTTCTAGCAGAAGCAGGTCATCCGATGAGTGCCCCTCTCGCTGAGGCCGCAGACGAAGTCGGGCGAGGGTCTATCCAAGCGCGGATTTACATTATCCACGAAGAAGACGCCCAAGGTCCAAATTCCTACCCCGGTGCGGTCCCCTCACCTTTCCCAGAAGATCAGGTGCATGGCGTCCTCTATCGTGTCCACACCCCCGAACCGATGTTTAGCATTTTTGACGACTACGAGGCCTGTACAGAAGGCTGGCCCGAACCCTACGAATTCCTCTTACGACCGATTGACGTTACCTTAGACAACGACCAAGTGATCCGCGCCGCAAGTTACCTCTATACATGGGACACCTCCCGCGCGGCGTATGTTCCCTCTGGGCGATTTACGGATACGGCATCGAACACGCGATAAAAGCCATTCTCTATGAAACAATGTCCTACAGGCGCGGAATCCAGAGCGTTATCCCGCCGCGCCATCGCGTGGCCGCCCCCAAGGCCATGCGATTTTAAGACGCGCCCATATATTCAAAGGTTTCTCGGATCTGGCGGCGAAAAAGTAAGTTGTTCAGACGTTGAAATTGCATGACCGCGGCCCCACGACGCCGCGGCTCTCTGCAACATGTACCACATAAGTTTATTCTACAGATGTTTCCTAAAAAACGCTGCTGCCATTTCCCCGAAAAAGACGCTGTCCTTTGGGGTTGCAAGACTGTAGTGTGCGTCGGCTACTTCCAAATCAGACAAAGCCCCCATATCGGCAATCACACCGATACAATCCTCTACAAAATCATCCTCGTATTCGGGATGAAATTGACAGGACAACGCGGGAAAATCGTAGGCGATCACAGCATTGGGGCAATAATCCGAGGCCCCGATGACCTTCGCATTTGGGGGTGGGGTGAGGACTTGGTCTTGGTGCATGACCGAAACGTCCAATTCTGTATCTTGCACAGAAAATCGACGCCGTCCGACGCACATCCCATACCCTGCTTTGGCGGCCCGCCCCCCAAAACTATGTGCCATCATTTGATGTCCGAAACAGATGCCCAAAAGAGGTTTGCGCAAATCCCGCAGGAGACGCAGATAGTCCTCAAGCGGTCTCATCCAAGGCGTGTCATCATAGACCCCCACCTCGGAGCCTGGCAACACAAACCCTTCATAGTCTGACGGGTCTGGGAATTCTGCACCGTAGGCCACGGGAATGATGTCGAACGAAGCCTCGGGCAAAAACCGCTTTAGCCAGTTTTCAACCAAGGCCCCAATACTCTTATATTTATCCAACGATGGATCGACCCATGTCGCACAGTCGAGGATCGCGAGTCGCATTACCAATCAAACGCCCGATCAATCCCAGCCATTTTGACACCCGTGAACGCAGATGCTTCAAAACTTAGCGCGCGCAAGTCTTCGGTTTCAAGATTATGCACCGAGGATTTACCACAGGCCTTAGCAAGCGCCGTAATCTCCATCGTCATCGCGGTCAAATAGCGCGCGATCCGTTCGGCCCCTGCATGAGGGTTCATCCGCGCCTCAAGCGTCGGGTCTTGGGTCGCAACCCCTACGGGGCACATCCCTGTGTGACAATGGTGACAGGCACCCGGCGACGTCCCGAGCTTCGCGTAATCATCCAAATAGCGGGGTGAATTACAGCCCAGCGCGATCATCGCGGCATTGCCAATCATCACAGCATCGGCCCCAAGCGCCAAACACTTGGCCGCGTCAACACCCGAGCGAATACCGCCCGCAGCAACAAGGGAAACCTTGCCAGACATCCCACATTCGTCAAGCGCCTCACGCGCCGCGCGAATAGCCGACATCGTTGGAATACCAGTGTGATTGAGAAGAAGCTCAGGCGAGGCACCTGTGCCTCCTTCAGCGCCATCGACAACGACAACATCTGCCCCTGCCTTAGCCGCTACTGCCACATCAAAGCGTGGCCGCGTTGCGCCCATCTTAATAAAGATAGGCACCTGATAATTTGTGGCAATGCGAAGCTCTTCGATTTTGACCGCAAGATCGTCCGCCCCAAGAAAATCAGGGTGGCGAATGGTCGAGCGTTGGTCGACGCCTTCTGGCAGGGTCCGCATTTTACTAACCCGAGGACTAACTTTCATGCCGAGCAAGAGCCCCCCCGTTCCCGGTTTTGCCCCCTGCCCAACTACGATTTCAAGCGCATCTGCACGGCGCAGGTGGTCAAGATCAACGCCATAGCGTGCAGGAGACATTTGGTACAACAGGCGCTGTGATGCCGCGCGCTCTTCTTCGAGCATGCCCCCCTCACCCGTACATGTCATCGTGCCGACCTTTGATGCGCCGTGTCCCAAAGACGCCTTGGCAGAAGCACTCAAAGCGCCAAAGGACATGGATGCAATGTAAATCGGGATTTTCAATTCGAGGGGCTTTTCCACCAACCCACGGCCCCCACCAAGAACGGTGGTTGTATCACAATTCTCGCGATACCCTTCCAAAGGCAAGCGTGTCATCGTCGCTGGTACGAATGTCAGATCATCAAAGGTTGGGAGGCGTTTGTTAAAGGTGTTGTAGCCGCGCACCTGATAGCGCCCCAACTGAGCCAGAGCATGAACCTCCGAGATTGCCTCTGGGGTCCAGCGTGTTGATCCACCTTCGTCATAGGACGCAGGCACGCCAGCGGGCCGCCCTTCAATCGCGCCTTCATCTTTGAACCGAATTTCCTCTTCAGAAGGAAGTTCGAACGGATAGTCATAAGGTTTACTTAGATCATGAGCCATGCGCTTGCGTCCCTACTTTCAAAATACCAAAGGCGTTCGCCCGAAACCATTTTGCGCCAATCGCGCGATGTGTCTTTAAGGCCAAGCGGATCAAGTATTGCATCCACTTCGGCCACTTCTTCGGCGGTGGGTTCGATGACGTTGACGTCAACGCCAAGGCTCTCAATCTCGCCAGCGACCCAAACCTCGCCTTTCCAAAGAGCATCGGCACAAGACGCACCCGCGCCGCCCAGCGCGATGATTTTGCCAGAATGGGCCATAAAGCCAGATTGATAGCCAATCTTGCCCTCAACCACGATGTTGCCGCCCTTCATCGCAACGCCACATCGCGGACCCGCGTCACCCTTTACATGGATTGTGCCACCGATCATCGCCGCACCGCAGGACATGCCCGCATAGCCGCCCACAGTAATATGCCCTTTGGCCATGCCTTCGCCTACGGCCCAGCCACAGTTGCGTTCAATCGTGACGTGCGATCCTGTATTCAGACCGCCACAATAATATCCGACAGACCCTTCGAACGTGATGTCTGCACCATCGGGTAAACCGACCCCAAGATTGTGACGCGACAACGTGTTCACAACACGTATTTTTTTGCCGCTTTTGCACGCCTCCTGGATCTCCTGATTGATCTCTCGGATATGGCGTTTGCCGACTTCTATTTCGATCTCACTCATGCGGCCATACTCCTATTTCCAACACCCCAAATCCCCATGAGGCTTGGCCCATCGTGGTTGATGACATCGGTTTCTTCACTGACCACGCGGCGCACCGCCTGTTCTTCGGTTGCAGCGGCCAATTCGCCGTTTTGGTCGATGACGACCAAAGGCTTCATCGCAAAGCGATCTTTGGCAAACCCAATTCCATCAGGGGTCGCGATCATGTAGGTGAAAACACCATCAATCGAGGTGATGGATTTTTTCAAGGCTTGCTCCATGGTCAACCCTTGCTTCATCTGATCACTTACCCAAACGGCAATCAATTCACTATCGTTCTCAGTCAGGAACTGATACCCCGCCCGTGTCAATCGATCACGCCATGTAAAATAGTCGGTGATCTGACCATTATGCACAATCGCAACATCCGAAAATGGGCGTGCCCAAAACGGGTGACTGGCATTGGGCAGAACCGAGCTTTCTGTCGCAAGACGCGCATGGCCAAGACCATGCGTCCCGATCATATCACGTACACCATGTTTATCAGCCACATCGAGGGCGCCGCCCATATCCTTGATTATCTCCAATGAACGCCCACAGGACTGGATTTCGATCGTAGAGGTCAGGGTATCTGCATCACGAACCCACGCCGCCAAATCAACAGGGTCAGACATTTCAATGCGGAAGCAATAATGCCTATTATGATCGGACACGATTTTAGGGTCACTTAAGAAGTCCCCACCATGATCGGTCAATGTTGACTTAAGATTTTCAATGTCGCGATCCATCTGAGTTTTATTAAAACCCATCCCGCGTAAAACATACCCGCTCTCTCGCGGAATACCATAAATCGCGAAGCCTGTACTATCCGCACCACGATGTTCTTGGGCCTCCATAAGATCCACAAGATCCCGCCCCACTTTTCCTGGCGCCCCTAAAATGCGCCCTGCAATTCCACACATGACAAGACACTCCTTGCAAATATCTGTATACTGTATACAGTACACGAAATAGCGCAAGGGGTTTCTTTCAGCTAAATTTGCGAAGAGCCGTATAAGCAAAGATTCCCCCCTTGTATACATTGGTTTTTTGTATACAGAGTGCAAAAAACCAAAAATGGAGATGAGAGTGGCGCTTAAGGGCATTGTGACGCAAAGACGACGATTGGCAGATGAAGTTTATGATCAACTGGTTGAGGCGATCATGAACCAACAAATCACGGCCGAGGATCGTTTGGTTCAAGAAAAGCTCGCAGCGGAACTTGAAATCAGCCGAACTCCTGTCAGAGAAGCCTTGATGCGTCTTGAAAAAGAAGGCGTGTTGATGGCCGCAGCAAGTGGCGGTTTCCGCCTTGCACAAATGGATGAGGCCGAGGTCAAGCAGCTCTATCAAGCCCGAGCTGCGATCGAGGGGCAATGTGCCCGCATCTTGGCCGTCCGTGCCACCGATGCGCAAATCGCGAAATTGCGGCGCATCATCGAGGATGAAGAAAACCTAACAGAACTGACCACGGCGTCCTATTTTCAAGCCAACCGCAACATCCACCGCGCCTTTGTTGAAGAAGCAGGAAATAAATTCCTACTTGATATGTTTGACATGATCTGGGGCAAAGCGATGGCGTTTCATCTTTTTGCAACGTTGCAAAATGTCGATATTTCGCGATCTTTGGGCAACCACCTTGCCCTTGTGGATGTGATTGCGACGAAAGACCCGGCAAAGACACTAGAGGCGTTTATTGCGCATATCCAAGACGGGTTTGATCTTCAAATTGATGGTCTCAGAGCCGAAATAAAACCGTAAAACAGAGGACACACAATGTTACAGGAACGCGTCGAAGGCAAATGGGTGGCCAGCTTTCGACGGTTTCTTGTTCTCAATGGGATCAGCGAAGGGACCGAAGTGGCGATTGTCTGCGAAACGCAATCGCGTCCTGTTTTACTTGAATTGTGCGAGCTTGCTCTCTTTGATCTTGGTTCGGTGTTTTCCGCAATCCGCCTACCCACCCCACCACAAACCGCCCCAGTCCCAGTGAAATCCACTGGTGCCTCAAATGCAATTGCAGGAATGACCCATGTGATAGAAGCGTTAAAGCGCGTTGAGGTGATTTTAGATATCACGGTCGAAGGATTAATCCACGCTGAGGAATGGCCCGAAATAGAAGCCGCAGGTGCACGACTTGTTGTGATCTGCAATGAACATCCCGAGATATTAGAGAGAACAGAACCTACCGCCGATCTTGGCCCCAAAGTCGCGCGCGGGATCGAGATGTTACGAGATGCGTCAGAAATGCGTGTGACAAGTGCGGCTGGAACGGACCTCATTATTGATATCCGCGATGCCCCTGCTGGGGGTACGCCAGGCTTTACCACAACACCGGGTGGCGTCGCCCATTGGCCGGGGGGATTATGCCTTTGCTTTCCGGGAGAAAAAACGATCAACGGACGCATTGTGATGGCGCCTGGGGACATGAACCTTACGTTCAAATCCTATCTTAACAATCCTATCACCTTTGACATCGAGGATGATTTCATTCGCACCATTTCAGGCGATAATCTCGATGCAGATCTCTTTCGTGAATATCTTGGCGCATGGAATGACCCCATTGCCTATGGTCTTAGCCACGTCGGATGGGGCATGAATCCAAGCGCACGCTGGGAGTCTATGGCGCTTTATGACAAGCGCGACGTCCAGGCGACCGAATTTCGCGCATGGGCGGGGAATTTTTTATGGTCAACAGGATCAAACCAATATGCAGGGCGCTTTACACTTGGGCATTTTGACCTTCCGATGCGCGGCTGCACAATCACATTGGATGATGTACCTGTGGTCATAAACGGGAAATTACAGGGAGAATTGGCATGATGCACTATCGCGATTACTATGATATTTCTCGGTTTCGACCGAAACATATCGAGATGCTCGATAAGATCAACGACCTTGGTCCCTCTTTTGCGGCGCGTGCTGCGAAACATGATCGCAACGCCAGTTTTCCAACTGAAAATTACAATGATCTGCGCGATCAAGGGTTTCTAAAACTGCTCATTCCGCGTGAATTTGGAGGACATGAATTTTCACTCGGCGAATATGCCACAATCGGCGCTGAGATAGGTAAATATTGCGGTGCGACAGCCCTCACATTCAATATGCACACCTCATCAATGATGTGGCTTCGTTTTATGTTTGACATGCCAAACCTCACAAATGAAGAACGCGCCGCCTTTGCCAAAATGCGTGCGATCCAGTTTCCCAAAGTTGTGAACGAGGGTGCAATTTTTTCCCAACCGATTTCCGAGGGCGGCGTGAACTGGACATCGGATCCGATTCAAACAAATTGTCGTCGCGTTGACGGCGGGTGGGTGATTAACGGTTTCAAAAAATTTGCCTCGCTGGCAGGGAATTGCGATTACTATTCAATTGTTTGCACAGAACATTTTGAGGGCAAACCTCCATCCCATGACGATACAATGGATTTTGCGGTTCACAAAGACAGTACAGGCCTTTCAATCGTTGGTGATTGGGACCCTTTGGGCATGCGTGGCACAGTGAGTCGCGACCTTGTCCTCAAAGATGTTTTTGTAAGCGAAGATGATCTTATGATGCCTGCGGGGGTATTTGGCAAAACACTTTCGCAATGGCCACATATGATGGCAACCTTGACGCCAGCGTATATGGGTGTTGCACAATCGGCTTATGATTTTACGGTGACTTATCTACGCGGCGAAACCGAAGGGCTGCCTCCGATTGATCGGCGTGTTTATCCAACAAAGCGTGCAACGGTTGGCAAAATGTTTCAACGCCTTACCGAAATGCGCACACTTTGGACCCAAGCCTTTTTCGAGGCCCGTGCCTTTCCTACCAAGGCCGAGGTCATGCGCCTTTATGCGGCGCAATACGCGGTGATGGAGGGGGTTCAAGAACTCGCCGCCCTCGCCATTCGCACTTGTGGGGGGCAATCCATGTTGAAAACCCTGCCGCTTGAACGCATCTACCGCGATAGCCGCTGCGGCGCACTGATGCTCCCCTATACGACGGAGATCATGGAGGACTACCTCTCAATGATGACACTCTACGAAATGGATGACATCGACCGTGTCAATGGTGAAACCGTGTCCGCACGCATTTCCATGTGGCGACCTGCATAATTACGATGCCAGAGGAGCATGTAGTAGTCCGCCGCACTCTCAGGGGAAATCCAACCCGGTACTGGGAACGCTTGGCCACATTTGACATCGCATGGCACCCCAATATTCAGCAGTGCCGTGTCAAAACAAATGACGATGGCGCAATAGATCGCATCTTTACAGATGAAAACGGCCAAGAATACCAAGAGCGCCTAAGGTATCTTAGTCAAACCGAAGGGACACTCCGCTATCATATGATCAGAGGTATTGCCGCGGTCCATAAATATGAAGCCGAAATCAAACTCGTGCAGATTGCAGATCAAACGCAGATAACTTGGTCGGCGCGCGTAGTCGCCAACGCTCAAGATCTCGAAAGGATTTGCGCTGGTACAAAAGAAATTTTTATAAATTCTATCAAATCATTATCATCTGCGACAAATACTACACTCTCGGTGAACGGTCAGGCGAAAATTGACCAATTCAGCATACAAGGCAATCTAGTACTCACAGGGCTTAAAACCATACCCAGAGACACCCAAAAACCACTCATTGTCTTTCTGCACGGCATCGGTGGCAATGCCGAAAATTGGAGGGCGCAACTCGAGGTCTTTGGGATGGACTACCCTGCTATTGCCTTAAACTTGCGCGGCTATGGCGGTAGCGGGCTCGGAACCAACCACACAAAACTCACCGATTATTACGAAGATATTATCCGCTCAGCAGAGTATTGGGGGTATGAGAAATTTATCCTAGTGGGTCTAAGTTACGGCGCATGGATCGCGACAGCTTTCGCGCAAGCCTATCCAAGCAAATTGTGTGCGCTCATCGTTGCAGGTGGGTGCACTGGGATGTCAGAAGCCGGCGATGCAGAGCGTCAAGCCTTTTTGAGCGCGCGGCTTGATCCGCTGAACAAGGGACTCGCTCCAAAGGATTTCGCACAAAACGTCGTTGACCTCATCGCAGGACCAAATGCCACCACCGCTCAAAGAAACAAACTTTCCAACTCTATTGCAGCAATCCCCAGCGAAACATACCGAGATGCGCTCCACTGCTTTTGCAGTCCTCCACAAAAACATGATTTTTCACGCATTTTTGCACCTACTTTCTTGATCACGGGTGAATACGATCGCCTCGCACCTCCCGCTGAAATAATGAGCGTAGCACACCGCTTGAATAACGCGCGAAACGGATCTGCAGGACCAATTTGTTATGAAACTGTGCTTGGCGCAGGGCATTTGTGTAACATCGAAGACCCCGAGGCGTTTAATAAATATCTACGCAACGCTTTATCCTTGATATCACAGTAGCTAACTATGCCAGACCACCCTTAAAACAGCTGTCCAACGCACCGGTTCCAGCCCCTGTGGACCCAAGATTGAAGTCCACTCCGGCTGCGTCCAAGGCAGCCCGCCCGAGTTTCGGATAGGGGTTGTCGGGCCAATCTTTGTTCCCACCATTGACCATATCAAAGAGAATGGCACCGGGAACAATCGGTACGGTCACTGGTCCCACGGGGAACCCGCGTTTCGCGCGCCACAAACCGTCTACAACCCCATCACAGGCCGCCAAACCAAAGGCGGACCCACCTGAGAGCACCAAGGCATCAATGCCAGCGACGGTTTTATCCGGTGCCAAAAGATCCGTTTCGCGCGTGCCCGGTGCGCCGCCCATAACATGCACACTTGCGACGAAGGGTACATCACTCGTTACAACCGTCACGCCAGATTTCAGATCTTGAACCTCTGCGTTGCCGACCAAAAGGCCGGTCACGTCGGTCAAAAGGTTTCTTGGCCCAGGTTTCATTGTACCACCTCAAGTTCGGGCAGTTGCGGGGCTTAAGCGATCAAGATTTTCATTTGCCATTTTAAAATCCATTCAAATAGGCTCGGAGTAATGCAAAAATTATCCACATCAGGTCAGATTAATCTTACCGCGGCGATTACGCTACTTCAGGCCAGTTTCAGTTTCTATAGTATACTAAACGTAGAGGAGCGGTGGGCCTAGGAATTTGTTAGGTGCTGTCAGACGAATTAGAACTCGCGTTAGATTGCTAGTGCCGCCAGTATCTAAGCGCTCAACAATTAACGCCACGTGCCGCTTCACCCCACATATCCGACAGGCTGATTCCCATCTGATATGGATCTTCGGGGTTCAAAAATAATTGACTAGTGCCATAGATGAACGCGCGTCCGGTAATTTCCGGCATCACGACCTGAGTGCCTTGAATAGTTTTTTGTTCCCGTAAGATAATTTTGAATTCGCCTTCGGTGATGGACAGAGCGATATGTTCTTCGTTCAACTTCATTTTCCCACGTGAATGCAAAATAGCCGCCCGTGCGGCAGCTCCGGTCCCACAAGGGGAACGATCGATGCGACCGCCGGGCATCATATTAGCAAAACGATGGACGTTGGATCCTTCCTCTGGATCAAGGGTCATAAATGGAAAAGCGCCAAGATTAATTTTGTTGATCGTCTCATCATAGGGATGGCTGATGGTGACCTGCTCTTGTAAAGCAGTGCCAACCTCGCGCAACACCGCTGCGATGTCTCGCGCTTCGTCCGGTTGAATCGAAAATCCAAGTTTACGGGCATCTACAAAACCATAATACCAACCACCCCACCCAACGTCAGTGAACAAGGTACCGAGACCTTCTACTTCTATTGGGTGATCAAGGTGGACCGGAAAAGAAGCGGGGGCGCATACGGTGCATGCAATTGCATTGCCGTTCTCACATCGAACTTTCACATCAATCAGTCCCGCTGCCGTATCCAATCGAACCAGCGTTTCAGGTTCTACCATCGGCAAAGCGCCTGTTTCTAGTAACGCAGTTACGACGCAAATTGCATTGGCTCCTGACATCGGATAGCAGCCATTGGCCTCCATTGGAAAGAATCCCACGTCAGCGTCATCGCGTGTTGGCGGCACCACAAGGTTAGTAGTTTTGTCAACGCCCCCGCGCGGTTCATGAAGGACAAACCGGCGCAGGCTGTCATCAACATTGTTAATGTAGTGAAGCTTTTCTGACATTGTTTTGCCGGGCAGATCAATCACACCACCTGTGATCACGCGGCTGACTTCGCCACCAATATGTGCATCCACTGTTGTGATAAGTCTACTCGTTTTCATTGCTTTAACCTTATACCATATCCTCGATAAGTCACACGACCCAGAATAAATACAGTGTTCAACGACAGCCTGGAGTATGCGGGCCGTTATAGTTTTTTTGCTCAGACAATTCAGTCAGGGTATGATGTCACGTTTGTCCGTCGTCAGAGTCCTTGGTACACAGGCCGCTTAAACTAATAGAAAGTTTGGCGAATCTGATTGATAAGATTATGCAGCGCGCTGCCTGTGATGCAAGCAGCGTTTCAAGCGGCGTTCGTTTGATCCTTTGTCAGTGGTCTAGAATGGCTTTGTAACGCCCGAAGTAAACTTCAGCGGGCGTCACTTTGTGGATGATCTTATGGTAGTTTTGATGATTGTAACGATCGACGAAGGCTTTGATCTTAAATTTAAATCAATTGGCAAGTCATAGTTTTTTATATGATGCGGTTCTTTTATGTCTGATGTAAACGTTCTATTTTGCCTTAAGTTTGCGGATAATATGGCGCGCGGCGAGAGTGCTTCATATGCCTGTCTTTCAGCCATTTGGCAAAGCTTCTAAAAATTTAGCTAGACCAATTCTCGCTGATTTGCCTCAGCAATTCTGTCAGACAAATGAAGCCTGCATCGGATTACTAGCGAGGCCTTGATCTATGTGCTCAATTTAAATCCTGCCACCCTTGCAATCTAAGATAAAATATAGCCAGTACACACTCCCGATGGCCAGATCAAAAAGCAAGAATATTGTCCAACGCAAACAGTAAGATTTTAAAATTTTTAAGATTAATTTTCTGCACCTTAGAAATTTCACTGGGCCAAATTTGCCTAGGCAAGTTCGCCAATCAGACTGGATTAGCAATCTCTATTTTAGGACCTGCAGTCTCGATATCCGCACCAGCAGAAAACAATATATCTTCCCTGAACCGTCCTGCGACCAATTGGACTCCCATTGGTATTTTACCAACAGCTCCAGTAGCGACTGCCATTGCAGGTAGACCTAATACAGGCAGTGCGCGTTGCGTCAGCTGTGCTTCCATAATTCTTTCAAATGCCGTTTCTGACCTTACGTCCTCTTGTTGTAAAAACGGCAACTCAGCAGACAGAGGACAGATCAAAACAGGATATTTCTCTAAAAATTCTTGCCATTCTCGTATGATACCTGCTCGAACTTGTAACGCTATTAAAAGTTCCTCAATTTCCAAAGGAGCCACTCGGTTTTTCATTTGTTCGTAAACAAAAACAGAGTCGGCTTCCGCTTCCTGTTCGACCATTAAATCAGCGCCAGTCCGCATTTCAGTCATCCACAATTCTTCATTAATTTTTGCAGCTGGGCGCAAAGGTGGACACGAGACCTCATCTACAACCCAACCAGCATCCTTCAATCGTTGACCAGCATCACGCAGAGCTAATTCAATTTCTCGACAGACGCGCATGCCATCGGGAGCAATCGTTAGGGCCGCCCGTCGTGGGAATTCGCCCTGATTAATAGGCGTTGGAACATACCATGGATCATTTTTGTTGCCCACTGACATAGCTTCCAAACCAATCTTGATATCAGAAATAGTTCTGCAAATAGGTCCTGATACCGCCATCAATTGCGCTCCAATGTGACGATCTTTGCCAGAAGCATTGTATGCGGCTATCCTTCCTAAAGTTGGGCGGAGACCATGTAATCCACAGGCAAAAGCCGGGTAACGAATTGATCCAGCAATGTCGGTGCCATGTCCTAACGCGCACATCCCGCTGGCCACAGCAGCTGCAGCACCACCAGACGAACCACCTGGTGTAATAGAGTAGTCACGAGGATTAAGCGTTTGACCGTGCAGGTCATTCTTAGTGAACCACCGCAGTGAAAATGCAGGAGTGTTTGTACGGCCAACAATAATACCTCCGGCGAGTCGAACATTTGAAACTACCGGGCTATCACTTTGTGCAATTAAATTTCTTTGTATAGTCAAACCATTAGTGGTTGCTTGTCCAATCTGATCTACATTCACTTTAATAGTTATGGGAACTCCACACAAAACCCCTGGATCTTTCCCTTGTGAAATTAGCTCATCCACCGATTCAGCCGCTGCAAGCGCTTCATCAGGAAATTCTTGTACAACGGCGTTAATCGACCCGTTGATACACTCGATTCTTTCTAAGTGCGCGCGTGTCACCTCAGTTGCAGATAATTTTTTTGACCGAACAGATTCTGCAATTTCTGTCGCTGACATTTTCACTATATCCATCATTGAATAAACTCCACGCAGAAAATCTTTATAATGAGCCTGGCAGGATTTGGTTGTTTCGTCTATCTTTTAGGATAACAGTAGAGACCTCGCAGCCAAAACAATGTTGCATCCTGCCCACTTTACCAAGTCTAGTCTCATTGTGTGGACGGGGCACGATCTGGGTCTAAAAGCTCGCTAGTCTGTTTTGGGACCTGCCGTGCAAACTTCATCAAGGCCAGCACTAATATCCGTATCAAAAGGCTGGATACATGACCGCAAACTGCAAATATCAAAGTTACTCAAATTAACCCTTTCATAAAGTAGGCGTCCACACATTACAGTGCCAATTAGCTATATCGAGCGAAATTGGTTTCACGCCCGGGAGCCGCATTCAATAAGCTTCGTGTATAGGGATGTTGCGGATTTGCATAAACTTCGGAAGTTCGGCCTTCTTCAACCACCACACCGCGTTGCATCACCATGATCCTATCGCAAATCTGTGCAGCTACGCGCAGATCATGGGTGATAAATAACATCGCCAAATCATAACGTTCACGTACATCTTGTAGCAGCCTAAGCACCTGTGCCTGAACCGAAACATCCAATGCAGAAACGGCTTCGTCTGCAATTAGAACCCTAGGCTCCATCGCGAGAGCTCGGGCAATACAAATGCGTTGCCGCTGCCCACCAGAAAACTGATGTGGAAAGCGCGTCAGCGCTTCTGGGGCTAAGCCCACAATACGCATCAGATTTTCGGCCCGAGACTGAGCTTCGGTGCCACTAAGGCCAAAATTCATCGGACCCTCTACAATGGATTGGCCAACAGTCCGTCGCGGATTTAGTGATCGGTACGGGTCTTGGAAAACGATCTGGATTTTTTGGCGATAGGCCCGCAATTCACTCTCGGCCATCTGCGCGATATTGGTCCCTGCTACATTAATATCACCGCTAGTTGGGTCAATCAGCCGAACCATACAGCGCGCAACCGTGGACTTACCCGAGCCAGATTCTCCAACGACGCCTAATGTTTCACCCCGACGTAAGATCAGTTCCACATCTTGCGCAGCCTTTACCATACGACCGTTTTCAAATAATCCAACACGACCGTAAGTTTTATTTAAAGCCTTGGCCTCTAGTGCTGTCTCGGCAACCTCAGGAATGGGGCGATTTGGCGGCGTCAGGCTTGGGACTGATCCAATCAACATTTTCGTGTAAGGGTGTGAAGGCGCACTTAGAATTTCATCCCGCGTGCCTTGTTCGACCACCTTGCCGTTCTGCATTACCACTACGCGGTCTGCGATATCAGCCACAACACCGAAATCATGGGTGATGAACATCACCCCTGTGCCGTGGCGCGCTTGAATATCCCTGATTAGCTCCAGAACTTCGGCTTGCGTCGTCACGTCCAAGGCAGTCGTAGGTTCATCCGCAATTAGCAGTCCAGGTTCCAAGACTAAAGCCATTGCGATCATTATCCGTTGTCGTTGTCCACCAGACAATTGATGCGGGTAGGAATCATACATCTTCACGGGCTCAGGTAGGCTGACATCCTCCATGGTCTCAATCACTCGCTTTTTGCGAGCGGATGCCGACATATTAGCATGAATTTCCAGAATCTCCGCGATTTGATCGCCGACCTTGATTACTGGGTTTAAAGCCGTCATTGGCTCCTGAAACACCATTCCCATCTTCTTGCCACGCAACCTGCGCATTTGACGGTCAGACTTGTCCAACAAATCTTCGCCATGCAGCAGAATTTCACCAGCTACCGGTACCAGATCTTTTTTAGGGATCAATCCCATCACAGTGAACGCCGTGACCGACTTTCCAGATCCAGATTCGCCCACGATGCATACGATTTCTGATCGACCAATACTGAAAGAAACCTCTTCGATCGCAAATTCACGGTCCGCCCCGTCCGGTAGGAGCACTGATAGCCCTTTAATTTCCAGGACTGGCGTATCGGATATCTCGTTCAAATCTTTCTCGCAATTCTAGGGTCAAGTGTGTCGCGCAAGCCGTCGCCAACAATGTTTACAGCCAGCACTGTTAGGGCCAGCCCGATACCTGGAAAAAATATAATCCAAGGGCTAATCTGAAAATACGTGCGTCCTTCAGACATGATATTGCCCCAACTTGGAATTTCCGGCGGGATCCCAGCGCCTAAGAACCCAAGAATGGATTCGGTCAGCATCGCAGAGGCACAGACATAAGTTGCTTGTACTATCAGAGGCGCGATTGTGTTGGGTAAGATATGCCGTTTCAAAATCAAAGGTAAACGTGTGCCTGCTGCAATGGCTGCTTCGACGTAAGGTTCTTCGCGCACCGTCAAAACCACAGCACGGACCAGCCTCACAACGCGCGGAACTTCTGGGATTACAATCGCAAGTATGACTGTGCCAAGCGTTGCTCCAGACAAAGAGATCAGCGCAATCGCCAGCAAGATTGCGGGGATTGACATTAACCCGTCCATTGTCCGCATGATGACTGCGTCTAAAACGCGAACATAGCCCGCCACCAAGCCAAGAATTAAACCGATCCCCACAGAAATTAACGCTACAGCAATGCCAACAACCAATGAAACTCGCGCGCCGTAGATGACACGGGAAAAAATATCCCGACCCAAGAAATCAGATCCGAACCAAGCCTCTGCAGAAGGAGACTTTAATCGCTTAATTGGATTTAGTTCTGTTGGATCTAGTGTTAAAAACGGCCCAATTGCCGCAATTAGAGCAAACAAAATTAACAAACCACCACCCCAAAAGATCGCTCGATTATTAAGCATTCCGGCCAGTAGGCTGGGATCTTCATGTTCGGAAAGCACCGCGTCTGCCATTATTGCGTCTTGAGAATGATCAGGCATTAGTATCGTATCCGTGGATCGAAGAAGGTGTAACTGAGGTCGATTAACAGATTAATCAGAATGTAAACAAAACTGAAAAATAGGATCAAACCTTGGATAACTGGGTAGTCGCGTGCCAAAACTGCATCTAGAACCAACCGCCCCAAGCCGGGAATGTTATAAACACTTTCAGTCACAACAACACCGCCAATCATTAATGCAATGCCGAGGCCAATCACGGTAACAATCGGCACAGCGGCGTTGCGCAATGCATGGCGCATCAATATCTTAAATTCACTTTGACCCTTTGCTCGCGCAGTACGCACATAATCTTCTTGCAAAATCTCTTGGACCGAGGCGCGGGTCATACGCGCAATTAAGGCAATATAGATCACGCTTAGGGTCATTGTGGGCAGGACCATATGTCTTAAAAATACCCAAAATCCATGTTCAAACGGGCTTTTGTAACCCTGAACTGGTAATATTTGTAGCTGCATCGCCAGCACATAAATCAGGATGTAGCCTAGCACAAAGACTGGTACCGAAAACCCAGCCACGGAAAAGAGCATGACAAATCGATCAATCCAACTACCTGCTTTATAGGCTGCTAGGGTTCCTAACGGAACAGCAATCAAAACAGTGAAAACAATGGTTGTGAGCGAAAGTAAAAGCGTTGGTTCCAGCCGCTGTCCAATTAGCGTCGTAACCGGAAGTTTTGAGAAGATCGCAGTGCCCAAGTCTCCGCTTCCGAGCTGCGCAATCCACCGATACATCTGCACCGGAATTGCATCGTTCAAGCCAAGCTGTTCGCGGATCCGTTCAACATCTTCGGCCGTTGCGTAGTCACCCGCAATAACTGCGGCGGGATCGCCTGGTGCCAGTCGCAACATCAAAAAAACAAATAAGACAACAATGACCACAACTGGTATAGTCGACAAAACACGTTTCAGGATGTATAGGTACATTTTTGAGCCTTATTAGAGATACTGACCGCGCCATTAAGCGCGATCAGGTTCCAAGGGTAGCAACAATCTACTCGACCGACATGTTCCAGAAGAATTGCACTGGCGACTTTATAAGACCCTCTACGTTGTTGCGGTATGCAACTGGTGTAAAGAACTGTCCCAATTGACCAGATGCACCAATCGCCCAAAGACGCTCTTGAACTTTTGCACCAAGTTTCTGCTTTTCGTCTAAAGTACTAGCTTTTGCAAAAGCTGTCCGCGCTGTTTCAAGCTCAGCATCTGTTGGCCAACCGAACCAACCAGCATCTGGATTACCAGAAAATGCAATCGCCATAGGGTCAATCACGTCAGCGCCGATCCACCATGTGTGAAAGATGTTCCAACCGCCATCAGCAACTGGATCACGCAGAGCACGCCGTGATGTCAGAGTCGACCAATCCATCGCTTGCACCTCAACCGTCATACCAATGTCACGCAGCTTTTCTGCTGTGATTAGCGAAAACGCCGACAATGCAGGAATGTCAGTTGGCTGCATAATAACAACAGGCGTACCATCATAAGATGTCGCAGCCAGCGCTGCTTTTGCCGCTTCGATGTCGCCGGTTCGCATCAGGTCAGAACCAACATCATTGGTCAAAGGCGTGCCACAAGGAAATACAGAGTAGCATGTTTTCCAGAACTTCTGATCACCAAAAGCGCCGGCCAAATAGTCTTCTTGTTTCATCGCCATAATCGCGGCGCGGCGCACATCTACGTCATCGAATGGCGGCAGCAGGTGGTTGAACCGTGAAAAGCCAATGTTGCCCAACGGATCATTGATTTCAGCCGTTACGTCCGGGTTTGCGTCTAGAATTGGCATCAGATCGTTGGACGGCTGTTCAAAGAAGTCTATTTCGCCCGCCATCAGAGCATTCATGGCCGTAGTCTGATCCGGGAAATAAGTCCAGATCACTTTGTCAACCTTGGCTATTTTACCGCCAGATGCAGCTGAAGCAGGTTCAGCGCGTGGGACATAGTCGTCAAACTTGGTGTATACTACTGTTGAGCCTGGTACCCATTCATCTTTTTGAAACACAAATGGACCAGAGCCAGTATAGTCGTCGATTTGCTCAAACGCATCCGTGGCTGCAACACGTGCAGGCATCATGAAAGGTACATTGGACGATATTTTTCCAATAGACTCAAGCACAAGTCCAAATGGCTCCGACAGTTTCATGACAATAGTATCGGCATCTTCCGCAGTCAGGCTTTCGATCGCACCAAACAATTGTTGGCCCATGCCATCGCGCTTACCCCAACGTTCCAGAGAAGCAACACAATCAGCTGCAGTCACATCCGCGCCGTCATGCCATTTTAGCCCAGCGCGTAAATTAAATGTCCAAGTAAGACCATCTTCAGATGTTGTCCAATCCTCAACCATTTGTGGTTGGGGCGTAAAGCTCTCATCCATCGCGAACAAGGTATCATAGATCATATACCCATGATTTCGCGTGATGTAAGCAGTCGTCCAAATTGGATCAAGGTTCTTCAAATCCGCATGGGGGATAACCTTTAGAACGCTTTCCGCTCTTGCGTCAGTAGAGGCCATACCTCCAAGACCAACAGACAACGCAAACGCGATCGCTGACAGAGTGCGAAGTTTAAACCATTTTAACATATTGAAACTCCCTAATTTATGTGCAAATTCATGCTTTTTCCAGGTTCAGTTCGAACCTAAATCTAACAAAAATGGCGCTACTTTTGTCAACAAGAATATTGTTCTTGACTAAACGAAAAGTTCTGATCACAATTTTTCGCACACAATATGGGCACGAAATGGGATCAAACCATCTAATAAAACTTCCACGAATTGCTGTAGCAGGGTTTCAGCATGAAACAAATACTTATGCCCCTTTTCCCACAGAATTTTCGCATTTTTTAAAACCTGGATCATGGCCACCTTACTGCGAAGGCCCAGAATGTATCGCGCAAGTTCGCGGATTGAACGTTCCGCTGGGTGGGTTCACAGATGCAGCAACAGGTTTCGAATTAGTACCGCTACTTTACGCTGCTGCTGAGCCCGGTGGGTTGGTTGCATCTGCCGCGTTTGACCGAATTACAAACCAGTTGTGTCAAAGACTTGCCAACGCAACCGACATAGATGGTGTATATTTAGACCTTCATGGTGCGATGGTTACAAAAGATTTTGAGGATGGTGAAGCGGAAATTCTTCGCCGAGTGCGCAACGTGGTTGGACCAGATTTGCCAATTGCAGTTAGTCTTGATTTGCACGGAAATTTATCACCAGAATTTATCAAACTCGCATCTTGCATAGCGATTTATCGCACCTATCCACACATTGACATGGGCGCGACGGGCGCTCGTGCTGCACGTCTGCTTGGAGAGCTACTGAATTTAGCTACGCCTTTCGCAAGCGCATTTCGACAATTAGATTACATCATTCCTATCACGTCGCAATCAACCCGACGCGAACCCGGTCGTCGACTTTATGGCATGCTAGATGACCTAACAGGTCCGGGCGTGTCGTCCATTGATTTTGCCTTTGGATTCCCACCGGCAGATATTTACAATTGCGGTACGTCAATTTATGCCTGTGGCACGGATCAGGATGCAGTTGACGCTGCCGCTGATACTCTTTTATCCGCGCTGAAAGACGCTGAAGACCATTTCAATTCTGAGCTGATTCCGGCGGATGCTGCCGTGCGACGCGCTATGGGCGCCAGTGGCGCCAAGCCCGTTATTATCGCTGATCCACAAGATAACCCCGGCGCAGGAGCTCCAGGTGACGCAACTGGATTGCTGGCAGCAATGCTTGATGGTAATGCCCGTGGCGTGATCGGTATGATTTGGGATGAAAAGACTGCTTCCCAGGCCCATGCGGCTGGCATTGGTGCGATGATTGACGTACAAATCGGCGGCATGTTTCCTGAGATTGGTGGCCCCGCAATCGCAGTACGCGCAAGTGTAGAACAGCTGAGCGAGGGTATATTTCAGTGCACAGGTCCTATGTTCTGTGGTGTGACCGCAAATCTTGGCCCTTGTGCCCGATTGCGAGTGACGGACGGCGGAGCAGATGTAACAATTGTTGTGGGCTCGAACCGAACGCAAAATGCAGATCAGGCTATTTTCCGCCATATAGGGGCAAACCCTGAGGACTATAAAGTCGTGGCTGTCAAAAGCGCAATTCACTTTCTTGCTGATTACGAACCCATCGCGCAGGAAGTGATATTTTCAGAATCCCCTGGAGCTAATCCTTGTCGGATTGACGCCATTCCTTACACTCGCCTTCGCCCTGGCATTAGGCTTGGTCCAAATGGACCAATATTTAAAGCAAATCCATGAGCTTGAATGCAAAACTTACCAAAAAGGCTTTACCGCTAGTTGATGAAAGATCGGCCAAAAAAACGATTTCGCTGCAAAACAAGAAGCGCCAGTCATCGGCTGTGGAGCCAATGATACACAGATTAGGAAATGCTTTACGATGCAGACTTAAATGGTTGCACGTCCACCAGACACCTCGTTGGTCGCGCTTTCATGCTTTTTGCATAGTTACAGAAAGCTGGACGATCGTCCAAAATAGCAGAATCTTTACAGGTTTAACAACAAAATTGGCATGTCTTTATTGCATCCAGTCACCAAAATCATCGCACTTCATTTTTACAAAATGTGCAGTCTAAATAGGAATTAAACAGATGTACAACAAGTCGCCAAATGCGATGATCGTCACAGCGCAACCCGAAGCGTCTGAGGCCGGAGCCCGTGTTTTGATGCGCGGGGGTAATGCCGTCGATGCTGCGATGGCAGCCGCCTTAGTACAGGGCGTCGTTGACCCGCAGATGTGTGGTGTTGCAGGCTTTGGATCGATGCAGATCTACGATCCAAAGGGCACACATACTTGCATCGACTTCCATGGCAAAACACCGCTATCGGCAACACCAGACATGTGGCTGGACTTGCTAATGGGCGAAACGCGAGACGGGTTTGGCTTTGTTCTAAAGGGCAATGTTAATGATATTGGATACCAGGCGGTTACCACACCAGGTTCTTTATTAGCGTATTTTGAGGCAGTGCGCGACTTTGGAAGCTGGGATTGGTCGGACATTTGTGAACCGGCAGTGACCCAAGCAGCCGCAGGATTTTACGTACGCCCGCATGTACATCATTGGTGGACGTCGGGTGCTAATTTGGGCCGTGCCGAAGTCACCGAACGACTTGGATTCTCCAAAACAGGACGCGCCGCCTATTTCCGCGCAGATGGCAGCGTGAAAAGAATAGGCGATCATGTGGCCAACCCAGATTTAGCCCGCAGCCTTGCTATGATAGCGCGCGATGGAGCGGACGTATTTTATCGAGGTGAGATTGCTGATAAAATTGATTCTGATATGCGCAAGAATGGTGGCTTAATCCGCCGTGCGGATCTCGAGGCTTATCACACTACAAAAGTCGATCCTTTGAGGGGATCCTATCGTGGATTTGACATCGCCACCAACCACCCACCGGGTGGTGGTATCATGCTGGTCGAGATGTTAAACATTCTCGAGAACTTCGATCTATCTGCGATTGGTCACAACAGCACAGAATACATTAGAATCGTCGCTGAAGTGATGAAAGCGGCCACCGCGGACAAGGACACCCGCGTGGGTGATCCGTCCTTCGTAAATATACCAGATTACTTGATTGAAAAGGTCTATGCTGCTGAAATCGCTGACCGCATCCGGTCCGGTGAACGAATGTTGGTCACCCGTTTGGGCCAACCAGAACCAAAAGATACAACCCATGTGGTGGTGGTTGACAAAGCCGGGATGTGCGTAACGATGACACATTCTTTGGGGATGCCTTCGGGTGTGATAAGCGACGGCTTGGGTTTTATGTACAATGGCTGCATGGCTGTGTTTGACCCACGCCCAGGGCGCGCGGGCTCTATTGCCCCCGGAAAATCTCGGTTTAGTTCAGTTGTGCCCACTATCGCATTTCGAGACGGTGCACCACACATTGTCCTAGGAGCACCGGGGGGAACGCAGATCGTTATGGGCGTTCTGCAAGCTATGTTGAACGTAATGGATTTCAATATGTCGATGGTTGAGGCTGTTTCCGCCCCACGTTTTTCGGCCACATCAAACGCTATCGACATCACCAATCGAATCCCAGGTTATGTAGTTGAGCCACTTCAAGCGAATGGCTACCAAATAATTAGGTCTGCAGAAACATTTGGCATAGGCGCCGTACACGGGATTAGGATTGATGGCAAAACGCTAAGTGGTGGCGCAGATCCAGGACATGATGGCGTGTCTCTGGGCATCAACATTTAAAAAAGAGGCCAAAATGAACTTGATCGACCAAATTGAAGAATTTGCAGATGAGCTGACCAGCATTCGCCAAGATTTGCACGCCCACCCAGAATTAGGGTTCCAAGAAGAACGCACATCCAGTGTGGTGGCCGATCTATTGGAAAGCTGGGGAATTGATACCCACCGGGGCATTGGAAAAACAGGCGTGATCGGCGTGATCCATGGCGCAAAACCAGGGCGCACAATTGGCTTACGAGCGGATATGGACGCCCTGCCAATTCAGGAAGAAACCAATCTGGCCTATGGCTCTAAAAACCCAGGAGTCATGCATGCTTGCGGCCACGACGGCCACACTACTATGTTGCTGGGTGCCGCACGCTACCTAGCGGACACCAAAGACTTTGACGGAAAAGTGGTTCTAATCTTTCAACCCGCCGAAGAAGGCCTAGGTGGCGCGCGCGCGATGTTGGCCGACAAGCTTTTTGAACGCTTTCCTTGTGATGAGGTTTATGGGCTTCACAACTGGCCAGGCGCATCGCAATATCAGGTGGGTATCAAACCCGGCAAAGCCATGGCGGGAGCAGACTTCTTTGATATCAAGGTAATTGGCTTAGGTAGCCATGGCGCAAGACCGCAAGACTGCCGGGACCCGATACTTGCCGCCACGGCCTTGGTGCAAGGCTTGCAAAGCATTGTCAGCCGCAATCTAGACCCAAATGATCCTGTCGTAGTGTCCATTACTCAGTTTCACAGCGGAACTGCATATAACGTGATCCCGGGTGAGGCAATCATATCAGGCACTGTGCGTATGTTTTCTGACGAATTGCGGGCTATCATACGAACTCGAATAAATGAGATTTCCGAGGGCGTCGCAGCCATGTATGGTGTAAAAGTCGAAGTGGATATTCGCAATATCTTCACACCGTTGATCAATGATACAACTTTATCCAAAGCTTTCGCAGATCTTGCGCGCGATATTGTTGGCGATGCCAAAGTTACTTTGGGCGGCGATCCCGTCACCGGTAGCGAAGATTTTGCAGATATGCTGAACGTTGTGCCAGGAGCCTATTTCACAATTGGACATCAAGGAACCGCCGCTTTACATAATTCAGCGTTCACCTTCGATGATCGAATTCTGCCGCTAGGAGCCACATTGCTGGCTCGGATAGCCGAAACACGTACTGCGCAATTACGTTAATAGCGAGGTACGAGTTGGGTTCCTAAGACCCACAAATGAATTGGAGCCATAAAATGAACCCATTGGATTTGCCTTTTGACACAGATCAAATGCTAGCGGGGTTAAAGCCTTGGATAGAATGCGAAAGCCCAACCCATGATGCTGCTGCCGTCAACCGGATGATGAACTTAGCAGCTTATGATTTGGCAGGTGCGGCAACAATTGAGCGCATTCCTGGACGTATGGGCTTTGGTGATAGTCTCCGAGCGCGGTTCCCGCATCCAAACTTTGGTAAGCCTGGAATCTTAATTTCCGGTCATATGGATACGGTTCATCCCATTGGAACATTGGATGCGCTGCCTTTTAAACTGGACGGGGATCTCTGTTATGGCCCAGGCATCATGGATATGAAGGGCGGCAACTACGCTTGCGTTGAGGCCATGCGGCAGCTTATTATTGCTGGACTGCAGTCGCCTTTGCCGGTTACGATTCTTTTCACGCCTGATGAAGAGGTTGGAACCCCGTCGACCCGCAGCTTGATAGAGGCTGAAGCTAAACGCAACAAATACGTTTTGGTACCAGAACCTGCCCATAGCGATGGCGGCGCCACAATTGGACGGTATGCAATCGCTCGGTTCAATTTGCATACTGTTGGACGACCCAGTCACGCTGGTGCTCGGCTAGGCGACGGCAAGTCCGCTATAGCCCATATGGCTCGCAAGGTTCTTGAGATAGAAGCAATGTCTGGACCCGATTGCACCTTTAGCATTGGGGTGATCCATGCAGGCCAATGGGTCAATTGTGTGTCGTCGCACTGTGATGCCGAAGCATTGTCAATGGCAAAAACTCAAAAAGATTTAGACGATGGAATAGCGCGAATAATGGCTTTGCAAGGGTACGAAAATGGTGTGGAATTTCATATCACTCGCGGTGTGACCCGTCCAGTTTGGGATCCAAATCAACCCGGAACGATGGCGTTGTTTGACATTGCCAAAGATATTTGTACCGAACTTGGTTTCGATCTGATCGGCCGCAGTCAAGGCGGCGGGTCTGATGGGAACTTTACGGGATATTTGGGCGTTCCAACGCTAGACTCTTTGGGTGTCCGCGGTGAAGGTTTGCACACACTTACCGAGCATATCGAAGTTTCAAGTTTGGTTGAACGCGCCAAACTCATGTCAGCTTTAATTATGCGTCTTGAGTAGGCTTTATAAAAACGGTGCTTTCAGCCAACTAGAAACTTGGGTGCTGTCAGACGAATGAGAACTCGCATCAGATTGCTAGCGCAGCCTGAATCTATGCGCTCAATAGTTGGCGCCACTCAGTAAGAGCGGCGGTTCGATTGAGCTTGAAATTGGTGCGTGAATAGAGGTGGTGTTACCAAACAAAATTACCCCCGAATAAATTTACAACGCTAATACTAAAGGCCCGTGGTCCGAGACGCGGGGCCTTATGATGGGGGGCCCCTGTCCGTGGTCCTGCGGCTCAACTGTAGCGATTAGGCACAGTAACCCCTACTTTTCAGCGGTCAAATATCTGCACTTCAGACGCTGCGTCATAGTTACGACACTAAACAAGGCTTCAGTTTTAGATGAGATATGGGTTCTGGCTCGCCTAGACCCACCAAATAACAACTGAGCCAGGCTAACGATGAAACCTAAGTGAAACCTTTTGGGCGAGAAATCACTGATTATTGCGCCAATATGACTGCTAAGTTATTGATTTAAATGGTGCCCCCACACGGGGATGGCTCCGCCAGTAGGCACCACAATCCAAGCCAATGTATTGTAATACCTTACTAAACTGAAGTTTTTAGTGAGCCGTAGACCATGCTGGCAACCAAATCTAATAGCTACACGTTCCAAAAGGATGGAATCTGGTATTTCTCCCGTAGAGTGCCCGCAGATTTGCGGCGGCATTATCGGACGGGTAGGATTGCTTATTCTTTGAGGACTAAGTCCATCAGGGATGCTCGTGTTAGGGCGATGAGTGATGCGGCTAAGTTATTAACGCATATCGCCCGGATCTAAGTGCAAAGATCGCAATCGATCCGTTAATTCTTTTGAATATTGAGATTGTGGACGGTCCATACTCGATGGCAGTGCGATTGGCTCCTTAGAAGGCGATGTATGCTTCATTGCCCAAGCCGACATATCTAATAAAACCGGTACAAGATCTATTGCAGCTGGGCTTAAACAATAAATCTTTCGTTGTAGATGCGCAGGATCATCTTTGAAGGACAACAATCCAATATCAGTCAACCGTTTTAAACGGCCAGCCAATGTACCACTAGAGATTTTTTCGTTATTATTTGCTAAAATTGATCGGAAGGTCCTTTGATTACAGATGGCAATATCTCGCAGAACGATTATTGACCAATGGTCAGCAATCACTGCGGCGCAAGTAGAAATTGGACAATAGTTTTGCGCTTTTGAAGTAATATTAGATCTAATAGTTTGGTTCATTTTGTGCCTTCCAAATGATCACTAATTG
>Ga0181604_10000440_pt1 | contig 37732 bp, 32 predicted proteins | sample 041ome_12_FD_148663 | JGI IMG/M metagenome (GOLD analysis project Ga0181604, IMG submission 148663) | Coastal salt marsh microbial communities from the Groves Creek Marsh, Skidaway Island, Georgia - 041410US metaG (spades assembly) | ecosystem: Environmental > Aquatic > Marine > Intertidal zone...
CGCATCCCCTAAGCAACGCGCCCAGGAAGACCGTCATCAGTAATTTTTGGAAACTCATTGAACAGTGCGCTCGGACCCAAACAGTTAACATTGATCATAGGGCAAGTGATCCGCAACGTCTCATCTATTCTTGGGCCGCAGAATGACGGAGCCACACATCATCGCTTGCTCTAGCCGTGATAAGCCAGCCGCCGATCCACTCTCACGCAGATCTCTTCAGGCTTGACGCATAAACAGCGACTTAAGCCGTCCGTACAGCGGGCTGTAATTATTTCGATAGATTGCATCGTAGCCGGCAGTCTGTGTCGCATCAGGATCGACGCGCGCTGTAGCGGTCAACATTGCCTCCGCTGCCGCACCGATCGACGGGTAATAACCCAACGCCGCAGCACCAATCATCGCAGCACCCCGACCACTGGCCTCACAGTCTTCAAACCGCTGAATCGGCAAATTCATTACGTCGGCAAGAATTTGCACTACTGCGTCGCTCTGAGCCCCCCCCCCCGATACACGTATGCAATGAATCGGCGTCTTCGTTCGTCGCTCAATGCGCTCCTTGCCTGACCGTAGCGCAAAGGCAAGACCTTCAATCAGCGCCCGGTAAACATGTGCGCGGGTATGAAAATCTTTGAAGCCCACAATACTGCCTCTACCCTCGGGACCTGTTTCTCCGAGCACGGGGTTCCAGAACGGCTGGAGAACGAGCCCTCCGGCACCCGATTCAGTTTGCTCGAGTAAGGCCTCCAGCAATGTCTCGGGCGCCGCATTCTGCGCCTCAGCTCGCCGGCGCTCGTCATCACCAAACTGCTCCAAAAACCAACTCACCATCCAGAAACCACGAAAGACCTGAATCTCTGTATTGAAGTAGCCTGGGATAGCCGCCGGATAGGCCGGCATAAACGGAACAACCTCAACGTATTTGGAACGCGTGGTATTGATAGTGGCCGTGGTGCCACAGGAGACACTGGCAACACCGGCGTCCAGCGCGCCAACTCCCAGCACCTCGCAGGCTTTGTCCGCGGCACCCGCGATTACCGGTATACCCTCCGGTAACCCGGTGTCTCTGGCGGCGTCAGAGGTAATCGCGCCCAGTGTTTCACCCACGGCAAGCAGCTCTGGCAGCATGTAGCGCTTGATCGCCATGCTTTGCCATTTCCAGTCCGAATCCGCGCACCAGTCCTGCCTTTTGAAATCGAAGGGTATATACCCAACCTGGCTACCCGCGCTGTCTTTAAACTCTCCCGTTAAACGATAATTCAGATAACCCGACAGCAGCAGAAAACGAGCGGTGCGCGCCAGCACTTCGGGTTGATATCGCTCGAGCCAGTTAGCCTCCGCTTCCGCCTCGAGGTTATCGACAATGGGACGAATACGGAGCAACCCAAACAGCGCCCGCCAATGCCATGGCAACCGCTGGCGCAGCGGCGCTCGACGTTGATCCGTCCAGATAATAGCCGGGCGCAGAGGTTGCCCATGCTCATCGAGATTAATAACTGAAGCACGCTGGGTTGTGACAACAACGGCACCAATGTCATCAGGCGAGACACCTTGAGACCATAACCCTCGACAACTCTCGGTCAAGAGAATCCAAAAACTCTCGACATCGTGTTCTGTCCATCCCGGCTCGGGATGCTGATATTGACTGACGGGCACCTGACTCTTCGCGAGGCACGCACCTTGCGCGTTATACGCCAGCGCGCGACAACTCTGCGTGCCAAAATCGATGGCTAAAATCAGAGGTGGACTGTTACTGTCTGAAGTGTTTGCCACAGCCCTGCCCCCACCATTACTCAGTGGGGGGCAAGAGGTTGCCCGGATTCAGGATCCCTTGGGGGTCAATTGCCTGCTTGAGCGTTCGTAACAGGTCGATACCCGCAGCACCCAGATCGTGATGCAAATAGTCGCGCCGCAACCGACCTGAGCCATGATGATGAGCGATCCCGCCTCCCGCTTGCGCCGTTGCAGTGAGAGCCCGATCCCAGCTCTCAAGGTACCGATCCCCCATCAACGAAGCGTCCTCTGGCATGCAGGCAAAGGTAAAATAGAGATTAATGCCAGACCGATAGACGTGTGAGCTGTGCGCCGAGGCATTCACACAATCCGGAACCGTTTTGAGCGCTGAAACCACATCCGAGTAGATGGCATCGATCTGCGTCCAGTTACCTGAGACTTCGATGGTATCCGCAATCAACCCCTGCTCCAGCAAGTCGCGCCACTCAGGCACATTGTTGCGGTGACTCATCCAGCCCTCCGCCGCCATCGGATCGGCGGGTGCCAGCGCCAGCGATGTCATAATGTCCTCTATAGCGCTGAGTTCAGCTGCAACCCGCGCCGCCGGCCCCTCATGCACCAGCAAAATCAAGCAGTCCTCCCCACGCACATAGTCGGGAAACAATCGCGCAACCTCAGAGGCATCGTACTGGCGCATCACCGGGGGGCGCCATTCCTGCTGGACGATCTCCCGCTGGGCGCGAAAGCCCGACGCCATGTCAGCGGCATACCAAGCGCTGAATTGTCGACACTCGGGTTGCCTGCGCAGCGAGAGCGTGACGTGAGTGACGATACCGTGTGTCCCCTCTGCACCCAGTGCCAGATGTCGCAAGTCAGGGCCCGCTGCCGCGCGTGGCGCCTTACCCAAGGTAACCCGTTCTCCACTGGGTAGCACCATCTCCAGCGAGTACAGGATATCTTCGATATTGCCGTAGGCCGTTGAAAACTGTCCGGAGGCTCTGGTGGAGATCCAGCCGCCCACCGAGCTAATCCCAATGGATTGCGGCCAATGCCCAATCGTGAGCCCGACGGCTGCCACTGCCTCCTCCGCTACCAGGCCATTAATGCCCGCCTCCACCGTCAGAAGCAGGTTGTCCTCATCGATGGCTACTACCCGATTCATCGCGCTCATATCGATCAGAATCTGATCGGCTTGCGGTTCCACGCCCCCGCAGACACCGCTGCCCAACCCCCAAGGTACCATCGGAATGGCGCGCTCTTGAGCAAAACGCACCACCGCCTGGACGTCTTCAGTATGTCGCGGACGCACCACACAGGCAGGCGCACTGAGCGCCTCGCCGCGCCAATCCTGCCAGTGCTTTAGACACCAACGATCAAACCGGTATTCCGCGAGGGTTTCAGCATCATGGGCTACCTGATCAGCGCCAATCAATTCAGCCAGCTGCTCTAGCATTACCTGCATCTCCACATTCACTGCTGCCGGCCATAAAACCCGCCCGACTCGCGCGATCAATTTCCTCGCAGTTTTTAACTTCTGCATTTTTTCGCGCGTCGTCCCAACCCAGCAACGCGGCCATCGCCTCTGCGGCCTCGGGAAGGATAGACAGGCCTGCGGCTTCGTCGAACCAAGCGCGACTGCTACGCCGCGCCCAGTAGTCCTCGAGGCGTTGGGCGCCCTCATGCAACACCGCATGGCGTGCCTCTGCCGCCACCAGGCTTTTTTCGAGGGCGAGGCGCGCAAGTTCAGGGGCCTCGGTGCCGTACAGCCGTGCAATGCGCTCCGCGTGCGTCATGTCCAGGCCTTCCAATGTCGCGGCCAGCGTTATGCTCTCTCCACCGGGAAGCGGTACCTCACCGGTTGAACAAGGCCTCGCTGTGAAAGCATAGTTTTCGATCAGCTTATCGACGATACGCTCGGCCATGGCCCGGTACGCTGACAGCTTGCCGCCTCCCACTGACAGCATGCCACTGGGAGAAGTCCACACTTCATCCTTGCGCGAGAGTTCTTTGGAGGCGCGCCCCGAGCCGTCACCCACCAACGGCCGAATCCCCGACCACACCGAGACAATCCGGCCTGCAGAGAGGTTTGCCTCCGGCATTACACGCCGGGTTGAAGACAACAAATAATCGACATCCTGCTCCGTTACCGGGGGCCAGTATTCAAATTCGGGATGGTAGTCGTCGGTGGTCCCGATGTACGTGTAGCGACCCAGCGGCACCGCAAAAATGCGACGGCTATCACGCGTCCGCATGACCACCGTGTTGCGCACCGGTAAATCAGCATTATCGAAGACCAAGTGAACCCCTCGACTCAGCGCCAACCGGTTTTGCTGATCCCCCTCGAGTCCACATACCTGGTCTACCCAGGGCCCTGCGGCGTTAACCACGGCCCGAGCCGTCACCGTTACCTCACGCTGATCCCCCGGAAGCGTCGACACGGCGCTAACCACAAAGTCGCCCTCACGTCGAATATTCACGGCTCTCAGATAGGTGGAGACCACGGCACCGTGATCGATCGCCGAACGTACTGTCGCGACGGTCAATCGCGCGTCATCAGTCAGGAACTCCGGGTACACCACGGCGCCGTTTAACTGCGATCGCTCAATCAGCGGTTCTCTTCGGGCAAGTTCCTCCCTCGACCAAACCTCATGGTAATCCTCTCGCTCCACGCCGCCCAGCCGCTCATAGGCCCACAGTGCGGCGCGCAGCATCAACTTACTCTGCAGGTTACTGGTTGGTATTACATAAGGCGTTTTTTGCGCGAGGTGCGGTGCAATACGATGCAATGTACTGCGCTCTGATGCGGACTCCTTAACCACTGCCACATCGCCAGATACCAAATAGCGCAGGCCCCCGTGAATCATTTTTGAACTGCGACTCGACGTTCCACTGGCGAGATCCTGCGCCTCAATCAGTGCGACCGAGAGACCCCGCATGGCCGCGTCTCTCGCGACGCCCGCGCCTGTGATACCGCCGCCAATCACCAACAAATCAAAAGTTTGATCAGACAACGCGCCGACGGAGCGGACCCGGTCAGACTGGTTGAAATCTTGATACGCCACAATACCACCCCCAGATAGCCCCTAATGTACCAGCACTGATCGAAGCGGGGGACGAAAAAAGAAAAAAGGGCCCCGCAGGGCCCTTTATCTTAGAGGACTGGCAACTACATCTCCCACCTGAGGTTGGCGAAGATCGTCCTGCCCTCCCAGTCATACTGGGAATAGAACGCAGAGTTACCCTGAGTGTTGACCTCGCCCAGATTAAGCGTGGTCAATCTTGGCGGCTCCTTGTCAAAGATGTTAGATACGCCGAGGCGAACAGTCGCACCATTGTCAAAGCTATAGGCCACCGAGGCGTTGTGATAAACCACGGTATCGGTGTCGAGCACCACCCTCACCTCTCTGCCGCGCAGCGAGACAGTGTTACCACCATAGCTATCGTAGTTGCTGGAGTCACCAATAATATTTGCTACCCAGGCGCCCGACCATGCGCCATTCTGGAGTGCGGCAGAAACCCGACCGGTCCACTTGGGCTCCCCTACCTCTCCATTAAAGTCCTGAGCAGTATCCTCAAACAGAGCGACGGTGTCCTCAATCTGGAAAGTGTGCTGAGTCTCGAGGGTCAGCATACCAACGGGCGTATCGGTCACCCAGGTCGCCGCCAGATCCCAGCCTCGGTTGCGCTGTTCAGCCACGTTAATGTATGAGTCGCGAATGTTGTCCACGCCCTGATCCAGCGCACGACGCTCAAACAGTGCACACAGCGGGTCATTGGGGAAGAAATCCGAGTTATAACAGGCGGAGACGATCGTTGATGCGCCCAGCTGCGATACCTGATCTTCGATTTTGATATCGAAAAAGTCAGCCGAGATGCTCAGATTTGCGAAGTCGGGCTGCCAAACAATGCCGATCGTGTTGGCCTCGGAGGTTTCGGCCTCTAGCACCCCAAGACCACCACCCGTCACGATGGTTGCGCTTATGGGCGCCCCCGTGAAATCAGGAGCAATACCATCGGCAGCACAGTTATCAGCCAAGCGCTGCGAGACGCTACCGTCCGCTAGGTTGGTGCCCCAGCGAATACAAGGATCCACGCGTCGCTGTCCGGTGAATGAGGTTTGATTCGCCAGATAAAGCTCGTAGAGCGCCGGGGTACGGAAAGATGTGCCCGAACTTGCTCTGACCCTTATCTCGGGCGTCAGCTCCCAATTAACCCCCAGTTTCCACGTAGAATCACTCCCGTATGAATCAACGTCAGTGTAACGTGCAGAGGCGTTCACCATCAGGTTGTGAATGAGCGGTACATCCGAAATCACCGGCACCTCTATCTCGCCAAAGATCGCCGTTGTGGAATCATCGCCCTCAGTAATACCCGCAGCGGTATTACCCCAGCCATTAGCCGCCAAGGTTATTTCACCCGGGACATCTCTGATCTCGTCCTCGCGGTATTGGAAGCCAATCGCGCCCAGCACTTCGCCCGCGGGCAGATCAAATAGCGGCCCAGAGACTGTGCCCTCTATACTCCACTGCGTGTACTCCGTGTTACCCGTCTCACGCCCGAACAGGAATTCCCGCTCCTCAGGCGTCAGGACACCGTTATTGAAGTCGGGATCCAGCCAGCGAGGATCCATACACGGCACACCCCGCACCGAGGTGGTTTGCCCCACACAGGAGCCGGTCTGGAACCAACTCGAGGTGACGGAGTCATCATAGATCTGGTCAGAAATATAATCGCCGTCTGATCGAGAGTATTGACCGGAGACATCCCAGGAATAATCTCCAAAAGAACCGGAGAAGCCTAGGAGTGCTCGGCCGTAACTCACTTCTACAGAGTCATCTGCGTGATCCGTGATCGGTGTGGGACTCAGCCACTGAGCACCGCGCCAACCCTGAGAGAGCGAGCTCCCAGCGAAGAAATCCTCGTTGTAAATGTAAGTCCAGAACTGACGGTAGCTGTTGACGTAAGTTTCCCGCCGACTCATTAAGACTTCACCGTACATGGTCAGGTCATCTGTCAGCTGATACTCAGCATCGGCATACAGGGTGTAGACCTCGGTTTTAGGTACCAGCGAGGATCCGTCCTGAAACGGGTGATCGGCATTAGTGACCGCCGCGGTGGCATCGCTATAGTCCACAGGGAACCAACCAGCAGGCGCTTCCATTTGACCAGGAAATGCGTCCTGAAAGCCCGGGATGTAGTTGCCGAGGTCACCGTCGTAGTCGTACTGCGCCTTGGTGCCGCCCGGCAGGCCGCTGTAGTCATAAATCCAGATGTGACCCCATCGCAAATCATTACAGTGAGGAGACCCTGTTCGCGGATCGACAATATCGGCGCGGTCACCCGTGTCAGGGTCAAACACGTATTGTTCACCGCAATCAAAATAGTCGCGGTTACCCTTCTTGAGCTCCTTGCGCTGAATGAAGTCGCCCATAATGCTGAAGTGCCCCTTATCAAAGGAGTTGCCCCAGCGGAGGCTCAAGCGATTCTCTGCGCCACCCGAATCAGTGGGTTGCGCCGTATAAGCATCGAACCCAAAACCGTCGTCCTTACGCGTAATCACGTTGACTACGCCCGCGACCGCATCTGAGCCGTAAACCGTCGACGCACCGTCTTTCAGGATTTCAATTCGGTCGACCGCAACAATCGGCATGAGATTGAGGTCAAAAGACGATACCTGGCCACGCACGCCCGCGGGACCGATACGCCTGCCATTCAGCAGCACCAGGGTTCGTGCCGCACCCAAGCCGCGCAGCGAGATGGTTGAGGTACCGATACCGCCTTCCTGCACAAATGCACTGGAGGTAGCAGTGGTTACCTGAGCCGAACCTGACGCAATCGTCGTTGTCTGCAGTAAAGATCCGACATCGGCGATACCCTGAACGACCGCGGTATCAGCCGAGATGACATCCATCGGTGAAGCCGAGGAGTAGCCGTCTCGAATAATGCGGGAGCCGGTAACCACCACCTCTTCGACTGTTTCGTCCTCATTGAGGATCAACTGGGCATCAGTCTCCGAATCCAGCAGTTCTTCTTCGAGCTCCTGCGCCCAAACGCTGGAACCCGCCACTCCCAGCGCGGCCGACACAGCAAAAGACAAGATCTTTTTCCTACTACACGGTTTGGCCATCATCGTCGACTCCTACAGGGCAAGTCTCGCCAAAGGGGAGCCGCCACTGATTCTTTGTTCATTACATTTTGGTTACATTTTTCCGATAGTATCCGACAAGCCCGCAGTGCAGGCAAGCCCCCTTGAGCGTGCTGCCAGAGCTTTTTGTTAGCGCAAATTCAACTCTCTACGTGCGGATCATCGTGATACGAAGAAGCAATTGCGTCTGTTAAGAGTGGCCATTAAGGTAACGTTAACTTTCGACTGAAAAATGCCCGACATGCCAAGAATTCAGCTACAACCTGATCGACTCGAAGAGCTTACGGGCGACCTGATTCGCTCCCCTATTTCGACCCCCACTTTCCTTAATTCGGTGCCAAAATGTGGTACCCATATGATCAAGAATATCGTTCGCACTTTTGTGCCTGCAGAACAACATTATGAAGACGTGTTCATTCAGATCCCGATTCTGCAGCGTCACGCAAGTGCCTTTAACCCGAACAAGCCTCGATTAAGTTGGGGACATCTGCTCTTCTCAGATAACGCTGGCATTGCTTTGAGAGACGCCTATCACATTCTCATGGTTCGAGACCCCTATGATTGGGTGCTCGCCAGAACGCGTTTTTTTCTTTCGGACAACTTTCAGGGAAATATGGAAAACCTGAAGAGCGGACAACTGACGCTCGAGGAAGTGATGAACCTCATGATTTGGGGAATCCACCAAAAAGCGCCGCCACTCAGAGATATTTTTGATCTGAATGCCTGCGCGTGGATGGGCACCCGGGCGCGGGTGGTTCGTTTCGAGGATCTCCTCCACAACGTTATCAACCTCGAGAGCGATGCGGCCGAGGCATTTTTTTTCGACCTGCTGAGCCCCATGGGCATGGCCGAGTTACCGGGGGATTGGCGAGATCGCGTGCGACTTGGCAGCAGCAAGGAATTAAGCGCCACCTACCGCGACAACCTCTCGGGCAAAGCGCTTGAGCTTCCCGACAAATTACCCGACACACAGAAGCGTCTGGTGGACTATGCCGCGCCCGGTCTGCGCCAACTGTTGGGCTACACTTAAGCGCTATATTGAGCGTGCAACAGCACTTTTAGAATCAAACCATCGCTTTTGGGAGCAAGAGCCATAAATGAAACGACTACTGATTGTCGGCGGCGGATCGGCCGGCTGGATGACGGCGGCGTACTTAAACGGCGCGCTTAACAACAGAGGCGTTACCGCCAAGGTTCAAATCACGCTCCTTGAGTCACCGGACATACCCCGAATTTCTGTGGGTGAAGCGACAATCCCTTCCATGCGGCATTTGCTGTCTGTTGTGGGCATTCCTGAAATCGAGTTCATGCGCGCCACTGACGCGACATTCAAGCAATCGATCAAATATCAGAATTGGGTGCAAAACGACGGGAGCTTCTACCATCACCCCTTCACCAGCATGCGAGAGCAACCACTGGATCACGCCGGTGAACGCTGGCTCGCCAGCGATCAGAGCATGCCTTTCATGGACACTTGCTCTGTGCAGCCCGCTGCCTGTGAGGCGGCTTTAGCGCCCGCCATGCGACAACGTTGGTCACTACCCTATCGGCTCAACTACGCCTACCACATGAATGCGCAGAAATTTGCCGATGTGCTGCGAGATTTTTCAACCGCGCGTGGCGTTACCCACGTGATGGCTAATCTTGAGCAGGTAGATCAGGATGCTCGAGGATGGATTCAGTCCGTTCAAACCGATCGTGCTGGCGCGCTTTCGGCTGACCTTTTCGTCGACTGCACCGGCTTTAAAGGCCGCCTGATTGCACAAACGTTACAAACTGAATTTGAGGATTACTCTCAATATTTGCTCTGTAATCGCGCGGTGACAATGCACCTTCCCTATGAGCGTTTCTATCCTGGTTTTGTGCGCCCCTACACAACAGCAACCGCCTTGAGTAGCGGCTGGGTATGGGACATCCCCATGCAGAATCAACGATCCATTGGTTATGTCCACTCGAGCGATTTTATCGACAAAGCTGACGCAGAGGCTGAGTTGCGCGCATATCAAGGGGACGGCACGGAAGATCTGGCGGTTCGATTCGTGGACTTCAAAGTGGGCCGCAGAAAAGCCCTTTGGAACGCTAACTGCATTGCCATTGGCCTGGCAGGTGGCTTTATAGAGCCGCTCGAATCCACAGGGCTATACCTCAGCGATTTGGGTGCGGTGCTGCTGGCTGAGCACTGGCCACGGGATCAGACGCTCGTGCCTGCGATGGCAAGCCGGTACAACCGCCTCATGGCGAATCGGTACTATGAGATTCTAGACTTCATCAATATGCACTACTGCTTGACAAAACGAACCGATACGCCGTTCTGGCGAGAAGTGCAAAAACCCGAGAGAGTCAACCCAAGACTCAAAGCAAAACTCTCTATGTGGAAGCAAAAACCACCCACCGCCCATGATTTCGAGGACCAGTGGTTTTCTGGAATGAACGAGACAAATACGGTGTTTGATTTCTCGACGATAGGCGGCAGACCTCCCATCGACACCGGAGGCCTGTGGAATCATGAAAGTTATGAATGCATTCTTTACGGGATGCATTATCTACAGAAAGAGTCTGCGCAGTGGTACGGACAATCCCGACCCCCGACACAGCCTTCGCCACGGGTTAAGGAGTTTTTGGGGACCCTACCCCAGCTTCCAGACCACGCCGAGTGGCTTCAAACCGCATTGGGTATGCTTTCTTATCATCCTAACGAAGTACCGAAAGGCTGGCAGCACAAAGGCTCAGAGGTTTATTCTTAGGCTCTCGCCGAGCCCTCATGGCTCGCGCGTTTCGCTGGAGTCCGCTCACATGAAACCATTTGTTTTGCTCACATTGCTGTTGTCCTTAATGGCGTGCCAGGCGGAAGACCACAACACAGAAATTACCCCACAGGATACCGGTGCAGAATTAAAAGAACCGGTGGCAGCAAAACGGCCCCACACAATGGAGATTCATGGGGATCGGCGTGTCGACGACTATTATTGGTTGCGAGACGACTCGAGGACAGATCCCGAAATTCTGGCGTATCTGGAGCAAGAAAATGCGTGGACTGCACATGAATCTCAAGCCTCACAGGCACTGCACGCGACACTGTATGAAGAGATGGTGGGACGACTCTCACCAGAAGACAGCAGCGTCCCGATTCGATTAGGCGAACATTGGTATTACACCCGCTTTCAGGCAGGCCAGGATTTTGCCATCCACGCCAGACGCAAGGGCAGTCTCGAGGCGGAAGAGGAAATACTGCTCGACGGCAATGTCAGAGCTGATGGCTACGACTTCTATAGCATGGCAAACCTACTGCCCTCGGACGACGGACGTTTCATTGCCGTGGCTGAAGATTTTCTGGGGCGACGCATCCATGACATCCGAATATTGGATACCCAAAGCGGGGAGTTCCTACCCGATCAACTGTCGGGGGCCGCGCCAGATCTCGCCTGGTCTGCCGATGGTCAGTACTTGTTCTATATCCGACGAGACCCGCAGACACTGCTCGCCAAGTTTGTCATGCGTCACCGACTTGGGGCGCCCGCTAGCGAAGACGTGATGGTTTACGAGGAGTTAGACGATACTTTCTATACGAGTTTGTTTCGAAGCCGATCCGGCGCTTGGCTGGTGCTACAGCACAATGAAACCACCACAACCGAAACCCAGATACTCTCGGCAGCGGAGCCCACCGGAGACTTCCAGCCCGTTGTGCCCCGCGAAACGGGGCACGAGTACGCGATAGAAGATGCGGGGGAAAAACTCTACATTCTCTCTAACTGGGGCGCCAAAAATTTTCGGGTGATGATTTCAGACATCGTGACGGCGGCCGACAAGACCCAGTGGCAGGAGCTTCTTCCTGAAACAGAAGATACCTTACTGGACGGCATGACCACGATCAGTGACTGGCTGGTGCTGGAACAGCAGCAGAATGGCCAGCGGAGCCTGTGGGCGCTAAATACCCAGACCGACGAAAAGATCTTTATCAATAACGACGAAGCTGCCTCAGCATATTGGGCCGTCGATAACGTCAGCGCTGACACTACGGTTGTCCGCTACCTGCAAACCAGCCTAACGAAACCCAATCAAACTTGGGAAGTTAATCTGGCTACGGGAACAAGAGCGCTATTGAAAGAGGAGCGCGTGCCCGGCGATTTCAGTGCCGATCGCTACGCGACCAGGCGAATGGATGTGGCCGCTCGAGACGGGGAATTGATACCCGTCACCTTGGCGTTCCATAAAGACACGCCGTTAAATGGGACCGCCCCGGGCCTGATTTACGGCTATGGATCTTATGGTAGCTCCACCCTGCCTTACTTTAATCCGGCGCTTATGAGCCTGCTAGATCGCGGATTCGTCTACGCTATCGCCCACATTCGTGGGGGCCAAGAAAAGGGCCGGGGCTGGTATGAGGCAGGGAAGATGATGAATAAGGTGAATACCTTTACCGATTTTATCGACGCCACTGCCGCGCTACAGGATCAGCAAATATTTGATACCACGCGAACCTATGCCCGTGGCGGTAGCGCAGGCGGGTTACTCATGGGCGCCGTGCTGAATATGGCTCCGGATTTGTATCACGGCGTCATCGCTGCAGTGCCCTTCGTCGACGTGATCACCACGATGCTGGACCCCTCAATACCATTGACCACGGGAGAGTGGAACGAATGGGGAGACCCTCGTGAGAAGGCCGCGTACGACTACATGCTCGCTTATTCGCCTTATGATCAGGTGAAGGAGCAGGCGTATCCACACCTGTTAGTCACCACTGGCCTGCATGACTCACAGGTTCAGTACTTTGAACCGGCAAAATGGGTCGCCAAACTTCGGGCAAAGCGCACCAATCGCAATAAACTGATGTTGTATACCGACATGTCTGCAGGACATAGCGGTGCCTCGGGCCGGCTCAAGCGGTTTGATGATTACGCCAGAGAGTTTTCGTTTCTTGTTTCACTGGCGGAAGGGCAGGACGCGAGGGGGGTGCAAAGCCCAACCCAGCAGTCTTCAATCGTCACCGAGCGAGTTAATTAATTTGATGCCGGCGCCCGCTTCGTCAGACAGGGTGCCATCTCTCACAGACACAGTGCCGCCCACTACCACGTACTGCACACCAGCCGGTGCCAAAAACGGGCTCTGATAACTCGCGCGCGCTGCCACTCGAGTTGCGTCAAATAAGACCAAATCTGCGTCCGCGCCGACTTGTATTCGACCTTTATCGCGAAACGCCGACGCGAACGCCTCCATACGTTGTGCGGGCAGCAAGCTTAGCCGTGCAATGGCATCGGAAAGGGTCAGTAGCCGCTCCTCACGCACGTACTGGCCCAATACGCGGGTGGACGTACCTGCTCCATTGGGCACGACCTTACGCTCATAACTCGCGAGCGGCATAGCGTCGCTGGCCACCATCACGTGGGGTCTGCTAATGGCGCGGCGATTCCAATCCTCGCGAATATAGTGGTGCATGGTTTGCCCATCCGGCCGTTTAATCCTATAGGCGTTGAAGGTTGCTTCCGTGAGCCACTCGCCAGTTTCCGCCCACTGCACGTCACCATAATCAATCGCAAAAATCTCCCGCCAGTTGCGGGAAAAAACGTCGGATGAAATAGCCGCTGACCCCGACGTCCACGGGAACATCTCTGTCGTTACATCCACTCCTCGCGCTCTGGCCGCGTCAATTTTGTCGAGCCAATCATCCACGCCACTCATTGCGCTGGCATTCAGATGGCAGATATGGAGAGACGCTCCCAAGCGTTCCGCAACTGCGAGGACTTCCGCCAATCCTGCGGGATCACCATCGATACCGCGACGAACGTGGACAAATACAGGCACCTCAAATCGGGCAGCCACTGAAAAAATCATGTCACGCTCTGGGTCGTCCACCGCGCGGGTCATGTAATCGAGGAGCAGACCGATACCCAGGCCACCCGCGGCAAGCTCTCGCTCCATGATCATCTTGATACGATCGATTTCCTCTTGATTGGCTGGCTGGGTGAATGCCCTTCCCGACATATCGATCCGACCGGAGCGCGCCACCTCTGCTATCGCCTCGGGATCGATGACCTGCATGCGAATCCAGGCGTGCCCTACGGAGGCGCCAAAATGCGTCAGTGGCTTCTCCCCCAACTGCCGCCCGTGCCGAGCGATCGGAAAGGCGCCCGCTTCCAGCTCCAGTACGGTCGTGACCCCGTCCAATAGCTCTAGCCGGTATCCCGGTTCGGCCATACTGTGAGAATGCAAGTTGATGAATCCCGGACTCACAACCAGACCGCTGGCATCGATCGATCGATCGGCCCTCAGCGGCATCTCGCTGATTGCCACAATCTTGCCCTGTCTAATACCGAGGGACCTCACGGCATCCAGCTGGCTCTCCGGGTCAATCACCCGGCCGTGGTTGATTACCAGGTCATAGTCGGTATCTGCTGAGACAGCGCCCGCGCCCAAAGCCAGCAACGCGACAGCGGCAAAGCGTAGCCCGCCAAATAAGTGCAGTGCTTGATTAAAAATCATAGAAACGCCCTGCAAAAAAAACGGGCTATTTTTGAATCGTGCTGCCATCGCGGATCACACTCGACTACGCGGTTACTCGCCCCCGGATATACATACCGTCTGCGCCACCACGACGGTCGATCCTCTCTCTGTCGCCAAACGCTGTAATCGGCGTGAACACCGCGGGTTAGCGAGGAGAATATTCGCTCCAATCGATTCACCGAGAAAAGAATCGCCAAGACAACCAGAGACATCTTGATAACTGTGCCGTTACCCGCAACGGGAATGATCACGCCAATTGAGGCCAAAACCCAGATTGTCGCCGCTAAAGTGACGCCCAAAATCACACCGTCTTTTGCCAACATCACCCCCACACCAAGAAATCCAATCCCGGTCACGATCTGACCAATAATTCTTGTGGGGTCGGAAGAGTTAGGAAAAAAATGTTGCGATATCGTCAGGAAAATATAGGTCCCAAGCACAATGAGCGACGCGGTAAGGATACCGACCAGCTTGCCTTTGACCTGACGCTCGAGACCAATAAGACTCCCGTAGAGAATACAACTCCCCGCCGAACTCCATAGAAAATGCTCGATCGACAGCAGATCTTGAATCTCGTCCATAGGCCACCGCGGTACGACAGCACCCCTCAAAAAAAGATCAGAAGCATCGCGTGTTGGCTAGAACAATACCTTGGGCAGAAGATAGTGATCCAGCAACATTATCGGGAAAATCGCCATGAGGTATACGATCGAGAAGCGGAACATCTTCATGGCGTCGCTATTTTTCATAGTGCGCAGCAAAGTCACGGCCTGAAAAATAAATACAGCGCCGAGTGCCGAGGCTCCAATGAGGTAGAGCCAACTGCTCATTCCCGTGGCAACGGGCAGTAACGTTGCCACAAACAACATAAGGGTGTAGAGCAGTATGTGCTGTGCCGTGTACCGCGATCCGTGGGTAACTGGCAACATCGGAATTTCTACCTTGGCATATTCCTCTTTACGCGCAATCGCGAGCGCCCAAAAGTGAGGCGGCGTCCAGGCAAAGATAATCAGCACCAACAACAGGGCGTGACCATCCACCTGATTCGTCACTGCCGTCCAACCCAGCAACGGCGGCATCGCGCCAGCCAATCCGCCGATGACAATGTTCTGCGGCGTCGCTCGCTTCAAATACAGCGTATAAATAAAGGCATACCCTACCAAGGAGGCGAGCGTGAGCCACGCCGTTAGCGCATTGACCTGAGTCAGCAATATCAGCATCCCCACCGAGCACAGAACAAATGCGAAGACCGCAGCGCTCTGCGAGTCGATTTTGCCCTTAACGATAGGTCGGCTGGAGGTGCGCGCCATGATGGCATCGACGTGTTGATCTGCGAGATGGTTAATCGCGGCCGCTGACCCAGAGCACAGCGCAATGCCGAGACTGGCGAAGATCACCACACGAGGGTCCACCGCGCCGGTCGTTGCCATGCACATACCAACAATCGCGGTCAGGATCATGAGCCAAACCACGTTCGGTTTACATAGCTCGTAGTAGTCCCGCCAGGTGGCGCGCTCTGTCAGACTGGTTTCCATCACTGGAAAAAATTCGCTCCGTCGTGGACTAAGAAAGATCTGCCGCCCAGTGTAATGCATGCCAACGGCATTCGCGCGGTATTTGACCCAAATGTATAAGGCATTATTGACGCCAGCCGCCTGGCGTTGTCAGACTGCCAACTGAATCTCACGGGGGCTAGTACTTTGCTGCACTCAGCGACTCGGCAGCGCATCTCTCTAATGTTTCTGGCAGCCGCAGCGCTTGTCGGGGTTGCTCTGGTTGTCGGCGGATATTGGACACTCTGGCAAACCCGAAATCCACCGTCGGCGTCTGATCTCCCACCTGCGCTGATAGCCTTCACCGAACGCCGGCCATTGGCGGAATTCGCACTCGTGGACGATGCAAAGGGCGTTTTCGATCTTAAATCGCTCGACGCCCGCTGGTCTTTCTTGTTTTTCGGCTTCATGTATTGCCCTGATATCTGCCCCACAACCCTATACGACATGTCACAGGTCAAACGAGACATCCTGGCCACAGGCATCGACACAGACTCCCTGCAGTTTGTTTTTATTTCTGTGGATCCTGCGCGTGACAAAGCGTTGCAACTCCAGCGTTATGTTGAGTACTTCGACCCCGAGTTCGTGAGCGCCACTGGTTCGGTGGGACAATTGACCAACCTGACTAGACAGTTGGGTGCGCCTTTCAGAGCCGAGCCAGAAACAGCTACCAACGTCTATGAGGTAACGCATTCCAGCGCGATTTATCTGGTGGATCCCGCTGGTCGGTATGCTGGCGTCATCAGCCCGCCTTTGGTGCCCAACGAAATTGCCGCGAAATTCCTTAAGCTTTATCGCGCCAACGAGTCCATTTAGTTCACTTGGCGGGACTAGGCCAGCTAAAGCCTACTCCTGCTTACCGGCGTGAACCGTATCGACCCGCGACGGTACACTCTTACTGTGGTCGACCAACAGATAGGCAAACGCATACATCAGCGCCGTGAGCGCCAGAAAAACAATGACGTGGGTCGTGTAGTTAGTGTCGTCGGTCTTGTGGCCACCCATATTTTTCCCCCTTATCAGGATGTCGGTTGGGTTATATCAATGATGCGGTGAAGCCGGAGCGGCAATAATCAGTTCCTTCAAAAAGTAAACTCCTCTTTGAAAAAACGTCCAATCTGCCTCCAGTGAGCCAATCGCAACTAGCGTCAATAAGAGCGCTGGGGGCAAAAGAATAAAGTACACCATGGCTAACCGCTCCCAAACCATGTGCATAAAAACGGCGATGATCAATCCGGCCTTTAACACCATAAAGAGCAAAATCAGGAACCACCGCATGTAGCCTTGTACTTGATAGAAGTCGACCGCATAAGACATTGCGCTCAGCACAAACAGAAGAATCCAAATCTTGAAATAGACTCCCAGCGGATGCTGTATCGCTTCTTCCTCTCGGATAACGGGCTCGTGCCCATGAGCTGCATGATCCATAACTGTCTCCCTTACCAAAGATAGAAGAACGCGAAAATAAAGACCCAAACCAAATCTACAAAGTGCCAATAAAGACCCAGTATCTCGATCTCTTCATAATTCCCTCCGCGCTTGGTAAACCAGCCCGGAGTCTGTTGATCAAGATGACCCGTTGCGACTTTGTAGGAGAAAATAAAGAGAAAAATCACGCCAATAGAAACGTGAAAGCCGTGAAATCCCGTGACCATAAAGAAGACCGAACCAAATTGTGCGGCACCCATCGGGTTACCCCAGGGCCGGACCCCCTCCTCAAAAATCAGCTTGCTCCACTCAAAAACCTGCATACCGACAAACGTCGCGCCCAAAAGCGCGGTGGCGAGCAGTAACCAGAACGTGACCCACTTGTTTTTGCGATAACCGTAATTCACGGCTAACGCCATGGTTCCGCTCGACGTGATCAATACGAAGGTCATGATGGCGATTAGGATGAGCGGGATTGGCGCCCCACCAAAACTCAATGCAAACACTTCGCTCGCACTGGGCCACGGCTCTAAAGTCGACATACGTACCGTCATGTACGAGGCGAGAAAGCAACCAAAAATAAAGGTGTCACTGACGAGGAATATCCACATCATCGCCTTGCCCCAAGGCACTCCCTTGAAGGCTCTTTGATCCGAACTCCAATCATCGAAGAAGCCCGCCAGCCCCGGTTTTAACTCCAGTGAATCAGACGCCATCGTCTCGGTAGACATGGTCTTTCCCCCTTAGATAAAGCCACAGATCCTGAGCAGGACCTCGAAATTGTTACCGCTAAACAACAAGCCAAACACGACCAACCACACGCCGAGAAGGTAGTGCCAATACAATGCGCAATTGGCGACACCGTGCTCGATTCCGGCAGCATTTCCACCGTTAAAAGCTCTCTTAATGGCACGGGATAAAGCCACCATACCCCCCGCCATGTGGAGACCATGGATACCCGTGATCATGAAGAAAAAACCCACCGACGGGTTACTGAAATCCCCCAGCACCATGGTGATCAACTGCTGCCAGGCTGCGAGTTGCCCAGCCAGAAACAGCACCGTCAGCACTGCTGCACCGACCAAGGCGCGCTGCACCAAGACCATTTTTGCTTCCCGGGCGAAGATCAATGCTCCCTGAAGGCACAGGCTACTCAGTAAAAGCAAGCCAGTGTTTGCCCAGAGCAGATTAATCTGCGGCGTTGGCTGCCAGTCCTGATACAGCATGCGGCCGCCATAGGCCACGATCATTAACAAGAAGAAAATGCTCACGACGCTGAGCAGCACTTTCAGTGCCGACCGACGGGCGTTCAGGCCGATTTCGGTGCCCGACAGCGCCGGAGCGATCGGCCCGGTATCGGGGATCCAGGGTTGTTCAGTAAAGATACTGCTCATTGGGTCACCTCGGCCTGACGATCACGCGGCGGTACATTTTGTGGAATGAAGTCCTCCTCTACACCGGGCACGCTGTAGTCGTAAGCCCATCGGTATACACAAGGTAACTCGTCGCCAAAGTTGCCGTGCTCTGGTGGCGTATGCGCCGTTTGCCACTCGAGTGTGGTTGCATTCCAGGGATTGCCGGGCGCTTTCCTGCCGTTAAATGCACTCACGACGAGGTTGTAGATAAACACCAGCTGAGCAAAGCCAACGACCAGGGCCGCAATGGTGATACTGGCGTTTACGCTTTGAGCTGAGTCGGGGAGGAAGGTAGTCCCCGTAATTTCGAAGTAACGTCGCGGCACGCCCATGATGCCGAGATAATGCATCGGCAAAAATACGAGATAAGAACCCACGAAAGTCACCCAAAAGTGGAATCGCGCCATGCCCTCGTGATACCAGCGTCCCGTAATTTTGGGGTACCAGTGATAGATCGCACCACACACCACCATTACCGGCGCCACCGCCATGACCATGTGGAAGTGCGCAACCACAAACAAGGTGTCAGACAGCGGCATGCTGACCGTCGCGTTGCCAAGAAACAGCCCGGTCATACCTCCATTGATAAAGAAGAGCAGGAAGGCAATCGAAAACAGCATAGGCACCGTGAGATGGATATTCCCCTGCCAGAGGGTCAGCACCCAGTTGTAAACTTTTAATGCGGTGGGCACAGCAATAATCAGCGTTGTGGTCGCAAAGAAGAACCCGAAGTAAGGGTTCATGCCGCTCACATACATGTGGTGCGCCCACACAACGAAACTGAGTGCGCCAATGATGACGATCGCCCACACCATCATTCGGTAGCCAAAGATGTTTTTGCGGGCATGTACGCTGATCAGATCGGAGACGATGCCAAATGCGGGCAGCGCAACGATGTACACCTCAGGATGCCCAAAGAACCAAAACAAGTGTTGGAACAACAGCGGGTTACCCCCGACATGCTCCGACTCACTGCCCATCGTCATAATGGCCGGCATGAAGAAGCTGGTTCCCAATAGAATGTCCAGCGACATCATGATGGCGCTCACGAACAGCGCCGGGAACGCGAACAGGGCCAACACCGTCGCCACAAATATTCCCCAGACCGTCAATGGCATGCGCATCAGGGTCATGCCCCGGGTTCTGGCTTGCAAAATGGTCACCACGTAATTAAGGCCGCCCATGGTGAAGCCAATGATGAACACGGCCAGCGAGGCCAGCATTAGCAGGATACCTGCCTCTGAGCCGGGCGTGCCCGGGAGGATCGCTTGCGGCGGATACAGCGTCCAACCGGCGCCGGTCGATCCCCCACCAACGAAAAAGCTGGCCGCGAGCAATAAGACCGCCGTGAAATACACCCAAAAACTGATCATATTGAGCCAGGGAAACACCATGTCTCTGGCACCGACCATAAGCGGTATCAGGTAATTACCAAATCCACCCAAAAATAACGCCGTCAGCAGGTACACCACCATAATCATGCCGTGCATGGTCACCGCTTGCAGGTAGTAGGCCGGGTCAATAAAGGCAAAGGTATTGGGCCATGCCAGCTGCAGCCGCATCAACCAGGACAACACCAGTGCTACCATACCGATGGCGATAGCCGTACCGGCGTACTGGATCGCGATGGTCTTCGCATCCTGAGAAAAAACGTATTTCCCCAACCACGTCTTAGGATGGTAGAGCTCCATCTCACCGACTTCGGCGGGCCTAACAAAACTAGTCTCGTCGTGTGCTATATGTTCCATAGTATTCTCTCGACTATCTCTGCTGCGCCAGCTGTACCGGCTCTTCTGTGGTGGATTCCAAGGTCGTGATGTAAGCAACCATATCTTCTATCGCCTGATCATCGGTCATCGTGTTAGAGACCAGCCCCATCTGAAGCCCGTAGAGATCGTCTGAATGGCGCCCACGAATACCGTCCCTAAAGTTCTTGATCTGCGACGCCAGATACCAATCCTCGAGCCCCGTTAATCTTGGCGCATTAACCGTCCAGACGCCTTCTCCAGCCTCACCGTGGCACATGGCACACGTGGACTGATACAAAGCGGCCGACTTGTTGGGATCGCCCGAGGCACTTGGCGCATAGCGCTCAACCGCCGCACTCAGGTTATAGCTAGCATCACCATCGAAGTCGCCTTGGCCCGACAAAGTATCGATGTATGCGACCACGTTATTGATCGCCGACCCGTCGGCCAACATCATCGCCATCGGCGCCATTGTGCGGCCCCAGGTGTCGCCCTCATGAGCACCGCGAACGCCTCGCTTGAAGTGCCGCAACTGACGCTTCATGTACTCGGTATCCATGCCGGCCAACCGTGGTGCGTGCATCGCCTTGTTGCCCTCGGCATTAGCGCCGTGACAGGAGCTACAAACCGCGTAAGAGGCCTGCCCTGCCACCAGATCCGTATTCAGACCGGCCTGCGTATCAGCAAATGTCGGCTGGTCAGCAATCCAGGCAGCGTATTGTTCGTCGTTATCGACGACGACCCGACCGCGCATGGCGTAATGACCAACGCCACACAGTTCCTCGCACAATAGATCGTAGCTGCCCTCGACCTCAGGCTCAGCCCAGATATAGGAAACCTGACCCGGCACAAAGTCCATCTTCACGCGAAATTGAGGGACCGTAAAGTTGTGCAACACATCCGTTGAGCGCAACAGAAAAGTGACCGGCTTATCGACCTGCAAATGCAGAACCGGGTCATAAACAATGACGTCGTCCTGACCTAAAGGATCAGACGGGTCGATACCCAGCGGGTTGTCTGCACTGGTATGACTGACGGCAACGGCACCCAACTGACCATCCTCACCAGGCAGCCGGTAGGACCAGTTCCACTGCCTGGCCAGCACCTCAATTTCTACCGCGTCATCCGGCGGGGTCACGACCTCCCCCCAAATGACAAGACCGGGAGCGAGCAAGGCCGCCACACCCACCGTGGTTAAGCCAGTCAACCACGTTTCCAACTTGACACTTTCCGGCTCGTACTCTGCGCGGCGCCCTTCTTTATGCCGGAACTTGATAATGCAGTAGGCAATAAATACGTTAACCAACACAAATCCAAGACCAGTGACGATAAAGGTCAGCGTGACCGTATCGTCCATTTTGGCCCAGTTAGACGCTATTGGAGTGAAGTACCAGGGACTCAGGTAGTGGAATACCACCGTCCCCAAAACCAAGACGAGCAAAATAATTGCAGCAAACATAGTCTAAATCTCGCACCCAGTGCTAAATGTGGGCACCAATGCCCCCCCAGTACTCGATCATCCAACACGCGAAACTTATCGTTCGCTAGTTTTGTGTGGATGCCTCGAGACTCCCTATTTTGGTGGCTGTACTTTGCAGCCGCGTTATTGTTGTCCTTTGGGTCGGCCCTGAAAAACCAGCGCCCAACTCCTAAATCGTTCCCAGTACTTGAGCAGCAACATAAGAGCACCGGTATGCGTTACCTCGGTACCCGCGCGCTCCAGCCCAGGATATTGTTTGATGACTTCTTTGAGCTTTTTCTTGTCTTCGCGGTTCGTCTCGACAAACAGCACGTGCCTGCCCTGCTCAAGCGCTTTTTCGAAGCGCGTAAAGTGAACGTTGGGCATCTGCATACCAATGAAGCCGGCTTCCCAGGTAGCGAAACCAAAACCAATAATGGCGAGGAATATAAAGGGAGCCCAGCCCACCTGCGCCGCTATCCCCGAAAAGTGGGACACCGCCAGTATCACAGATGCAACCGCCAGACCCAGTACCGCACCGATTTCTCCCGCGTGGATCACATCAGTTTTGAGGAAACTTGCAACCCGATTCACGTCTCGATTCTCGAGACCTACATCGTCGTTGCTGAGCAAATAGATTTGCGGCCGGGCGATGCCGCCAGCCTCTAGTTGGTGCTCGATCCGTTCCAAATCGTCCAGATCGTCACTGATGTAATAGAAGCGCTTCATCGGCCCTCCTCATTATTATTAAAATTTTGTGCCCCGAACGAACTGCTGTCGTATGCCGGGGGTTCCCTCACTCGGTCTCTTTGTACCGTGCCAGCTCTCTCGGTCCGCATCCCCCGATGCATTCCTCACCAACAGCCGGCTGGGGTTAAACACTCAGCTGAGTATAGACGCGTCGTTTTCAGAAAGAAAGCGCCGCTCGTAACCTCGTTTTCCAGTGGGTCTACCTTCATTTTTTGTTAGCTTTTTCTCGAGAAACTGACTCAACGGATCGAGGAGGTAATCACCAAATGGCGGAATCACACAATAACCCAGTGACCGATATAGCGCCTCTGCCTCCGGCTGGTAGATACCCATCTCAAGTCGCGCGCAATAGATGCCCTCGGCGAGGACCCCCGCCTCAATAGCGGCCATCAGACGTCTCGCAATCGCTTTGCCGCGATAGTCCTCGTTAACATACAGCCGCTTTATCTCTGCATATCCCTGCGCGCGGTAGAAACGCGCGGCAACGCAACCAATGCAGTGCCTGTTCTCTTGCTGCTGACCTTTCACGGTAATGACGCTGCGCGGCTCCCGCGCAGCAATCTCGAAAGCCCCCAGAAATAGCGCATCGCCCGACTGGAGACTTGCGCTACTTACCAGATGGTTGCTCTCAGCGGGATAGAGCGAGGCCATGTATTCATCTGACCGAACCAAAAGGTAGTCGGCCTCTTCACCCACTATGGGTGAGATGATGAAGCTGGGCGAAGGTGCGGGCACGCTGTTTACCTCCAGGAATGCAACGCGATCATAGTAGTTATCGCTCAGGGTCGATCAGAACCAGCGGACCATACCAATCAAGCCGGCTACTGCGTAAAAGAACTGCAACAACAAAATTCCCCGGTGCCCGCCCAAATAGGCCCAAAGGCCGATCGCAGCGGCAGAGATCAGGAGCAATACGAAGCCGAAAAACTCCAGGCCGACATTGGCAGCCACCAGCAAGGAGTACGCGATGGCGGTGACTACGCCGAACCACTCAAGAACCTGTAATTTTTGCATATCGACTCTTGTGTCAAAGTAATAAGACAAATCCCGACGACACTTTACAACGGGCAAATCATGGCGCGTTATCGCTCTGCCACTCTATCTCAGCTTATCGGCGCGGATGGTATGTCTGCCTCACCAAATCAATCGTCGTCGCCAGATATCACTTGTCCACTGATTGAATCACGCTGGTGAAAATCCGCTTGGAGATATCGTGTGATTGCTGAAGCACGCCCGTGGCGGCCTGATTAATGATCGACGCTGAGGCCAACTCACTGGTCTCCTTGGCGTAGTTGGTATCAGTGAGGACGCTGTGGCTTGCCTCGAGGTTGACGCCCGTCATCGTCAGCGCGTCAACCGCATGTGTAATGCGATTCATCGCCGCACCAAATTCTGCCCGATGTCCCAGTAAGGTACCGATGGTCTGATCCACGGCATCGAGTGTATTGGTCGCCAGAGTAAAGTCGTAGGTGGTGATCGTTGTAGTAGCAACAATGTTATCGACGAATAACTGCGCCCCAGCCGCTCGACCCCCCGTCGCATCGAAGGTGCCGCCCACAAATACAAATCGATAGGTACCCTCGTCCGTGATAGTGACGCTCTCTGACTGCCAGTTAGTGGTAGCGCCAGGTGTGGCACCCGTATCGTTGAGTATTTCGACGGTAGCACCAGTATCTACATTGAGCAGATAGGCATAAACGTCGTAGGCGTCACCACCGCCCTGAGCCCGCCAGTCGAAAGACATGGTGTCACCCACCTTCATCGAGAGCTGGTCCTGACTGATCAGCGCAGGCCCTCTGACGGTGTCATACCCTGCGGCGGTTGTAATGCCCGTGCTCGTTAATCTCGCTGACTGAGAACCCTCGCTCGCTTGTGCATTCGAGGTGGTCACTTCCATGTTGCCGGCATTATTGGGGGTATTTTGATCAGTGCCCGTGCCCACGGCGTCTGTAGGCGTCGGGTGACCGGCGAGCGAATCCGTACCAAATATAATGACCTGCTCGACAATATCCCAGCCAGTAATCGAGGCGGACCCGGGCGCATCTGCCTCAAAGTCACCATTCTCAAAAGACTTAGGTGTTTCAATGGTATCGACCAATTTCGGCAAATCAACCGAAATGGGCCCATTCATGTTGGCGCCGACGATGAAAGGAACTGTTTTCGCCTCCATAAAGAGGGGTGTTGCGTTGAACTCGCTTTGTCGCGCTATCTCGGTGAGTGAAACCCGTAGCGCGTCGATCTCGTCCTGCAGAATAGCGATCTCGGCCGCACCTTGCGTGCCGTTCGCCTGTTGCAGGTAGAGCTCTCTCATGCGCTGAGTGATATCGATCAAGTCGCCAATCACAGAGTCAGCGGTGCGCACCATATTCACACCGTCCAGCCCGTTCTGAATGCCCTGTTGCAAGCTCACTATCTGCGACTGCATACGCGCGGCCATAGCCATGCCTGCCGCGTCATCAGCCGCATGATTGATCTTTTCGCCCGTTGCAAGACGCTCAGTGGCTTGACTCACCGCCCTCTCGGACTTAGTGAGCGCGCCAATCGCGCGCAGAGACGCTTCAGCTAGGTTTCCTAATGAAATCATAGGCAAATCGCCGTCATTTCATCAGATAAAAGCAATAATCGTGCCTATAAACTCGTTTTATATGTACAACAACCTTAAATACGATGCTTTATCGGGTGCAATGGGCCTGCCCTCGGTTCGCTCATGGTCGCGGCGGGCAATTCTTTGCCGTTTTGGAATCGCCTCGGCTGTTCCTAGAGAGGTTATCCACCTTTCACCTTATTCAGGCAAGCACCATGACCAAAGTCGCAAGAACGGCTAAAACCGCACCTGTAACGGCAACAGCGAACCCCATACCCAACGACAAAGAGCCGTTGGGTGCGCACATTGCGGACGGCGACCAGAGCAGGCCCAGGATAACCGCAATCAGCGCGTACAAAAGACTGGTAAAGCTGAAGGCGATAGCTGGACCCAATGCTTCGGCTTTTTCTAATTGGGGTAAACCTGCCACTACGCCAAGAGCAAAACCCAAGCAGCCGATTGTCATCAATTTGCCCGCCCAGCCTGTTTGATAGTTATCGCCAAGGACACGGCCCACCACAAAAACCAGAATCGCAATACCCCCCAGCAGCAGCGCGACTTGAGGGTACCAATAAATCCCGATGTCCCCCTTGGTCACCGTGACCATTGCCCACACAATCACAGCCAAGATCACGGCAGAACCCAGCGCTTTCGCCGCCGGCGAAGACGCATCGGTAGCAAAAGTGAGTGAGTCCATATCGATAAGAAATAATCGGACAACACCCGCGTAGACCAGAGTCAAAATCGCTATGGCGATACCGGGTGCAATTTGCGCCGGGTTAGACTCGGCCGCGAGCATGCCAATGACACCGATTAAAAACCCGATCAAACCCAGCGGCAGTGACACTTCGTAAGTCAGGCGCAGCCCCTCCTGCCGGAGCCGCATAACGAGACTGAGCCCTGCAAGGCCGCCAAATACAAAGACCGCAGAAACAGTATCCACCAGTGGTCCAAAATCCATCCCTTACCTCCCTATCGGCTTACCTTTCTGGCCCGAAGCTGTACGCCAGCTCTGGGGTGACTTAAACCGGTATGTAGCGATCAGTAGCAGCGTCGTACTCCCAGCCAGACTTTCCCTCCTCCTCAGGCGGGTTAGTCGGCTTGGCCTGTGCTACGGCAATCTCATGGAACTGCGTCGCAAGTTCTGAGGAGCGGTCAGATAAAAAGGCCTCTACCATGCCTTTCATCTCCTGTAGGGCGTTGATCAAGGCCGCAGCCTGAATCGTTGCGTGGTCGCTACCGGGGACAATCTCCAAGCGCTGATCCCCCACGTTGAGCCACAGCACCACCTCTTCCTGCAGCAGTTGCTCGAGGCTGGGCGGCGCGCCATCTTCGCCGGCAACGGCCTGGTTGGTCACTGCCCAATTCAGGCTGGGCCCGGGGTCCACAACCGCCATCCCTTGCTCGTAACGCGCTCGCGCATCTACCAAAGACTGCTCAAGACTTTTCATCGTTAGCTCGTGGAATGCTGCAAAAATGCCATTCCCCTGAGATTCTGAACCTCCCGCACCGTCAGACATCGCCAACCTCTCCCTTCAGTGACTCATTTCAATTGAGCAAAAAAATGCTTCGCCCATTATGCAGCGTAGTCCGAGCTTAACCCGCATGGGCCAGAAAATCGCGTAAAAATTGGCGCATCATGTGTCGTTGGGTTAACTGCTGATCGTTGGTGAGTTCCTGCGATGAGCAACCTGCGTGCATGGGCTGCGGCAGGGGCACCGGCCCCCTAAAACGCTCATCAGTGCGCCGACAACGTGGCGCAATAACCATGGGATGATAAACACTGACCTATTACTTGCGGCGGTGGGTCTACACCCTTATCCCGAATAAAGGATCAAATCTGCTCACCAGATTCAGGTTCAAGGGCTTACACTGAAGTTTGTTACCTAAAGGTATTTCTCTAAACGTTCCAAGAATCTAAGCAACAGTGAAGCGCATGCATAATCTATTAATTTCTCGTTGGTACGGGGCTTTGTTTGCCCTGACAGGAGCCAGCCTGCTGGCAGCGGCACTCTTCTACCAATATGCGCTTGGCGAGGAACCCTGCCAGGTATGCATTCATGCCCGACTCTGGGTGTCGGCATGGGCGATTACCGGACTCATTATTTTTTTTACGCCGCAAACATTCGCGATGCGCTCGGCCGGGCATATCGCAATGTTCATCGCAGGCGCCGGCCTTGCCGAACGCGCGCTTTACCTTTATCGACTTGAGAATGGCATTGGCGATGGTAGCTGTGAGTTCCAACTGGGCATGCCCGATTGGTTTGCCGTTGATCGATGGCTGCCCTGGCTGTTTGAGGTCCGCAACTTATGCAGTTACACACCCGAGATTGCCCTGGGCATCAGTATGGCTGAGGCATTATTGGGCATCGCTACCGCGCTCACATTCCTTACCACAGCGGTTTGGGTGGTCGAGTGCAGCGCATGGTTGCGCCAAGATGCGCGAACACTGTAGCCACTCGTTGCAGCGGCACTTTCACCTCTGGGATTACGACCCAAAGTGGCGCCACTGGGTATTTAAGCGTCGACTCCTTGCACTGGTGCAAGCATGGCGACGTCCGCAGCGGTGCACCTACGATGCACCCAAAATCAGCACTCAATGAGACTGACCGGCACCTCGAGTACATTGATCGCCAACCCACCGCGAGCGGTCTCCTTGTATTTATCCTGCATGTCGCGCCCGGTATCGCGCATGGTTTTGATTACCTGATCCAGAGAAACGAAATGCTCGCCGCTACCCCGTAGCGCCATTCTTGCCGCACTAATCGCCTTAACCGCGCCCATGGCATTGCGTTCGATACAGGGCACCTGAACCAAACCCCCAATGGGGTCACAGGTCAATCCGAGATTGTGTTCCATCGCGATTTCGGCCGCATTCTCGACCTGAGCCGGGGTGCCTCCCAATGCATCAGCCAGCGCACCTGCCGCCATCGAGCAGGCTGCGCCCACTTCACCCTGACAACCCACTTCTGCACCCGAAATCGATGCATTAATTTTGTACAGGATTCCAATCGCGCCGGCAGTGAGTAAAAATCGACAGACATCGTCATCACTGGCGCCCTGACAGTGATTCAGGTAGTACTTTAAAACCGCGGGAATAATGCCCGCTGCACCGTTGGTGGGGGCCGTAACGATGCGGCCACCCATCGCGTTCTCCTCGTTGACCGCAAGCGCGTACAGACTGACCCAATCCATGGTGTTGAGGGAGGCATCACCGAGCGAATCACCCTGGCTCTTCAGCTGCCGGTATAGATGTGCCGCTCGCCGCTTGACCTTCAATCCGCCGGGCATCACGCCCTCGGAACGACAACCCCTGCTGATACAGTCCGCCATCACTTGCCACAAGCCCAGCAATTGATCGCGAATCTCTTCCTCAGAACGCCAGGCTTTCTCGTTGGCAAGCATCAGCGCACTGATCGAAAGGCCGTGCTCGCGGCATTGCGCCAACAAACCCTCGGCGGTAGAAAAAGGATATCGAACCGGCGTTGGATCATCGACGATCACATCACCGTCCGTAGCAGACTCGTCGACAACAAAACCGCCTCCCACCGAATAATACACTCGACTGGCCAGCGTCTCGCCGCTCTCGCCATACGCGGTAAAACGCATGCCATTAGCATGGAAGGGTAAGGTCTCGGTGCGATGCATCACCAGATCGTCGCGGTAACTGAACACAATTGGATGTGTGCCCAGCAAGGTGATACCGCCACCCTCTCGCACGGCCTCAACCCGCTCTTCGATGCGCTCTACATCGACGGCGTCGGGTGTTTCACCCTCTAGACCCAGAATAATGGCCTTGGGGGAGCCATGACCCGCACCGGTAGCACCGAGAGATCCATAGAGCTGCGCGGTTACGCGGCAGCACACCGTGAGAACACCCTCTGTCTGCAAGGCCACCGCAAACTGTCTGGCCGCATGCATCGGGCCCACAGTGTGGGAACTCGATGGGCCAATACCCACCTTAAATAAATCGAATACGCTAATGGACATGCTCTGCGCCGCGCGATGTGGAATACGGCGCTGAGTCTAACGCCTTGGATAGGGTCCCGATAGCAATCGAAATGCGCCTTTTGTGGCTATTTTCAAAAACCAGGGCTATGGCTATTTTTTGTGGCTATTTCCAATAACTAGGGCTATTTGCTTCATGAACGCTCTGGCCTATCATGATCGGCCCGTCAGTTGACTACTGGCCCCCGCAACACGAAACGCGCGCTGACCCTTGGAATGTAATATGACGACCCCTACCAAAATTCTGCTCGATGAATCGGAAATGCCCACCCGGTGGTACAACATTGTTGCTGACCTTCCAGCGCCGCCGCCTCCTCCGCTACACCCGGGTACGCACCAACCAGCGACCGGTGAAGATTTCGCGGCGCTATTCCCAAAAGCGCTGATCGAACAGGAAATGACCGCCGAGCGGTACATCGACATACCTGGCGAGGTGCTCGATGTCTATCGACTGTGGCGACCTAGTCCGCTGTTTCGCGCACATCGCTTAGAGAAATTACTCGATACGCCCGCGAAGATTTACTACAAATATGAGGGAGTGAGCCCGGCTGGCTCCCACAAGCCCAACACAGCCGTCCCCCAAGTCTGGTACAACGCGCAGGAAGGTATTCGCAAACTCACAACCGAAACCGGTGCCGGTCAATGGGGCAGCTCGCTGGCTTTTGCTTGCGCGCAATTCGGTTTGGAATGTGAAATCTGGCAAGTCGCCGCCTCCTATCGCGCAAAACCTTACCGACGCACGATGATGGAAGTGTGGGGCGGCAAGGTGCATCCAAGCCCCTCAGAGGTGACGGAATACGGCCGACAGTTGCTGGCACAGGATCCCGATCATCCTGGTTCGCTGGGTATTGCGATCTCTGAGGCGGTCGGTGAAGCGGTGGAAGACCCTACCGTACGCTATGCGCTGGGCAGCGTGCTAAACCATGTATTGCTGCACCAGACCATCATCGGCGAAGAAGCGCTCCTGCAATTGGCTAAAGTCGGCGAGACGCCGGATGTTCTGGTTGGGTGCACGGGTGGCGGTTCGAACTTTGGTGGATTGGCCTTCCCATTTTTGCGCGAGAAAATGGCGGGAAAAATGAACCCCGTCATTCGTTGTGTGGAACCCGCTGCGTGCCCAACTCTGACCAAAGGCCAATACCGCTACGACTTCGGTGACACCGCGGGGCTGACCCCCTTGATGAAGATGCACACCCTGGGTGCTTCCTTCATCCCAGAACCCATCCATGCCGGTGGACTCCGGTACCACGGCATGGCGCCGTTGGTCTCACATATCTACGAACTCGGACTTGTAGAAGCCATCTCGATTCCTCAAACCGAGTGCTTCGACAGCGCCCTGAAATTCGCCAAGGCCGAGGGCATCGTGCCAGCACCCGAACCCACGCATGCACTCGCGGCTGCGATCCGCGAGGCGGTGGCTTGCAAGGAATCCGGTGAGGAGAAAATAATCCTGACCGCGCTTTGCGGGCACGGGCATCTGGATCTTGCGGCCTACGAGAAGTACCTCGCGGGTGAGATGGTCGACCTCGACCTGTCGGATGAGATTATCGCCGAAGCCATGCAACACGTGCCCCAAATAGACGCCTAACAAGAGCCCCTTTAAATCATCTGTCCCTCCATTGGATATCGATATGTATATTTTATTTTCCCGTAATGCCCTTGCCACCACGATAGCACTCACCGCCACCGGTCTTACTGGTCTGGCCGTTGCACAGAACAACCCGCCATCAAGCACCGCAAAGCTGATGGAAGAAATCGTCGTCAGTGCCCGCGGTATCGAAGAAGGGCTTCAAGAAGCCCCTATCGCAGTCTCTGCCTTTACGGGTGAAACACTCGATTACCGTGGCGTTGACAGCCTGAGCCAAATTGAGCGTTTCGTACCCAGCCTTACCCTGCAAAACAACCCGAGCTTTGGTGGCGCCTCCAACTCAGCCGCAATCTACCTGCGTGGCGTGGGACAAAAGGAGTTCTTGCCCACCACTGAACCCGGTGTAGGTCTTTACGTTGACGGCGTGTACGTCGCGCGCTCAGTCGGCGCCATTCTGGACATCATCGACATTGATCGTCTCGAGGTGCTGCGCGGCCCCCAAGGCACCCTGTTTGGTCGCAACACCATCGGTGGCGCCATTTCCATTGCCACGCGCAAGCCTCAACCGGGCGGCGAATTTGAGGGCAATCTGGCCGCGGCGGCAGGTACCGACAGCCTCATTCACCTTCGCGGTACAGTACACGTGCCCGTGAGCGAGAGTGTTGCGTTGCGCGCCAATTTGGCGTCGATGACGCAGGATGGCTATGTCGACCGAGCTGATGGCATCGATTTGGGCAATGACGACACATTTACCGGGAGGGTATCGGTAGCATTTCAACCCAGTGACGATTTCTCTGCTTTGATTACCGCAGACATGACGCGAGATCGCGAGAATGGCCCGGCGATGCAGCTGATCGGCATCGATTTTACCGACCTCAGCCAGCTGCAGGGTGTTGTACTGGCACCGCCGCCGCCCATGGCATTTATCCATAACGTGACGACTGCCGCTATGGGCCCGGGCCAACCCTGTGCCGCGACGGATCCCGCTGGTAATGGCGTTACCTACAACCCCGCGTCACCCAGCTGTTATGACAGTCGTTATATCGGGGCGGATGGCACTAATGAAGGCTCAGCGCCAGCGTATTCCGAGACTGATGTGTTCGGTTTGTCCGCCACGCTGGATTTCAATCTGTCCGACAGTTTGGCGCTGAAATCGATCACGGCTTATCGCGAGCTCGAATCAGATTTTGCGCGCGACGGCGACCATTCCCCCCATCGGATTTCCCAATTTGCCGATACGCTCGAGCAAGAACAGTTCACTCAGGAGCTGCAACTGATCGGCACCCATGAGCGGCTGGGCTGGATCGTGGGGCTCTATTACTTTTCTGAGGACGGAGACAACGTCAATACCCTCGACTTTACCGTTTCAAACTTCCGCTCGGGCGGCGCTTTCGACAACACCTCTTGGGCCGCGTTTGCGCAGGCCACCTTTGATATGACAGACCGGTTGCACCTGACGCTTGGCGGGCGGTACACCGACGAGGACAAAGCATTCACTCCCGACCAAATCATTTATAACAATTACTTTGCCGGCATCAGCAATGTGGTACCTCCTGGCAATCCGCTGGCGGCGCTCGACGCGCCGTTCCTACAGGCCGGGTCACGCATCTTGCCCCTGCTGGAAAAGGAAATATCGATTTCGGAGTTCACCCCTATGGCGAACCTGTCTTTCGATTTAAATGACAGCATCATGCTCTATGCGACCTATTCCGAGGGCTTTAAATCAGGTGGCTTTACGCAACGGGTGTTTCCACCCATCGTGCCACCGTTTACCGCCCCCCCGGGCACGCCGGATATCGACTTGATACCAACTTACGAGCCCGAGTTTGTTGAGGTGCTTGAAGCTGGCTTCAAAATGAATTTGCTCGACGGCCGCCTCAAGTTAAACGGCGCCTTCTTCCAGACTGACTACGAAGAACTGCAGGTACAGGTATTTAACAGCGTCGCGCCAGTAACCCAGAATATCGGGGAGGCCAGCATTGAAGGTTTCGAGGTGGAACTGTTTGCTTCGCCAGCTGAGGGGTGGTTCGTTGAGGGCAGCCTCTCACTGTTGAATGCGGAGTATGACAGTATCGACACCGCCAATACTTTGATTTTGCAGAGCAACGAGTTTGAGCGTGTGCCAGAGACCACCGCCAGTCTCGGCTTGTCCAAAGAATTTTCGCTCGGCGAAACGGGCACCCTTTTGTTACGCGGCGACTGGAGCTATCGCTCTGAAACTTTCAACGACGCTTACAATACGCCGTCACTCGAGACAGATTCCTACAGCCTGATCGACGCCAGCGCACGATGGACTAATGTTGATGGCGATTGGACGGTCATTTTATCCGGAACTAACCTCTCGGACGAGGAGTACCTCGAAACCGGCGTTTATGGCACTGCCTTCCAATCGCTCGAGGGCGTCTACAACCGCGGCCGACAGTGGCGACTTGAGGTTCGCAAATCTTTTTAAGTTAACGCGCCCGCCCGCGCGGTATGTGCAGGCGGGCTCATCTATTTCAGGAGGCTCCGCATGGCTAGAGTTGCCCTGCCCAAACCCGCGCATGTGACCGACCCAGCGGTGGCCGAGATCTTTGCCTGGGTCACTGAAATGGAAGGCAGCGTGCCAAATCATTTCTATGTTGAATTGAACTTTCCCGAGTTTTTCACTGCCAAGCTGGGCGCCACCAAAGTGCTCTGGCAAATGGGCGAACTGTCCATGGAAGAAATTCAGCACGTCGGCATTCTGGTATCGCAGGCCAATGGCTGCCCCTATTGCACCGCCGCTTTCTGCACCATCCTCAACTATGGCTTGGGTACCGCTGAGGACTATGTCGGCTCACTGTTGCAGTCGGGTTTGGATGCCATCGAGGGAGAACGCCTCAACGCGATACTAAGCTACGCGTTGCAGGTTAACGGCGACCCAGCCGCGGTCAGTGACGACCAGGTACAGGCGTTGCGAGATCAGGGTCTCACAGACAAAGGGATTGTGCAGTTAACCCATGTGGTCAGCGATTTCTCCTCTTACAACACGCTGAACCTCGCGCTCGATACCGACTACGACTATCGTGACTTCTGGAAAGAGCTGGCCGGTTTTGGCACGACCTAGCGCATCAGTCTATGAATAAAATCTCACGGCGCGATTTTATCAACGGCACCTCGGTGGGAGTCGGCATGGCCGCGGCGATGCCGCTGCTGGGTGTTCAAGCCAGCACAACCGGTTATTACCCCCCTGCTCTAACAGGGTTACGTGGTAGCCATCCCGGGGCCAACACCCACGCCCACAACCTCGCCTGGCAGGCTTCTCATGAGGTAGGGCCATCCCGAGACACCGGCGAAGCCTATGACCTCGTTATTGTCGGCGCCGGGCTCAGTGGCTTGGCCAGCGCCTACTTTTATAGAGAGCGGTTCGGACCAGACAGCAAAATTCTAATTCTCGATAACCACGATGACTTTGGCGGCCATGCCAAACGCAACGAGCACACCATAGACGGCCGGGGGCTCATTTCTTATGGCGGCTCACAAACTCTGGTAGAACCGAGATCGGCCAGCGCGATCATGCAAACGTTATTCAGCGACGTGGGAATCGACCTACAACGTTTTGATACCGCCTTTGATCAGGGCTTTTACAGGCGCCACGGGCTCGGCGCCACGACTTACTTTAATGCGAGGCACTTCGGCCGCAACACGCTCGTGCGGCATCCGTTTTGTAATTACTACAATTACCTTGAAGGCTTGCCCGGCGCCGCTATTTCTGATGAAGCTGCGGTGGCGCAAACGCCGCTGAGTGATCGCGGTAAACAGCAACTATTGAGAGTCCTCAAGGGTGGTTTACATACGCTCAACCTCGCTAATCACGACCTCGAGCGCTACATTGAAACCACCAATTACTTTGACTATCTGAAACAGACTTTAGGGGTAGAGGACTCTCAGGTACTGCAGATGGCGCGCCACTCGGGCATCGACTGGTCCAGCGCGGGCGCCGAATTGCTTACCATCGCAGAAGCCAGGGAGTGCGGTGCGCTGGGCTTTGCGCCGGTGCCGGTTTACGACGTGGACAACCCCTACATACACCACTTCCCAGACGGCAATGCGGGCGTCGCGCGAGCCCTGGTGCGCCACCTGATTCCAAGTGTCGCGCCCGGCAATAACGCCGAGGCGCTGGTCAATATGCGATTTAACTACCAGGAGTTGGACCGATCCGACCAGCACGCCCGCATCCGGCTCAACAGCACGGTTGTGAATGTCCAGCATCAGCGAGGCACCCAGAGTCGCGATAGCATCGCCGTGAGTTATGTTCACGATGACACACTGCATGGGGTGTCGGCCAAGCATGTGGTCATGGCCTGTTACAACATGATGATCCCCCACATTGTCTCGGATTTGCCCGAAGCTCAGGCCGATGCACTCAGGCAACAAATGAAAAGTCCCCTCATCTACACCACGGTTGGCCTGCGCCACTGGCGGGCGCTACAAGCGCAGGGGCTCGGTCTTGCGATGTGTCCGGGCAACATGCACCAGACCGCGTTTATCGATTTTCCTGTGAGTTTGGGCGGCTATGAATATACACAAAGTCCCGACGACCCCTGTGTCATTCAGATGATCAGTTGCCCTTACAGCGAGGAGATAGGCAAGCCTCGTGCCGAGCAATATCGGGAGGCGCGTTACCAGATGCTGAGCCGACAATTCTCCGACTACGAAAGCGAAATCCGCGAGCACCTGAGCGGCATGCTTTCATCGGACTATTTTGATTTTGATAGCGACGTTGCCAGTATAACGGTGAATCGTTGGGCACACGGCTATACCGTGGCGGGACCGGGCAATTCAGTCGAGATTGGCAGAGCACCCCATGGCCGCATCACCATTGCCAATTCCGACTCGGCGCCTGCGGCGGATGCCATCGCAGCTATGGAAATGGGGCACCGAGCAGTCGGTGAGCTACCTGCCTAAAAAAAGGCATCGCCGCTCAAGACTCGCCCGTAATCTCTGATATCGGCGGGGACGGCGCTAAACCGAGTGGGTGAGGGCTTAAACCCCGCTAATGTGGTGACAACTCTGGACATTCACCCCGCCATATCTTGCGCGCGTTATCGCATTAAGGATCGTCGTCGCGATTAGGCTGCTCCATATTGGCGGCAGCCAGGAGCAGCAGGCCGGCCAAAATACCGAGGTTCTTCACAAAATTCTGTGTCTCACGCTCGGGATTAACGCCTTCGTAAACGTTCCAGAAGTCGTGCAGGTTCACATTGATCAATAAGATCATCACAACAAATCCAAGAGCACACACCACTACCTGCCTGTTCAAGATCAGGCACAGACCCCCGGCTATCTGAAACAAGCCCGAGATGACAAGCAAGGGAGGCACCATGGACATTTCATGGACGTCCATCAGCTGGATATGGCGATCCCAGGCCGCGAACTTCGCAATACCGGGTAACAGGAAGTAGAGCCCGAGTAAGACCCGCCCTACGCTCATCACGGTATCCCGCATGGTTACGACCTCTTTCGTTCACCGCTAGATTCACCTAGCCACTAAGGTAAACCCATCTGCACCGGCTAGAAAGGTGGCGCTCGTGTAGCCACGGGCCCGCCACAGCAATAAAACCGCCATATTGCGCTTGGCGGCGGTCCATCGGACCCAAAACAACCCGCGGGGATCAACACATGGCACAGATACAACCAGGGGCACCCTCCTCTAACTTTTTTCTGGACGGCAACTTCAGCCCCGTGGCCGAGGAGCGCGACGCCAAGGAAATGGAAGTGATCGGTTCGATCCCTACCGATTTGCAAGGGCACTTCTTTCGCGTGGGGCTCAATCCGGTTCACGTTTGCAGCGAGGCGGCTTACCACACCTTCGACGGCGACGGCATGATTCATGCGATTGAGTTTCATGAGGGCCAGGCCCGCTACCGCCCAGTATCTATCGGCAGAGCTTGGAAAACTCTAGTTCAGGGGTATCTCACTGATGCGGAAGTGGACACCAGCATCAACTTGCTTCAGCACGCCAACAATCTGGCTCTCCGTAAATCGTGACTTCTTCATTGCAGCCTCCTGTGCTCATTCTCACAGAAAACTCCAATCCGCGATGTCTCAGATTAGGGGAAGTGGACACAGGCTGGGTAGGTGCTCAATAAGTATTTTTTCGATGTGACGCAGCAATGTTTGCGTCTTGAGTCGAGGTAGAGGCTGACTTATTTTACGGGCTGTGAGTCCCATTGCTCCCAATTAATTGTCCTGCCAGGGTAAGCGGGGTTTTCAAAAGGCCAGTTTGACGCCAACCAACGTTGCACGACATCGAAAAGATCCTGGTCAAGATCATCCGCCGACTCACTCTCCCGCACCCATAAAAACACTTCGGCGTCGTGCCCTGCTTTGTCAGTGGGGTAAAAGTAAACACAGCCGAGCACCTGGGATTCATCAGGCGCCACCACTGTGTAGGCAAATGAAGTGCGGTTCTGGAACTCCTTCTCGTGCCATCCGAGATCAACGAGATTTTGTCTGAAGGTCAGTGCAGCCGGCCATCCGCTGTCGGGCCATACTTTGCTGAGACGTTCGGCGCTTGAGGTAACCGCCTCAAAATCCTTGTCGACATCATCGATAGACAGCATACGTAGCGTGAAGTTCGCCGTCACCAAATCGCTTGGAACAACAAATTCCGCAGGTACGAATTGACGTTTTGACCGAGCACCCATGATCTTACCTAAGGAACGCGAGCGACTATTCCCACTCAATCGTGGCGGGCGGCTTGCCGGAAATATCGTAGGTCACACGGGAGATGCCCGAGATCTCGTTGATGATGCGGTTGGACACCGTCTCCATCAGCTCATAGGGTAAATGCGCCCAGCG
>Ga0181604_10000444_pt1 | contig 37448 bp, 18 predicted proteins | sample 041ome_12_FD_148663 | JGI IMG/M metagenome (GOLD analysis project Ga0181604, IMG submission 148663) | Coastal salt marsh microbial communities from the Groves Creek Marsh, Skidaway Island, Georgia - 041410US metaG (spades assembly) | ecosystem: Environmental > Aquatic > Marine > Intertidal zone...
GCGAGCGGCGACGACGCGCGCGACCGGCGTCGCTCGTTTCGGTGTCGCGACGTCGTCGACGCCGTCGTCGACGGCGACGACGGCGCGCGCGCGCGCGTCGTCAACGTGAACGGCGTCGCGTGCGTCGAGGTGTCGTCGCGCGCGGGCGCGGGCGCGGGCGCGCGCGAGGGACGGGTGGGACCGGTGGACGCGCTGCGCGCGGCGTGCGCGTGCGCGACGGCGGCGACGTTCGAGTCGAGGAACGCGCGCGAGGCGGCGGAGGGCGCGCGCGCGGTGCGAGCGATGCTCGCGCTGGTGCGAATGGTGTGCGAACGGCGGGCGACGCGGGACGAGGCGATCGAGCGAGGGGTGATGCGACGGACGTCGACGGCGGCGCGGGGCGTCGGCGCGAGCCTGGCGGCGCACGCGCGGGCGAGGAGGGGAAGGGGGGTCGGCGCGGTGTTCGCGTCGTGGTGCGCGACGAGGGACATCGGGGACGTGACGGCGATCGTGCGATCGCTGCTGGAGGCGTACGGGAGCGCGACGGCGCCGATGCTGACGATGTTCCCGAGCGAGGGCGACGACGGCGCGGGCGGTTTCGTCGAGGAGGATCCGGTGGGGGATTACCTGAGCGTCATCGCCGCGGCGTCGGATTGCACGGAGGACGTGGAGTATCGCATGGCGTGTTTGCGGTGGTTCGCGCGCGCGTGGTTCGACGAAGCGTCGACGAAGTCGTCGTCGAGACCCATGAGGCGAGACGCGTTGAACGCGGTGGCGGTGCTCGACGGAGCGACGCGCGCGCTGGAGAAGCACCTCGCGAGCGACGGCGATCGCAACGCCATGGATGGTTTGGAGAAACACGTCGTCGTCATCGCCGAGATGCTTCGCTTCATCGCCCTCGATGACGCTATCGATGATTATTTTGACAAAGACGTTCTGGGCGAGCGTTCGCTGCTCGGCGCGATCGAGTCGATTTGCCGTATCACGCGCTCAGTTCTATCTCTGTACACGAAAAGCGCGTCGGGCGACGTCAATGAGTCGTTGGCGATCATGCTGGTGTACCTGTTGGAAATCGTCGAGCTGTTTACGGCGGACACCAATGCGTACGAAGACATCGGCACCCTTCTCAGAGCCGACATCGTCGCCATCTTTTCGATGCCGCGCGCCAAGTTCATCCAGTTGTGGTCCCCGCATGGCGACATCGGTTCTCGGGTGACTCGACACCTTCTCGTCGAGTCTCACGCGAACACACCGGCGCACACGCTGTCCTTGTTCCGCATCGTCGGCAACTTTCACGACGTCGATCTAGGACTGGTGGAAACGAGCGTCGCCCTAGAAAACTTGCTGACGCTTCGTACGACGCTCGAAGGAGAGGTCGGGGCAAAGGCGCCGACGCAGGAAGAGATGGATAATTTCGCGCTAGCCATTCAAGCGTGGACGCGTTAGAGTTTAGTTACAAGTGTCCGAGTTTTAGTGTACAAACAGCATCACCGCCCCTGTTGGCTTTGAACGGCGTCGCTTGTGGCGCCGCCCGGTGGCGCCGCCGTCACGCCCCAGACGCCGCGACGAGGCGCGGATGCGTCGAGCGTGCGTTTTGTGTCCCAGTCCTCAGTCGTCCACTCGCCCATGCGATCGCGATTCAGATGCGCCTCCCAACTCCCGCCGTCGGCGAAACCGTATTGATGGACGACGTCGCGCTCATCCGCGTTGGAATCGAGCTTATACTCGACCGGACCTTCACCGCGAAAGAAATCAGGAAACAATGCGAGAAGTGACTTGTCCGTCGCCGTCACTTCATTCGAATCGGTGGCTGGAACTCGCTCGCTCCGCGCGCACTCTTTTTCGAAAAAGGCTCTGTACTCGTCTCGCCACGCGTCCGCCCCCTTCTCCTTCGCCTGCTCGTGAACGCGCGCGAAAGCCTTTTCGAGCTCTTCTAGTGCTAATCCCGGATGGTCGATCTCCCAAAATTCTTTGCGCGGCTCACCGGCGACGTCCATTTTCATCGCCTCAACCCCACGCATGGCTTCTTCGTTGAGCGAGTCCGTCGACGCCTTGATGGACTCCGTCGCAAGCGTGCTCGACGCGAAGTAGCGATGGGCGAGGATCTCCTCGCACGATGCCCGCATCGATGGATCGAACTGAAGCATGCGACGAAGTAAGTCACGCGCGTCGGCGTCGACGCCGTGATGAAAAAGAGTGTCTAACGAGCCAGCTCGTCCCGGGAGCGATCGCAGATACTCGCGCCAATGTGGCGACTTGATGCGCTCTATTTCCGCCCAACCCGGAGTGCCGATGACGTTGAACAGAGTGTCGAGCTGCGACCTTCTCTGCTCGGCACTTTCATCGCAGTTGTTGTCATCGTATTGCTCACCAGTCGGCGGCGACGCCAGTGCGGTGTCTTCAAACGAAAACAGCGGCTTCACCGTCAATTTTTGATTCAACGCTCCCAAATTCGATGACACTTGCCTCTGCAACAGCTCGGCGAAAATGCATCCCAACGCCCACACGTCGACCGCACCAGTGTAAGCTATACCTCCCATGATGACCTCAGGCGCGCGATAACACGGCGTCATCACGAACTTAGTGAGCGCCCCGTCGTCTACGCGTGCGCTCAAAGCGCTCGTCGCCATTCGCCGTCGCTTGGGCCCGCAGTTCGCCTCCGTCTCGTCCTCCAGCGCCCCTCCCAGCGCCCCTCGCGCGCTGCCAAAGTCACACAGCTTGATCACTCGCCCCCCGTGTCGATGTTTTCCCAACAGCGTGTTCGCGCTCTTGATATCTCTATGCCAAATTCCAACCGAGTGCAAGTATCGCGTCGCCTCGCACGCTTGCTGCATCAATCCCACGACCTCCTTCGCGCTCAACTGCCCTCGCAGCGCGAATATATCCCCACCTTCCGCGTATTCAAAGCTCAAATACACATCTATAGACACCGCCTTGAGCTTCATCGTCGTCGCGTCCAACTTCTTCGCCCCCTCGTCGCTCTCCTCGTAAAACGCTCGTCGCAGCGTGCACACGTTGGGATGATTCGTCCTGTGCAGCGCGACGATTTCCCGCAGCACCTTCCTCGCGTCTCGTTCCGAGTGCAGCACGTTTGAAATGCGTTTCACCGCCGCCCTGACGCCGCCGTGCGTCGCGTCTCGCGCTTCGCACACCGCGCCAAAGCTCCCGACGCCCAACAACCGCGTCAACTCGTAACGGTGCCCGACGCGCCACGTCTCCGTCACCGCTCGCCCGCCGCCCGCGTCGACGTGGGTGACGTAATACGTCCCATCGTCACCGCGCGCGATCGCGCCCGTCATCGCGCGCGCGGCGTCGCGGCGCGCGGCGTCGAATGAGAAGAGCGCTTCGGCCCGTTCGCGACATCCGTCGAGCCCGTCGCCGATCGACGTCACACGCCGCCTCGCGCGCGCCGCGACGGCTCCGACGCGCGACGCGCGGCTCGAACGACGCGCGGTCGTCGCGCGATGGCGCGCGCGCGACGCGGCGACGACGGCGAGCCGCGCGTCGGCGCGCTCGTGTTCGCGACGGTCGGGAGCGCGCGCGTCGGCGCGGACGACGATGAGATCGCGCGCGCGGGACACGCGAACGCGCTGGCGGTGAGCGGAAAGTACGGATACCTGGTGCACGCGCGCGGAACGACGGCGCGCGTGCTCAGGACGAGCGAGGTGGCGCGCGAGGTTGAGGGTTGGCGCGCGAGAGAGGCGCCGGCGAGCGAACGGCGACTCGATGGTGATTGCGTCGACGCGTGCGCGCGATCGGACGGTGGAGACGTGATTGAAATCGTCAGCATGACGCCGGATGAACGCGCGTTCGCGACGTGCGATCGGCGCGGGCGCGTGGAGTTTTACGCGGCGAAGGATTCGAGCGACGGTAAGGCGAGAGGGGAAAAGTTTGGAGAGATGACGCTCGAGGCGCCGGTGCGGGCGGTGAAGTGGTGCGCGAATAGCGCGTCGTTTATCGCTTTGACGGGAGATGCGTTGATGTACGTTGAGGCGGTGGGGAAGGAGCCGAAGGAGATTGCGACGAACGTGACGTGCGTGAGCGCGCGAGCGAACGGGACGCTGGCGTGGGCGAGCGGTAACGTTATTTCAATCGCGTCGAGCGTTGATCCCGCGCAAACGGTGAAGGAAACGATCGAAATCAGTCCATTTCACGATCCCGAGGATTCGGTGGAAATTGACGGGGTGTACGTGCACAGCGCTGACAAGATTTTGTTCACCTCGAGAAGCGTCGAAGATCCCGCCGACTGCTCCTTGGCCGTGCTCAAGAAGGTCGATGGGAACTGGGTGTGCACGCGCCTCGAATCCGCATTTGACATCGATTCCGAAGTTGTTGATTTGACTGGTCCAGTACTTGATGCGAGCGCGTTCAGTCCGTGGAATGTGGTGTTCGCGACGCATCGAAAAGCTTGGGACAACCAGCTGTTGACTCTTCAAATAACGCGCGACGCGGATCCTTGCGTGCTCGAAGTCGAAGACGACAGATGCAGCGCTTCGGTGCCGATGACTGAGGACGACGAAAACAACTACGTCACGGGCTTAGGATTAGACTTGACGGGCGCGGGTGGAACCATGCTCAACCCGCAGGATAAAAGCGCGCCCGAGTTGGCGAAAGGACCAGCGATTGTTTTCAGCACCACAGATGGAAGAATTACGATTCTGAAGTGTGCGAACTTGGACACCGAGGAAGCGCGAATCGGTGCGCAGTCGATACAGACGCAGCTGACGCTACCGACGGATTCGCCGCCGGCGATGATTCAAGCAGGGTCGTCTCCAACGCTCACACCTGCAAAGCCTTCTTTCGGCTTCGGTTCGGCGCCACCGGCGACTCCAACGTTGGCTTTCACGGCCAGTTCGCCTGCCGCCACGGCGGCGAGCACGCCGGCGTTTAGCTTTAAGCCCACTGAAACGTCCGCGACACCGGTGGCTTCGACACCAACCTTTAGTTTCAAGCCGCCGGAAGCGACTGCAACGCCTCCTCCAGCGTCCACACCTGCGTTCAGCTTTAAGCCCGCCGAGGCGGCATCGACGCCGGCGTTCAGCTTTAAGCCCGCTGAGGCGGCATCGACGCCGGCGTTCAGCTTTAAGCCCGCTGAGGCGGCATCGACGCCGGCGTTCAGCTTTAAGCCCGCTGAGGCGGCATCGACGCCGGCGTTCAGCTTTAAGCCCGCTGAGGCGGCATCGACGCCACCCCCAGCTTCGACGTCGGCGTTCAGCTTTAAGCCGCCAGAACCAGCGAAGACGCCACTTGCGTCGTCAACGCCAGCGTTCAGCTTCAAGTCGCCAGAACCTTTGGCTTTTCCGACCGCGTCTCCTGCGTCCGCGCCGGCGTTCAGCTTTAAGTCGCCCGAGCCAGCCAAACCACCGGTGTCTCCGACGCCAGTGGTGTCTCAGCCGACGTCTTCTCCCAAGCCTATCGAAACGGTAAAACCAATCGAGAGCGTGAGTTTACAGTCTGTCGCTCCGACGCCACCGCGAAAGACACCACCGCCGAAACCGGCGACGCAGTCCGCGGCTGCACCGCAATCGCCAGTCGAGAAAGGCATGGAACTTCTCAAGCGGTTGAGCGTCGGGGAAATCGACGTAGACACGGCACAGCTCGAGCTTAAAGGATTGATTTTGGATAACACACCGACAAAGAGCACAAAAAAAGACTGGAGCGTATCTATGGCTAAGTTTACGCCGATCGATACCACGCGTTCACCTGGCGTAAACTTGCAAAGCTCTCCGCTTCCTTCCTGGGGCAAGAAATTAGAAGACATTAGGCGATCGAAGGAGCAAGCGAGCTCGGAGGCGGACGGCCTTAAGGCGATAGAAGACGATATGGCTTCTGTGATCGCCGAAGTAGGTGCCATGCTTGAGGATGTCACGAGCGTGACAAAATCTTTAAGCGGCGAAATCAGTGAAAGTTTGATGCCAGGAAAAGCAGACATTGCCAAGATTGAACAGTCGTCGGCGTCTGCGAAGACGACCATCGAATCGTTGTTGGATGGGAGCAATCAGTTGCGCAGCCGACTCAATGAGTTGTGGGCCGCAAACGCTTCGGACGAAACATTGCGAAGCGAGCTAGAGAGCTTGATTTCGGCGGCGTGTGAAGAAATCGATGAGAACTCAAACGTCGACGATACGCGGGAACTCAGTCCTGCATTGAAGGATGTCCAGGACAACATGCACAAAGACATGCGTACGGTGCTAGAGATGGCGGCGGATCTCGAGGCCTCAGTTGAAAGACTAGAAGCCGCCAAGAGAGAAGCCAATCGCCCTAAGCCGAAAACAATTATTCGTAGTGGATTGATAGCATTAAAGGTAGACACCTCCGCGAGTTTCACCGCGCAGATGAACGGCATTATGAAAGCCATCAACACGCAAGCCGCGGTGATTGAGGCGCAAGCTGAAAAGTTGGATACACTTCTGGCGCGCGTTCAAGAAGAGGACGCGCCGCGCGTATCGAAGATTAAGAGCACATTACCAAAGGAAAACACGCCGCCGAAACCGGCGAAACCGCTGAACGTAACCGCGAAGAAAGCTGTTGAGCCCGAGCGCTCAGCGGAACCCTTGATGCTCAAAACTCCCGTGAGTAAGATAGTGGTTGCGGATGAGGGTTTGGGGGACGACTTGGAAACCGTCATCATGTCGAGAATCGCGTCGACAAGAATCACGACGGTGAAGAAAACGACTCCACCTAAACCGAAGCAAATTTCGCCGATCAAACCTGCTGCGATTGAAAAGAAACCAGCACCCCTAGCGGCGTCGCAACCGGAGTTAGCAAAACCGCCGGCACCGGCGATGAGCTTTGGCGCCGATTTCTTGGCCAAATCTCAACAAGATTACGCCGCAGCTCAAAAGGCGTTGGATGAAGATTTGAAGAAAGCAACGACACCGACGGAGTCGAAACCGGCATTCAGTTTCGCCGCAACGCCCGCAACGAAGTCAGCCGAGACCGAGTCAAAGCCGGCGTTCACGTTCGCTCCGCCGGCGGCGAAACCGTCACCGTCTACCGAGTCTAAATCTGCATTCACGTTTGCTCCTCCATCAGCAAGCTCGAGCGCAACGGAATCGAAGTCGGCGAGTGCGGCAGCGCCGACGATGAGTTTCAGCGCTGACTTTCTCGCCAAGGCGAACAGTGGGTATCAGAAAGCCCAAACTGCGCTTGAAGAAGAGCTCAAGGGTGAAAAAGTGGAGGAGAAGAAGTCAGAGGCAAAGTTTAGTTTCGGTATCCCTGCGAGCGCACCCACGTCGACTTCGACGTCTGCAGCGATACCGGTAAGCGGTGGATTTGGTTCGAGTGCTCCCGCGTCGAAGCCCACTGGTGGATTTTCTTTCGGTACACCGGCGAAGGCCACGGCAGATTCAAAGTCTGAACTCGCGAGCGCGCCTGCGTTTAGCTTTGGTGCGAAGCCAGCCGAAATAAAACCGGCCGGCGACGTTAAATCAAAGGAAGTACCAGAAGAAGAATCAAAGAAGGAAGAATCAAAGGAGGCAACTACGCCCGTTGCGGCGCCACCCATGAGTTTCAGTGCGGACTTTTTGGCCATGGCAAACAAAGGGTATGCTGCGGCGCAAGCGGCGCTAGAGGACGACCTTGCAAAGGCGACACCCCCGCCTGGTACGCCGCCAGCGAGCGCGGCGAGTGCGTCGCCAGAGAAGCCGCTTAGCTTTACTGCCGCGACGCCGTCGCCAGCACCCAAATTCGGAATTACCGCAGCGTCGAGCTCGGCGAGCTTAGCCACGGAAGTCGCGCCTTCGAAACCTACATTTGGGTCGTCCGCGAGTTCAGCCGCGACTACAACGACTGGTATATCATCTGGCTTTGGGAGTTTCGGTTTCGGCAGTTCTACGAATTCTGCTTCAAGTGGCGGAGCAGGCGCGTTTGGGTCTACCAGTCCAGCCGCAGCCGCGGCGTCCGCACCAGTGTTCGGTGCTTCGACCTCTACAAGCTCGCAAAGTGCGCCCGCATTCGGTGCTTCCAGTGCATTCGGTGCTGCAACCACGTCGAGCTTCGGTGCAGCGCCGGCGACGAGCGCGCCGGCGTTTGGAGCAGCGCCGGCGACGTCGGGCGGTTTTGGTAAATCTTCTGGTTTCGGTGCTGCGGCAACGACGAGTGCACCCGCATTTGGGGCACCTTCGGCATTTGGTGCCGCGACAACGACAAGTTCACCTGCATTCGGAGCACCTTCAGCGTTCGGTGCCGCGACAACGACGAGCACGCCTGCGTTTGGCGCACCCTCTGCGTTCGGTGCCGCGACAACGACTAGCGCCCCGGCTTTCGGTGCGCCTTCTGCCTTTGGTGCTGCGGCGGCGGCTTCCACGCCAACAGCATTCGGAGCTGCAGCCACAGGAGCGAGTGGCTTTGCGGCGGTGGCGAGCAGCCCATCTCCCTTCGGCGCCGCGGCAACCGCGAGTGGGGGATTCGGCGCCGCCGCGACGCAAGCGACGACTGGCTTCGGTGCGGCGGCGGCGCAAAACTCCAACGGATTCGGTGGTTTCGGTCAATCTACGGGAGGTTTCGGTGCGGCGGCGACGCAAGCGACGACTGGTTTCGGTGCGGCGGCGACGCAAGCGACGACTGGTTTCGGTGCGGCGGCGGCACAAAGCTCGAGTGGCTTTAGCGGCGGGTTCGGCCAGCCCACGGCGTCGAGTGGCTTTGGCCAGCCCGCGGCGTCGAGTGGCTTTGGCCAGCCCGCGGCGTCGAGTGGCTTTGGCCAGCCCGCGGCGTCGAGTGGCTTTGGCCAGCCAGCGTCTCCCGGCTTCGGCGCGGCCGCTCAAACTTCCGCCTTCGGCGGCGGATTTGGTCAACCTGCATCGCCCGGCGGTTTCGGCCAGCCATCATCTCCGAGCGGGTTCGGACAACCGCAACAACAATCCGGTTTCGGCGCTCAAAATCCAGCGTTCACTCAAATGCGACGTTAAAAAGTTCTCACCGTAGAAGGAAAAAAAGTGACATCACATCGACGACACAAATCACGACCGCGTCTCGCGACACTCGCCCGCGCGCACTCGCGTCGAATCGAAAGCGCGAAACGCCTCGCATGCGCCCGTCTGCGCTCGCACGCCAAACCCTCCACGCGCCCGCGCGTCGCGTCTGTCGGCCGCGCGACGGTCCCGCGTCGTCACCGCGCATGACGTCACGCATCGCGCGCGCCGTCGCGCCCGCGGACATCGATCTCCCCAACCCGGCGGCGATATACGACGTGTGCGACGAAGAATCCATGCTCTACGGCCCCGCGAACACGTTCGCCATCAAACCGGATGATCTCATCGTGCGATGCAAGACGGTGCTCAAGAATGGCTTCGCGAACATCGCGGGTGATTTGGCGGAAGATTTTCAATTCATCGGCCCCGTGGTCGGACCGCTTCCGGCGAAGGCGTTCGTGAAAGCGGTCGGGGGATTCGATCTCACGCAAGGATTCCCGGACATGAAGAGTAATTATTACCATTTCCGAGTCGACCCGTACGAGACGAATCGGGTTTGGTTCACGAACCGAACGACGGGGACGCACACGGGAAAGCTCGCGGGACGATTCGAAGCGACGGGGACGCGGGTGGAGTGCCCGCCGCAGGCGCTGTCGATGACGTTTAATGCGGAAGGGAAGGTGACGAAGATCACGGTTGGAGTGGTGATGGACCGCACGCTCGGTAATACGGGCGGGCTCGGTGGCGTATTTGGGTTGTTCAACGCCATCGGCTCGCCTTTGCCGTTCCCGGAGGCGCGACCTTGGAAGATGAGCAAGCGTTACCGATTGTTCCAATGGATCGGGAGGCTCGCGAGTCGCGGGAACGACGATTAGACACAAAATTGAATTATTTAAAATACAACAACGCCGCAAAGAATTGATTTACTTTCACTGTGCCTTCTCGGCACGACACGCGTCAACTTCGCGCATAAGATTTTGATTTTCTCGCATGACGCGATGAAATTCGACTCGGCGCGAGTCCGCCTCCGCCTTGACTTGACGGCGTAGCGCCGCTATGGTCTTCTCTAAATGATCTCGCTGGCGCTTCGCTTCCATCTCGCAGGCTTCGTCTCTCCATGCTTCGAAGGCTTCATCGGTATTGATGTACTTGTGGTACATCGCCTTCACGCTTTCTTTGAGGAGTTTCGCGTCTTGAATGTTGTTCGCGCACTCGTGCAAATCGCGCTGGAACCTCTTTACGACGGCGGCCGAGTCAGCGCTTTGTTTGCGCGTCCGCAGAACGTCGCGCTGAAGAGCTTCACGTTGCGACTTGACATCACGAACTTGCCTGACGAGCGCGGAATTTGAGTTGTAATACCTCAACAGTTCCTCATTCATGGCTTCAAAGTCCGATTCGCGAGCACGCACGCGCTCCTCCAAAGGACGCTGCTGCTCGCGCAAATCATCGGCTACTTTCGCGAGTTCGGCTACTTGTTTCTCGGCACGAGCAAATTTCGCGTTTGCACGCACGAGGTTTTTATTCTTCGTCTCGATGGCTCGTTCGTGACTGTCGATGGTGTCATGTAAACTTCCCGCCTCTGCTTCGAGCGCCGCAATCGTCTCCGCCATCGTCGCCTTTTCCGCGCGCAAGGTTTCGATTTCTTGCAATCGTGCGTCTTCATTCTGCTTCACAACGGCATACTTGGTCTTTGTGACGCCGTTTTCTCCACGCAGAACCAAGCAACTATCGTGTTCACGCCTTACACGCGCCTCGTAGGTCGCCTTCAACTCTTCAATTTCGGCGTCGACTTCGGTGTCCATAACGCTTCTCGCGCGCTCGAAATCCTCGAGCATCAATTCGCGATCCTTCTGGAGACCGTCGATGTCTGACTTTAAGGTTGCTATCCTCGCGTTAAACACTCCTTTCATGCTTTCTATCTCCTTTTCGTGTTCATCGACAAGCTTCGTTTCCAGCTGTTCCCACTCAGCCTTCGCGGCGTCGCTTTGCATCTTGAGATCGTCGAATCGCCGCACTTCCGTGAACATTTTGCTCGTGTAATCATCTTCCGCCTCCGTGAGTCTTTTCTCGTGATCGTCTATCGTACGCTCAAGTTCACGTTTCGTGTCTCGCACAATTGCATCACGCTCGCGCTCGAGCGCTGACACGCGTTGCTTCTCGTACTCAAGTAATCGTGTCGCCTCGTCCTCGGTCGACTTCACCTTTTCGTTCATCTCGGCTGTCTTTAACCGAAGTTGGTATTGCGACTGTAACGAAATTTCTTTCACCTGGTTTTGAAGCTCCACTATACGTTGATTGAGTTCATCTAAGTCACATCGCGCAATGAGAACTTCGTCCGACGACAAGACATCGTCTTTTGACGCCATTCGCGGCGCGATTTCGCCAGCGCTTCGTTCTGCCGCGTCAGGTTTCACATCGTACGTGAACAAGCACCCATCGTCGCCAGCGCTGTGCAGCGTGGTCTCATCATAACTCAACTTCAACGATGTGATGGGTTTGCCGTGTCCTGTGAATTCGACGTACTCACCCGTGAGTGGAATCTTGTACACGCGAACGCCGCCATTCGCCGTGGATGCGAACAATCGATGCAAAGAGGCGCTGTACGCAACGTGCGTCAACGCGACGCCACCAGACGAGAACTCGCGCACGACTTTGAATTCATCGTCGAGCTCTTTCAATTTTGCGTCGCTGGAGCACGCGATGATTCCGCCTGTTTGTCGAACGACGGTGATGGAGGTGTACGCGCTGCCTTTGTGAACATGTTCGCGTCGGCGCGCTTTTTCATCATCCTTGCTCGCGGCGCGCACGTCCCACTCGTAAATTGCGCCATCAGCGCCAGACGATATCAGTGTCGCGTCGTTATTATCCCACACAACCGATTTTACTTTTCCACAATGACCTCGCAGCACCGCGATGGATTCAAACGTGAAGACGTGGTACACGTAAATAGTGGCGCCGACGGCGGATGCCACGAGATGTCCTCCCTTGGAAAACTCAACAACGCGACACGCCTTGAGCGCAAACTCTCTCACGACGCGGAAATCGCCGTTGAGAATATGCATAAGGCGCAACTTGTCGCTAAAACCGACGCACGCGATCCAACCACTCGGATGAATAGACACGCAAAGCGGGTTGTCGAGAAATTCTTTCAACACCTCGCACTCGTTCGACGTCAAGTTCCATAAACGCATCGATTTATCCGTCGCACTGACGCTGACCATGATGCGGCGTCGACGACAAATGTCCAACGACGAGACACCGTTGAGGTGTGCGTCCGGCAGCACGCGTTTGAACCGCATTTCGTTCGCTTGCATAATATCCGCATTCGTCAACGACAGCGCGAGCACGTGCTTGTTGTCCAGAGTACAGATTACGTTGTCACTAGAAGGAGAGATGCTCATCGCGACGACCGAGCGCGCTACCTGAGGCTCGAGCAAAGCCGGTTCATAGCCTTTAACTTGATCTCCATCCATGATCGACGGCACTCCGCTGGTCGAGGTGTCGTACAAATCTTCATCTGCGCTCGCGCGCGCGGCGAGAGTCTTGACGCATTTGTACGCGCGTCCATTCTTGACCTGTTTTTTCGGTACTCGATCGACGATAACGACATCCCCTGAAGATCCTGCGGTTATAAAACCGTTTTTATACGACTCGACGCAGTTTACGCGCGTGCGTGCGTCGAGATCCGACGCTGGGAGCGCGTTGCTCGTTTCGCCGCCGCCTCGATGCACGTTCAACTCACAAACGATTTCGTCGCCCTCCAAGACGATAACCTGTCCAGTGCTCGTACCGATGGCGACGTGCTTGTCGTCGCCCTTCAACCATAGGTGCGTCGTTGCATCACGACCTTCGTCTTTCACCAAAGTGTTCAATGCCTTCACCATCAGAGGTTTCACTGTCGTTTCATTTGCTCTGTACATCCTAAACACACCCCCGGCGCACACGGCGCTGATGACCCCCGGTTCGTGCGGGGAAAACGACGCGTGCTTTATTTGTAAAGTGGGATCGGAGACACGTTGCGCAGAAGAATGTTCACCTGCGACCGTGCTAACAACACGCCGAGGCGAGGGAAGTTCCACCGCCGAGCCGTCGACGACGTTCCAACAAACGAGAGCGTGCGAAGTCGTGCTGTATCCCAGTATCGAGCGCCCGTCTTCCGAAAAAGTCAAACCATCTAAAGACACACGGTCGCCGACGCCACCGCTGGCGTTTACTCCCACGTGAGGCTTGGAGTCCATCGCACGCGTCAGCGTCCTTTTTTTCTTAAACGTCTGCGAATCGTACATCGCGATGGAACACTCGCCGCCGTCGTCGAGCACCGCGACCGCGATCGTTGACGACGATGCGTGCGCACACATAGCGCTCACCTCGCGCACATCCTTCGCGATCGGTAAGAATCGTTGCGTTCCGGTGGCAAAATCATACACCACCACCAACTTCCCCGCGACGTACGCCACCGACCCGTCGTCGATGAAGTGCATTCGCCCTCGCGCACCGGCGTCGAGACCGAACGCCGCGCGCCGCCGCATCGCCATCCCACCTGTCCCCGCGCGTTTACTACCCGCTGGATTCGCTTCCATGACCCCACGCGCCGAGGTGTGCGCGACCCGCATCCCTTCGTCTAATTTTAGCCTCCGCGAGCGCGAGCGCTCGCGACGTCGTTAACAACGCCTCAACAAGCGCGCGCATCAACGCCCAGCATCGTCGCTCTCGCGATGCCTCGACACGTCGCGCGTGATTCTCGCGCACGCAACCGCCCACCGACCATCGCGACTCCGCGCGGCCGTCATACATCCCATCGCGCGCTAGTGGTCGTCGTGCGCCGAATCCATCATCTTCAGCTCGCCCCGCAACTGTTCCATCTTCAGCCCCATGCTCCGTCGCACGCGTCCTCTCGCGTCCTCGCTCGCCGCGCTCTCGAGTAATTTTTCATACGCCGCCATCGTCTTCTCCACGCACGCGCGCGCGTGCTCGGCGTCTTCGTTAAAGTACGTCGACCCGACGCTCTCCATGGCGGCTTCGATTTCCTCTCGCGCCTCGGCGAACGCGTCGTTCACCTCGTCCTCGAGCGCTTTCCCGGACGCGAACGTCCGCGTCGCGCGCGCGACGTCGACGCGTCGTCGCGCGGCGGCGACCGTCGCGCGCGCGAGACGGCGCAACATGATGAATGAGCGAGTGAGCACGCGGGCGCGTCACAGAGTGCCGCGTCGCCGCGTCGTCGCGTCGTCGTCGTCGTCGTCGTCGTCGTCGTCGCGCGCGCGAGATGTCGATGGCGCGCGTCTTTCCGCGCGTCGCGTCGTCGCGCGCGCGGACGCCGCGCGACGGCGCGCGCGCGAGACGCGCTCGGCTGACGACGACGCGCGCGACGACCGAAAACGGCGGCGACGGCGACGCGGGCGCGAAGAAGGTCGGTCGGTTCGTGCGAAACGATGGCGCGACGCCGCGCGCGCCGCTGGGGAGCGGGCCGGGCGACGTCGGGCCCGCGGGCGTGGCGCCGCCGACGTCGACGATGAACGTCAAGGTGATTCCGCTGGAGGAGACGCGGTTCCAAGGCGTGGCGAACGCGGCGAAGGCGGAGACGGCGGCGGAGAGGAATTATAGAATCGCGCAGTTGGTGGTGGGCGATTGCGCGGCGCTGCTGGCGTTCGCGGCGATCGGTCGGGGAAATCACGGGGAAGGGATGTACGCGGCGGATGTCGCGGCGACGGCGGCGCCGTTCGCGCTCGGGTGGTTCGGAGCGATGAAAATCGGGGATAGTTTCGGGAAAGACGCGCGGGGGAGCGATGGAATGAAAGCAGCGGTGAGCGCGGGAAAGACGTGGGCGGTCGCGGGACCCGTGGGTTTGGCTTTGCGCGCGCTCGGGAAAGGCGCGGCGCCGCCCGCGCCGTTCGTCGTCGTCTCGCTGACGTTCGCGGGTGCGTTTTTAATCGGTTGGCGCTACTGGTTCGCGAACTCGAAGAGCGACTCGGGGCGCGGAAACAAACAAGGCAACCCGCTCGAGTTCATGAACTTGCTCTTCGGCCTCGTCAAGCGCTGGTGAATCCGGGATCGTTCGTCGTCGTCGACATTCGACTCGGCGCGCGAGGATAAAGTCGCCGCCGCGAGCGAGCGATCGCCGCCGGCGGCATCGCTTTTGTAAGCACTATTCGTTTTAATCATTTTCACACGCTTTCTACATCGGTTCGTTCGCCCGCGCGATCGTCGCACCGCGCGCTGGATGCGCCGCGCCGCGTTCGGCGTTCGCGTTGACCCGCGCTCGACGCCGGGCAGCCAGTGGCAGCGAAGCCATGCATTCACCGCAGAAGCGCTCGCTCGCGCGCGTGCGCCCGGTTTCGACGGCCGCACGACGCGCGCGCACTTGTGGCGTCGTCTTCGTCGCTCGTGTCGCGCCCGAGACGCCTCGCACACGCGAGCGTCGACGTCAACGCGTCCGCTTCGTGAGATCGCCGGTCGCGGTGACGAGCGAATTCGCCTCGCCGTGATCGCGCGCGCGCGAGATGGGGAGCCGTGGCAAGCGAATCGTCGAGATAGGTCCCGATGGAACGAGCGAAGGGAGCGAGGACGAGGCGTTCTGGGCGGAGCAGCCCGCGCACACGGCGAATCGAGCAGAGCGGAGGGCGGACGCCATGCGCGTGCTGGACGTGCAGTCGAACGATGACGCGAGCGCGGTGGCGCAAGCGTATCGAAAGTTAGCGCTGAGACATCATCCCGATAAACACCGAGGGGATCCGGACGCGGAACGGAAGTTTCGAGAGATCGTCAGAGCGTACGACACGCTGACGAGGGAGTACGGACTGTCGGGCGAAGCCGCAGCGACGGGATCGATGCAAGATAACTTTGCGAGCGCGGCAGACATGCGTGATTTTGCCGCGAGCTTTTTTGAGAGCTTTTTCTTCGGTGGAGGGTCGTTCGCGGGTGGTCGAGGCGGGGGCGGCGGTCGACGAGGGGAGTATGACGACGCGAGCAGTCGCGACTACGACGACGACAGCGAGGGCGACTCTCTTCCTAGCTTGGATGACTACGACGACGACGACTACACCGACGACGAAGAGTATACGGATTTACACAACTTCTTCGGGAGCGATCCACCGCCAGGGTGGGCTTCGCGAGGGGCACCCGGCAAGTGGTTTGGACGTCCGGGGAGTAGTCAAGGGAGCGGGGGACGACCGTCCATGACGGATGATCAACTCTTTGAGCACTTGGAACAAATGCGTAAAGAAGCTGCGCGATACGCTGCGGAGCTGGCGAAGCAAGAGAACGAGGCTCGACGAGCGAATGAACCTCTGGAGAAGCTTCAACGCCCGACGCTGGTTTCGCGCACGGATGACTCCATTACGCTCAACTTGTACCGCACAAAATCTACCACGCAAACCTTACCGCAAGACAGGTGCTGGGAGCTTAGCTTAAAGAAAGAAAAGGAGCACAATTACACGGTGTTCACATCCGTCAAAGGCAAGACTGTAATTACGGTGGACGATTTATTACCGGGAACAAAGTACTGCTTCAAGGCTAGGGTAGGACGCGTAGACGAGTCCACCGGCGAGGTCACAGAATGGGGCCCGCATAGCGTAGAAAGTATGTACGTGACGTCTGGTCGAGCGCCGGTAGGAAATAGTGGGAAACAATCCGTCAGAGCAGAACACGAAGAAGTGGTGACTGAAGCCGGTATGGGGAAAAAGGCAAAAAAGCGCGCCGCGAAAGAGCAGGCCGAAAAGGAAGAGCGTGAGCGTCTTGCTGCTGCGGAGAAGGAAGGCAACACCACTGCAGCAGCAGTCGCAGATGAAGCTGCGGCTCGTCAGGCTGCGCTGCGTAAAGCTGCGGAGGAGGCCGCTGAGCGGGAGATGGCAGAGATGGAGGCTATTCGCAAGCGTGTCGAAGCATCGAAGAAACCGGACGTCAAAGCGGCAGCTTCTGCGGGTGAAGGTATCTCCAAGAAAGCAGCGCAGCGGAAAAAGAAGAAGGAACGCGCAAAGGCGGAGGAGTTAGCGAAAGAAGTCGAATCTAGTATGGGGTCAATGCCGACGGAGACGGATGAAGAGCTTGCCAGACGTTTGCAAGCCGAGGAGGATCGTTCTTCGATGTTAGGAAACAAGCACATGAGTGCACCTAAACCACCAGTACCGTCGGGACCCCCGCCGTCTTGGGCGGCAGCTCCTGCGATGCGAATGCCAGTGAAGAAACCTGAGCCAGTAGCGGTGCGTGGGCCACCCTCGGGCGTGCCTCTTCCGCCGCAGTCGGCGCCTCCGCTAGGTCAGAGTAGAATCCCCACACCACGAGCTGGTGAAGAAGGACACGCCCCTCCCCCTCTTCCACCAGGTCCTCGACCTCCGGCGTCGTATGGTGCGGCTGCTCCTGCGCCGCCTCCTCGGCATCGAGGTTCTCCGCCGCAAACCGGCGCTTGGGGCGTCGCGCAAAGCTCTGGAATTAGCTCCGCGAGCACCTGGGGCGAGACGAGGCCTGCAGTAGCGCCAGTGGTTGCGCCATCGCCGCAGCACGCTACGCCACCGCACCAGGCGCCGAGTCAACCCGCTTCTTGGAGTCCGGCGAACAGCAACTGGCAACCTATGGGCGCCGGCATGGGCGCTTTGCCCGTCGGCGATGTATTCGCAACGGACACGCAGCAAATGCCTCCACCATCCGCTGGTCTCTTCGTTGGCGGCTTGGAACAAAATTGGAATCCATCTGTGGCGCCCGCCGCGCACTGGGGCGGTCAATCATCGTGGAACGGAGGCAGCGGCGCTCCACCGCCGGCTCAAGGCGCGAGCGGCGCCGACTGGGGCCTGGGAGGTTTAGGCGTTAATGCCGATCTAAATGCTGGCACTCCGAGCTGGAGTGCGTTCGCCGGTACATCCCCCACCGCCGGGCCTGGTGTGTGGTCTACCCCGAACGATCTCTCCGTCGACGTCGGTCGCATGAACCTCGACGCCAGGCAGCAACAAGCCGCTCAGCGCAGTCCCGGCACCCCCGACGGCGACCCCAATCTCATCGATTCCAGTTTATTGAGTTTTCTAGGCTAGCGATAGCGCTTCGCTTTCAATCGACTCTCTCTTTCTCGTCACCTCGCATCATTCGGACATCGCTCGCGTTCGACGCGCTCAAATCCGCGCAACCACCAACTCTGCAACTGTCGCAATAATCTGAGTATTCCAAACGCGCGCGCACTTCGACGCGCGCGCGTCGCCGGTTCCGCGCGCGCGCGAACGCGCCCACGCGAACGTTCGCGCGCGCACGACCGTCCGCGATCGCGAACGGCGTCGCCGCGCGGCGATGACGCTGCGCTTTCGTCGTCCGCGCGTCGGCAAAGTTTGGGAACACGGCGCCGCGGTGGACGTCGTCGTCGAGCGCGCGGATGATTTCGATCGCGATCGCGCGCGCGAGTGTGAGATCTCGCTCGTCGGTCAAGGGGCGTGGATGCGAAGCTCGAAACACGCGACGCTTGGGAAGATTTCATTCCGCGAAGGCGAAGGCGAAGGCGAACGCGAGCTCGACGAAGGGAAACTGACGTGGCGCGTGCCGGAAGACGTGCCGAGCGGAGAGTACGAACTGAAGGCGAGCGTGCCGAACTCACGACCGGCGATCGAGACGACGACGCGGATCGTGATCTCTGAAAGGATGAAGGCGCGACGGACGAGCGCGGGGACGTGCGAGGCGACGTGGGACGCGCGCGCGATTCCCGGAGATTACACGGCGGAAGATGGATGGAAACTGGCGATTGATATCACGCCCGTGATTGAAGAAGGAGAGGATGTCAACGCAGTGGTGTCTCACGCGTTTATACTCGCCGCAGAGAGTGGATTGAAGACGCACACGAAGGATGGGACGCGCATCTTGTGCGACATCTCAGAGGCTGAGCGAGAGAGTCGGCGCAAAACGTTGCGATTGCTTCCCAACCGCGCTTGTGATATCGCGCTTTGCGCTTTTGGGGACGAGTCAGATGCCATGGCGGATTACGTCACGTTGAGAGTTAGGGTGGACATGTCGCAGACGATGATGGAAGTGTGCGCGAGTGGGCATCCGTCGCAGACGATTTCGTCGCGGAGCGTGCATTCTGCAGACGGCTACTACTCCAGAAGTCCACCGATTAAATCGATAGAAAAGAAACCGGACGGCGAAGAGCTAAAAGATGTTACGAACATTGACGATAGGGAAGCGGTGCTGAAGGATGACTTGAGCTTGGGTCGCTGGGCCGCAGAGGAGAGCACCGACGGGTGGCGACAGGAGCCTGGTTTGAATGTTCTCGTCGTGCGCGCAGACGACTTCCAGCCAATCTATGAGTGTACATGGGACACCAGCGGTGGTGCGCGTCGCGCGAAAGAAATTGAGACGCAGTTACAGTCATTCATGAAGTCATTCTTTGACGGCGGCGCCGTCGACGTGGCTCGAAAAAGCGTGCCAGAACATTTTCTTTGCATCACCACCTGTGGTCAATGGAGCGGAGGGACGGCTAAAATTAGCGAAAAAATTTCAAAAGCGTTGCAACTCGTTCTCGTTGGAATCCTAGGCTCGGACAAGGGCGACGATGGCGTGAGCGCGCGCATTCACAAAGCATTGGCAGTTCCAGACAAGCCTCTTGCCATCGCCGCTGTGTCTTATGGGAGCGCTCGAGACGAAGTGCACACGTGGGTTGACGTGAGCGAACCGAAAGGCAAAGCGATCATCAAAACGTCGTTGAGCAATTCCAACGGTGCGTGGTACCCTACGTTGATCCAGCGCGGCGAAGGCGAGCACGCGTCTGATTGGTACATTCCTTGGAGAAATTACGCGCGCGAAGGGTGGAGCGTATTAAGTGAAGACGCGCGAGTTCAACGATACTCACAACTGATAGGCGATATACGACACATGGTTTTCGATGCCGAAAGTGGTTCTCGAGTGAGCGTGTACAATTTGGTACGTGCACTCGTCAAATACGCCTCACGGCGTAGTGGCGATAAATCGTTGGTACCGACGGTGGACATGCTTCTCGTTGAAATTATTCTTTCGCGTGGAGCGCTGGCGGTTGTCGAGTGCGTCAATGCTGGTGCGGTTGAGTATGTCGTTGATAGAGTGCTTTCGTGCGTGCGCGAAGACGCCACCCACGACAAGTTGGAGGTGCTAGATAAGGCGTACATCAAATCGCTTCTCAAATTGCTCACCGTGGACGATTTTGCGATGTATGCGGAAGGCATTCGCAGAGGCGCCGCGGATGCTGCATTGCGCGTGATTCATGCGTTTTGGAACGGGAGTTCCACATTCTTTGATAGTAACTCGCGCGAGATGCTCTCACAGCTAGCGGAGCACATGGCGCTCACAGATTTAGCCACTGTGCGCATGGTTGCCAAAGACGAACACTCAATGACTGCTTTTACCGCCATTCGGTCGAGTTTAACTTGTGCGGCGCCTTACTCAGGAGAGATCTCTGGCAAAGTCCACATTCTAGACATCTTGCCAGCGAACGAACAAGACGGACTGATTGAGTTGCCGACATCGCCGAGGACAAATGATGACGTCTCACCAGTAATGACGCCGGCGCAGAAAATATTGCAGGCGTACGACGAAATTTGGGAAGGCGGCGAGTCACCGGATAAAGATGGTGATAAGGAGTGGACAATGGTAGAAACCGGCGCCGATCAAGTGAATCAACCTGACAACGCAGCGTCAAGCTCGCTTCAAATAGAGGAACCCGTCATGCACACCCCAGAACCGATCAAACGAACAATGTCCGGACAGATCGAGTCAGCGCCTGAGCAACCTCTCGACGGTATAGTCATTCTTTGTGCAAAAGGCGGCGACTGGAACACGCATATTTCGATGATTCGACAAGCTCCCAGACTCATGTGGCGCGCTCGTGAACGCGGCGCTCGCGCTGTCATTTTTACGTGGCCTCAACGCGGGTTGGCGTGTGTACCGGTTCAGCCGTTGTTATCGAGTCCAAACTTCGACAACGTGACGAACATTCCAAGCTTCGTCATGTGCGCGGAGTCACTGACACGGTTGCTTCAGTTTTCCGATGACTGCACTCTAAAAATTGAGATCCCTCCGAATGGTCTGGTTGGCACCGCTGAAGCGCTCGCAAAGCGAATCGGGAACCAGCTCATGGCGGCGTGCGCAGATCGACCACCGCCCATGACGCCGTCTGTTACACCGCCAATCGCCGGTCGTTTTCGCGGCCGATTTAAGCACACTGATGCGCAGACTCTTCTTCCACGTGAAGACGTCTCTTCACCGCGAACGCCTTCGGCGTCCACAGGAGAAGGCTTTGCTGCGGCTTTGATTCGCAGAGTCACGTTTACGCAGTCCGGTGAAAGCAAAGAAGAACCGAAGGATGAAGAAACCTACGTGCGCGATGCCGAGAAGGATGAACGTGACTTCGAATCGCTTCGCCATCTCAGTGAAAAAGTGGCGGCGCCCCCGATGGACGAAAACTCGCATCTCGACGCTTGGCGGAGCGCAAATTTAGAAGGCGGCGTGTCGCGATGGACGCGTGCCATGCGACTCGTGAACGCGCTGGGGGATCACGGAGTGCCATTCATGAAAGGCGCGTATCCGGATAACACCGGTGCAGATGATGATAGACCGATTCGTATTCTGAGTTTGGATGGAGGCGGCATGCGTGGCATCGGCACGCTCGTCATGTTGGAACGCATCCTAGAGGCTACGAATAGTTGGTGTGTCGGAGACTGCTTCGACCTCGTTGTAGGCACTTCCACGGGTGGTATCATCGCTGTTGGTGCTGGTCTGCTTAGGATGACGACCGACGAGTTGCACGAGCTGTACGTCAAGATGGGCGATGAGATATTCCCTAGAAAAGCCGACTCATCCTTGACTCACTGGTACAACCAAACGACAAAGTTCTACCACCGCGGTCGAGAAGAGGCAAGAAGTTTTGAGACTATGCTGCGCAAAGCGTTGCGAGAGGAAGCCGAAAAACCACTGTACAGTATCACGTCCCATCCACGTTGGTATTCCTCGACTTCTCCGCCGCCGCACGTCTGTCTAGTTTCACACCTCGTGAGTCGGTCACCTGCCACAACGTTTCTGATGCGTTCGTACAAACACGACGCGAGAGGCAAAAGCCATCTCGGCCACTTGCCAGGCGAACATCGTGCGAGCTTGTTGAACTCAATTCGCGCGACGACTGCCGCGCCTTGGTTCTTGGAAGAGCTCAGGATGAAGAAAGAAATCGGGGGCGCTGGAGGTTTTGCACGAGAGCGTAAGTCTGAAGCCGATAACGCGAACTCTCGCGCGTCGCCCAACGACGTGGAAAAGAAGCAGACTACGGAAGACCATCGCCACGATCATCAAAGAGCACCGACAAACGTCAATGCGGAGATCCGATTGATCGACGGCGCCATCGCGAGCAACAATCCCACCGCCGTCGCGGTCTTTGAAGCGCGTCGCTTGTTCTCAAAATCCCGACCGCTCTGCGTCGTTTCTCTCGGCACCGGTGCCGCCGTTCCAAACTCTCGCGACGCGCGTCTATCCGGTTTCCCCGGTTGGCTCGACAATACCATCCACGCGTCGTGCGACGTCGCCCAAGTCGACGCCACCATCAGACACTTACTCGGCGCCGACGACGCGTATTACCGTTTCCAGCCAACCGCCGACGTCTTCAGCTGCGAGCTCAACGACGTCTCCCCCGAGACGTCGTCCAAGCTCAAGCACGCCGCCGCCGCGTACATGGACACCGTCGACGCCCAGGTTCGCGAGCTCGCCGAGATTCTTCGCATCGCCGCCGCGCCCTCGCCATCGAACCGCCCAGACGGCGCGCGATGAAATCCAAATTGAAAAGCCGTTAGCCAAGCATCGACTGACTAATCATTCCACCCTCCGGCCCGCACACGTCGCCTCGCGCGCCGCGGGCGCCATGCTGGCGCACATCGCGAAAACCGTGAGCGACACGGTGCAGAAAACCACGCGCGCGCGCGCGTGCGAGCGTTTAAAGCCGTCCGGGACGCTCGCGCTCGACAAACAGACGGGCGCGGTTCGCGCGCTCGGAGTCGTCGACGAACGCCTGCTCGGCGCGTGCGATGACGGCGGACTGCGTTGTTGGAGCACCACGTCGGGGGCGCTGGCGTCGCAAGCGCGCGCGCACGCGGGCGCGGTGACGGCGATGGTGACGTCGAAGGATGGGACGCGCGTGACGAGCGCCAGCGAGCGCGGCGACGCGGCGACGCGAGACGCGCGCACGGGCGTCGTGACGATGGAACTCGAAAATGGCGTCGATGCCGTTGCGCTGTGGTGCCTCGGGATGTTGACGAGCGGAGAGTTGGTGGGAGGGGACGACGTGGGGAGGATTTTCGTGTGGGAGGACGGCGAACGGTTTCCAATTTGGCGATTCGCGTCGACGGCCGAGTCGGCGCCGATGCCTGGGAAGGCAAAACGTCTGAAGCCTTCGGAAGGGCCGCCTGATCGCGTGCACGCGGTGTCGGGGTGGGTGCATCGTTCGACGGGGAAGGAGTTCGTGGTGAGCGGGAACGGGCATGGGATTCTGAGTCTGTGGACGGTTCGCGTGGGCAAGCCGGTAGCGGAGTTCGGTCCTGACGACGGCGGGCATCGGGGCGCGATTCACACCGTGTGCGATAACGAAGGCGTGATCGTTACCGGTGGGGCGGATGGGCGCGTGTTGGCGTGGTACGTCAACGAAGAAGGTCAGCTTCTCGGTCCACCGGAGGAACTCAGCGTCCACGGACATCACACGGGCGCCGTGTTATGCGCGGCGAGCATCCGTCCCGGCTTTGTGTGCACGGGAGGCGTCGATGGACGCGCGTTGGTGTGGGATATCAAGGCGCGAGCAGTATTATTTGAGTGTCCGGGCACGAAATCGGCGGGAGCTGTGCGGTCGCTCGCCTTCGATGGAAATGGTGTGCTTTACGTCGGATGCGCTCTGTCACAAATTTCACGATGGGAATTGCCGAGCGACGAGTTTCTCAGCTCTCGCAGTCGCGACGAGCTCCCCTTACTAACGCGTAACATGAGCAGCGAAAACATTAGTCAAGCTGTGCCACACTCGGTGAGCGCGCCGACCCCGAAGCGAGACGTCGCCGCGGAAGAATTGAGTCTCGCAGATACAATCAAGACGCTGGACGCCGTTCGCAAAGAGTGTGAGCGTTTACGAGAGTCAGACAGGAGTCGCGCATCGAAGGTTATAGGCCTTGAAAAGGAGCTCGTGACCGTGCACAAGTCGCTTGCTAACGTCGGAGAGGAAAATCAGCGACTCAGGGCCAAGGTAGATTCGATGGCGCCGACGCCGAGCGTTGCGCCGAAGGACGACGAAATCGAGGCGCTGCGCAAGAAGTGCGACAAGATGGAGAACATCGCTCGTAAGCAAAAGACGAAAATCGAAGAGCTGAAGGGCGAGTTACAATCGGCGGAAAGCTCGCGTGCCGAGGACCAAAAGCGCGCGACAGACGAGCTCGAGGCGGCGAACGAGAAGCTGGCAGGCCTGCATAAAGAGCTTGAAGAAGCGCTCGCGGGCGCTCAGGGTGAAGGTTTGAGCGTGGAGGACATGATGGCTGCAGCCGAGAAAGCTTTGCTGAGTCCAGAGCCTGCGACGAGTGAAGCATCCCAGGAAATGATGCGCGAGCTGCATAGCGTGCGGGAAGAATTGCAACTGTCTAAACAAGACGTCGCGAGCGCGGAGCAGACCATCGCAAAATTGCGCACGCAGCACGATGTGCTCACCGCACGCGCAAAGGAAATAGAGGAACAGAGCCAATCCCTTTCACAATCACAAGACGCAAAAGTGGCGACGTTACGTGAGGATGTGACATCCCTTCGCGAAAAACTCGGGTCAAAGGATGCGGAATTAGACGATTTGCGCAAGCAACTCGGCGAAGCGAAGAAGCGAGCCGAAGCGCTCGATAGGGAACGTCTCGAACTCACGGCGCAATGCGAAGAAACATCAAGGCACCATAAAGACGTTGACGCATCAAACGCTGAGGTTACAAGAATGCGCGAAAAATTTGAAAACGCAGTCACGAAAGGCAAAGGATTCCAAGAAGAAGGCAAAAAGCTCCGCGCAGAGCTTGAGGCGAAACACGTGGAGCTGGCCCAAGCTCAGGATGTTTCGACTTCGATGCGGGCTCGCGTGACAGAGCTTATGGCGAGTTTAGACGCCGCAAACGAGAAAGTCACCGATGGGCTTCGGCTTCTTGCGCAGAAGGAGGAAGAAGTAGCCAGGAGTGCGTCGACATTGAAAACCGTCGAGAATGCGGCGAAAGAACTCAACACAGCGAAAGCGGAGACAGCCAAACTGCAGCAAAAGTTTGATAACGCGGTCAAGAAAGGAAAAGGATATCAAAGCGAGTGCGGTGCGCTCACCGCTCGGCTGAAAGAACGCGAGAACGCGTTGTCGGCATCAAATGCGTCAAAGGCTCAGGTTGAATCACAGCTTGCCGCTGCTGTCGCAGAAATTGAGCTCGTGCGTTCCGAGCTCGAGACAAGACTTGACGACGTGCAGCGCAATTCCACAAAAGATACCGAAGAACTTAATTCATTGCGCGAGCGCTTGCACGACGCCGAGGCGCGCCTTCGTGCTGCAGAAGATACGAAGGGCTCCGCCATTGCGGAGCGCGAAGGTAAAATCTCTGCGCTGGAGAAGCAAATTAACGAGTCAGATGCGAACTTTGAGCGGATGCGCACCGAACTAGCAGCGCGTGATGAGGAGCGCGATCGACTTATATCGCAGATCAAATCGAGCGAAGCGGCCCAGGAGGAGCTTCAAAAGCTTCGCTCGAGCATCGAGTCATACGAGACGGAAATGGTGTCTCTCAAGACTGCGATAGACACGGCGAAGACAAAATTTGCCAATGCGGTTAAGAAAGGGAAAGGATTTCAAGAAGACGCTAATAAACTTCGTGATGAATTAGCCGCGAAAGATGCCGAGCTTGCACATGCCCGCGGCGAGTCAGCTTCGGTAGACACTCACCGCGCTGAGCTCGCGGCGAGTTTAGATGCTGCGAACGCGAAGATCTCAGATGGCCTTCGCCTTCTCGCGCAGAAGGAAAACGAAATCTCGGGTCTGGCGGCGGAGTTGAAAGCAGTCCAAAGTCGATGTACTACGCTCGAAGAGGATATCAGCAAGAGAGACGCCAAGAAGAACGATGAAATCGAGCAAGATGTGCGGGGACAGCGGTGGCTCGAGGAGCAAGCACGCGCTGCGGCGGAGTCTCAAGTGAGAGATTTGGCGGAGGAGAACGAACGACTGAAGCAAGAAGTTGCGGCAGCAGCGGCTGCAGCGCAGGACGCGTGGCAAGTTGCGGCGAGCCACGGCGTGCGTCCTGGAGATTCTCGGCCTGTGAGCGAAGTGGGGTCCCCCGTTCGCGAAGGCTATGGTCATCGAGCACGCTCGCTCTATCAACAACCAACGTATCGAGGTGCCATGTCGATGGTGCACGAAAGGAACGACATGGTTGTACCCAGAGAAGACTACGACCGCGTCAAGGAGCGATGTGTAAAATTGAAGAGAGATTTAGAGGCGGCGAAGCAGGCGGCAAAGGAAGCTGTGCAGCAAGTCATCAACCGTTTGGAGCTGGAAGTGATGGCCAAAATTCATGCTGAATCTTCCGCGAAAGCCGCAGAAGCGGAATGTGATCGCGCGTGGGCGCACGCAAAAGACGCGCTAGCTACGGCGCGCGAGATGCAAAAGCAACCGGCTCGTCAGCTAGCTGTCGCCGAAGCGTCAAGCGTCAAGCCACAGCCACCCCCGGGTACGCGCGCGGCGGTTGCGATGGAGCGTCAAAACGGTAACGGCGTGGTCGTCATTCGACAAGAACACTTAGCATCGATCGTCGCCGCGCTCCTCTCATTCATCATCGGAACGTGGTTTGCGAAATTCTAGAAGTTGCCATTAAATTCTACTTGCTGAAAATGTCTTTGATACCATCGAGGAGCGATACACCGCGCTTCGGTCCGTTGAACGCATCGAAAATCTTTCCAACTGCACCTTGCGGCTCGAAACGCGCCATTATTCTCTCGAATCTTGGATCCTGCCGCAGAATAGAGATGTCCTCGTCCTTGCGTATAGCCGGGTACTCGTCGTATCCGCGTTCGAGTGCCGCATTCAACGACGCCAGCCCTTCGCTCACATTACCGAGTTTTGCGTGACAGCACGCCGTGTTGTATCGAATCGCAATTTCTTCTCCAGCACTCAGCTCTCTTGGTTTGAACCCGGCGCTCGGCCCCGCTGGGGCGACTACGGATTTCCGATACCGTACCGGTCCGCTTCCCGCGAGCGTCGCCGCGCGCGCAAACGTGGCCAACGCCTTCTCGTAGTCCCCAGCCGCGTACTCTCTCTGTCCATCCGTGATGCACTCCCCCGCCGTATTCGCCATTCTTTCCTTCTCTTGCTCTTCTCGCAGCGATGCGAACGCGGCGTCGTCAATCATCTGCGGCACCGTCGCCCCAGCCGCGCCCACGAGCGCCGCCAAATCCGCGTCGCTCAGCTCCTGCAGGTTCGCCACGCCCACGTCCTCCGTGGAGTCGAAATCCATCCCAGCGTCATCATCAGCGTTCGCGTTCCACGTCAGCGGGTCGTTGGCGTCGAAAGCGCGTCCACGGGCGACGACGGCCGGTCGACGGCGAGGATGACGACGGTTCGCGAGCGAAGACTTCAACGGTGCCGCGGGCGCGCGCGCGTCGATCACGGACGCGGCGTGCATGTCCGGAACGTCGAGGTGTGAGTTGGGATGATCGAGCGAGCGTGGCGCGCGGCGTCGGGCGGTCGTGGGGAAGTGGCGTCGTCCAGAGGGGACTGGCGCTATCCACAACGTCGAGGTCGCCGACGGCTGGCGAGGTGCAACGTGCTTGATGCGTGATGTTGTTAGAGAAAAATTGCTGTTGTGTCAAATTGAAGCGCCAGTTCTATTCTAAACAATATATGAATGGTTAACGTTGTGATTGGGTTGCAGTGAGCACTTGTCCGGAGCTCGGTAAGATACACGGGAAGCTTTAGTTTTAAGCGATCCTTTATTCGGACCAGCCGCCCCAGCTGGAGCCGCCGGATCGAGCGGGCGCACGATCGCGACCACCGCCACCGCCGCCGTAGCCATCACCGCCGTAATCGCGTCTTGGGGGACGATCGTTGTAATCGCGTCTCGGCGGACGATCGCCGAAGTCGCGCCGGGGGCGGTCGCCTCCTCCTCCGTCTCGACGTTCGTAGCCGCCCTCGCTTCGGCCGCGGTAGCCTCCCCCGCCATCACGATCGCGGCCACGGAAACCGCCGCCACGGTCACCTCCATAGCCCCGTCCGCCGCCACGGCCACGGCGCTCAAAGCCACCGCCGCCGCCCCGACCTCGGCCGCCGCCTCGGCCATAGCCTCGGCCGCCGCCTCGGCCGCCTCGACCGCCGAACCCAGAGCGTTCTCGCGTTTGTTCAGCCATGAGATCAGGAAGTATCGTACAGACGCTCAGATCGAAACCATTCAAGTCCGTGACGGTTTCAAGATCCTTCATGTACGCGGCATCGATGTCGAAGCACAATCCGTTCTTGCTCTCCATGAAACGAATCTTGCCGCATCCATCCGCGAGCTTGCGGTCGATTTCAGTCAAAGCGCGAAGCAAGTCGCCCGCTCGGATCGCAGGCTCACTTCCTTCGCGGTCCAGAACCATATACGTGCACGAATTGGGCGCACCGGTGAGGAGCGATCGCGGAGGCGGCGCCTCCGTCTGCCCGCTGATGGCGGCCAGAGCGGCGGCCAGAAGCTTGGTGACTTCCTCGTCGGTGTCCGCCGGCAGCAGGCGAGCAGCGGCGGGAGAGAAATAAGGTAACAGTTCATCGTCCACTTTCGTGAGGACGTTAGAAGCGGTAACAGCGCAGGCGTCCATGACCTCCGTCGACGACGGAATGCCGATGGTGCGGAATTCGCATCCAGTTTCCTTTTTGATGCGACGAATCATGTAGGATTCGCGATCGGTGTGCATCGCGATCGCGGCACCGAGTTGTCCAGCGCGGCCGGTACGACCGCATCGATGCACGAACGATTCGACGTCGTTCGGGAGCTCGTAGTGAATGACCAAGTCGACGTCGGAAATGTCCAAGCCGCGAGCGGCGACGTCGGTGGCAATGAGCACGCTGAAGCGGTTGTCACGGAATCGCTGGAGGGTGCGCTCGCGCTGCGCTTGAGCGATGTCGCCGTGGAGAACTTCAGATGCCACGCGACGACCGAGCGCGGCGGTGAGTTCATCGGCCGCGCGCTTGGTTTGCGTGAAGCAAATAGCCTTCTTATCCTTGGCGTACACGGTGACGAGGTCCATGACGATGGAGGTTCGGTTCGCGTGCGACACGGCGCACGACATCAAATCAATCGTGTCCGCGACTTTTTGCTTGGAGTCACCGACCAAATCAACCACGACGTGCCCGGGTTTCAAGAACTTCTTCGTGATTTGCTTCACCCAGCTCGGCATCGTCGCCGAGAACAAAAACGTTTGGCGGCTCTCCGGGCAGTCTTGCAGAATCGCCTCCACGTCTTCCTCGAACCCGACGTTCAACATCTGATCCGCCTCGTCGAGCACCACAAATTCGATTTCGCCCAAATCCAAGCTTCGTCTGTTCATCAAATCCTGCACCCGACCCGGGGTACCGACGACGATGTCGACCCCTCGACGAAGTTTACCCTCTTGCTGACCGATGGGCGTCCCCCCGTACACGCACACCGTCTCCAACGACGGCGCGGTGATGCAAATTTCGTTCTCAACCTGCTTCGCCAGCTCTCGCGTCGGCGCCAACACGATGCATTTCGGATTTCTCGACCGTCCGCTCGTTCCATCCGTCAACAATCGCTCAATCACCGGCAGCGCGAACGCTAGCGTCTTCCCCGTCCCCGTTCTCGCCCTTCCCACGACGTCCTCTCCCGACAGCGCCGGTTTCAGCACCGCCTGCTGTATCGGAAACAGCGCGTCCACGCCTCGTTTTCTCAGCGCCGCCACCGTGATCGCCGACATTCCGAAATTCCCCACGTCCATCGGGTCCGCGTCCGCCTTCACCTTTATCACGACCTCGTCCTCGTCCGCGACGTACCCCTCCTCCAGCGCGCTCTCGCGCTCGTCCGGCGCGTACCGCCCCGCGAACGCGTCGTCGTCGTCCGCATCGTCCTCGTCGTCGTCGCCGAACGCGCCGTCGATCTTCGCGAGCAATCGCGCGTCGTCGCCGTCGTCGTCGGCGGCGAATCCCGCCGCCGCCGCCGCCGCCGGTCGCGCCGTCGTCGACGCGCGATGGCGACGCGCGACGGCGGCGGGACGGCGCGCGAGCGCGTCGGCGCGCCGCGGGATCGCGCGCGCGTTCGCGGGGCGCGCGGCGGCGCGCGCGAGCGTCGCGAAGGCGACGGCAAAGGACGCCATTCGCGCGAATGCGTCGGCGTGTGCGGCGAGGGGCTCTTGACATTTGACGCCGAGACGCGAGACGCGAAGAAGGAATACAGTTACACGCCGAGACGGGCGCGAAGCTCGCGAAGGGCGGCGTCGACGTCGACGTCCATGGCGACGGAGACGCGCGGACGGTCGGACCAGGCGTTGCGGAAGAGCCAGGCGCGGCGAGCGTCGAGGAAGACGGCGCCGCGGGCGCAGTCGCGGGCAAGCGCGACGCGGACGGCGCCGCGGCGGAAAGTGAAGACGGCATCGCGGACGTGAGGGAGGGCTAAGAGCAGAGCGGTGGGATCGTGGACGTAGATGCCGTCGAAGTCGGCGACGCGGAGGTGATACGCCTTGTAGAATTGGGTGGCGTCGTGAAGAAAGGCGCGGAGGAGGTTGGAGCATCGACGCGGCGGCGAGACGGCGTCGGCGTCGCGGAGAACGGTTTCCAAACGCTCGATCTCGGCGCCAGAAAGACGCACTCGAGTCGTCACGTCGAGACCTACGACGAAGGTGCGCTCGAACGCGCCGAAAACCTCATCCGCGGCCTCGGGGTCGCCTAAAATATTCGCCTCCGCCGCCGGATTTACGTTGCCGTTTACCTCAAACGCGCCTCCGAGCACGACGAGCTCACCCATGGTTTCCGAGCACTCGGGATGCCGCCGAAACGTCAGCGCTATGTTTGTCAACGGCGCGAGCGCCAGCACCGTCACCTCGCCCGGGTACTTGGCGCACATCTCCGCTATAAAATCCGCCGCCTCTCGCCCCGCTCGGTGTTCCACCGCGCTCTCCTCGGGCCACGTCTCGTACGCGCCGCGCACGCCCCCGAACCCGTCTTCGCCGTGCACGAAATCCGCGACGAACACCGCGGAATCGTCCGCCGTGGACGCGCCCGCGCCCAATCGGTCGTCCTCGTCGAGCGCCGCCAGCGGCGCGCGCGCGCCGTCGACCACCGGCAACCGCGCGCCGGCTTCGCGCCTCCACGACCCGGCGAGCGCGCACATCTCGACGAGCGTGCGCGCGTTTCGCGTCGCGTCGTCGCGCCGAACGTTGCCGAAGACGGTGGTGAGGCCGAGGACTTCGACCTCGGTCGACATCGTTTCGAGCGCGAGCGCGATGGCGAAGGCGTCGTCGACGCCGGGATCGGTGTCGATGATGAGCTTGCGCGGCGGCGGCGACGCCGGCGTCGATGCGGGAGACGCCGTCCGCGTCGAGGAGGCGTCGACGGGCGCGTTAGTGTGTGTCGTCGCGGGAGACGCCATCCGCGTCGAGGAGGCGTCGACGCGCGCGTCGATGAGTGTCGTCGCGCCTACGGCGAAGACAGTTGACCTCGAGCGCGCGCGCGAAGGAGAGAGGGAGACGCGCGCGCGTCGTTCGAGCCGAGCGCGGACGCGAGACGCGAATCGTTGAATGATGCGTGGCGCGTAGGCACGCGCTCACGCGCTAACGGTGCGATTTCGACGCGATTGTCGTTCTACTTGCGCTACGTTTGTTGCTCGGGACTGGGCAGCCTGGAAGTCATCGCTCGTCCTCGTCTTCGTCGTCTTCGTCCCAGAAATCCTTGATGGCGCGGATCGTGGATTGTAACTTGGGTTTGTTCACGAGTTTGCGTCGCAGACCGTAGCCACCGTCGGTCTCCATGACGAGATTAGGTCCGGTTAAGAAGGCCAACGCGGCGCCGCCGACGAGTCCGCCGGCGTGCCCCCAATTGTCTATTCGTCTACTCGTGAGACCGAAACCCATGTTCACCGCCAACGCCGTGCCGAGTTGTTGCAGCTGCATGTCCGCGCGCTCGCCTAAATATCGCTTGTGGCGCTGCAAGTACACCGCCAACGCGCCGGCCAAGCCGAAGACGGCGCCGCTCGCGCCGACGCTATTCGACGCGCAAAACCGATAACTCGCGTAATTTCCAGCCACGCCCGCGCCGAAATACACCGCTAAAAACTGTTCGCGCCCGAACGTCGCCTCCATGAGCGGTCCGATGCTGTTCAACGAGTACATATTCACCATCAAGTGCGGCAGCCCGCCGTGCAAAAAAATCGGCGTCGCCAACCGCCACAGCTGCCCCGCGGCGATCCGTTCGTTCACCTTCGCCCCGAGCGCGGTGATCGCCTGTCCGCTCAAAATCTGTAACGCGAACGCGCTCGCCGTGCCGATCATGATGGCGTTCGTGCACGCGCGATCGGGATCGTCGAACACGCCGCGCGCCGCCGCGCGGCGTCCGCCCTCGCGTCGTCGCCCCCCTCCTCGCGCCCCGTCCGCGCGCTCGCCCGGGCCCGCGAGCGCCGCGCCGAGCGCGACCGCGTTCGCCGCCTTCCCGACCATCGGCGCCGCGCGTCGCGCGCCGTCGCGCACCGCCCGCGCCGTCGCCGTCGCGTCCTCGCGCGCGCGTCGCCGTCGTCGTCGTCGCGCGTCGCGCGTCGCGTCGTCGCCGCGATCGAACGCGCCGAGCCCGCGACCGAGCGCGACGAAGCGCGTCATCTCGCGTCGCGTCGCGTCGCGTCGCGTCGCGCGTCCGCCGGCGCGGCGTCGGCGTGTGCGGCGGACGACGCGCGTCGTCAGAGCGACGCGCGCGATGGCGACGGCGACGCGCGCGACGGCGTCGATCGCGTCGAGCGCGCGCGCGCGCGTTCGAGCGCGGCGGACGACGACGACGACGCGCGCGCGCGACGACGACGCGGACGCGGGACTGAAGGCGGCGTGGTACGGCGCGGAAGCGTTCGGCAATCTCATCGGCGCGACGCGCGCGACGACGACGCACGGGACGACGACGACGACGACGGCGATGACGCGCGAGGGCGCGCTCGAGTCGATTCGCGCGGATTACGCCGAGGAGTACTTCGTGAGCGGGCGAGGCGAGATGGCGGCGTACGCGGGCGACTGCGAGTTCGCCGATCCGTTCGTGTCGTTCCGAGGTTTGGATAGATTTCGCGCGAACGTGGCGAACTTGGGAGGGATGATGCGGGAGGTTGATCTGCAGATTAAGTCGTTCGAGGAGACGGAGGACGGGGTGCAGACGGAGTGGAGGTTTTCTTGCGTTTTAGACTTACCCTGGAGGCCGATGCTCGCGGCGAGCGGGGGCACGACGCACGTGTTAAACGACGAGAATCGGGTGGTTCGGCACTACGAGCGGTGGGACGTCGATCCGAAGAAGGTGTTGGGGCAGCTCTTGAAGCCGGCGTCGAAGATTCCGGAGAACCAGGCGGAGGTGTTCATGGCGTCGGCGGGGTCGGGGGACGTCGTCGGCGCGTTGGGCGCCGTCGCGCCGGTGCTGCTTCGCGCGAGCGCGCCGCTGTGGTTGACGTCGGCGGCGCTGCGCGCGGGGACGCACACGGAATCGACTGGGATCGAGGGTTTCTTCGGTTGGCTTTTCGCGTTGGCTTGCGTGAGCCAAGTCGCCAAGTTCTTGCGCGGCATCGGAATTTCTTAAACGCGTGAATCTATCCGTCTATTAGTTCTTACATGTGGATTGTTTTGTAGTGCTACGTATCGCTGACTCAGTTGCGCTTGTGACGCTGCACTTTTTGAATCCCTCGAGTGGGCGTCTCCACAGCCTTTCGCTTCATCGAAGCCGGCTTCGGTGGGATTGAATCTTCTCTCTTGATTTCGCCCGCCGACGCGACGCGCCTCGGGACGATTTTGTGTTCCAAGCCGCCGACCGCCTTCTTCGCCTCTACGTCCGCCATTCCCGGAATGTACCCCGGCGTCTTACCCTTCGCGACGAGCCGTTCGTACACGGTGACAAGTTTTTTACGCACGCGCAAGAGTTCAATCGTTTCCTCGCGCAGCTTTAGCCAACCAGCGCACACCGCGTGCGTGTTCATCGAGGGCGTCTTCACGCCGAGGTCTTCTAAGGACTGATCGATACGTTTAGCGAATCGCGCGCCGCCTTGCGCCGCGTTAGCTTGTTCGTTCGCGACGGTGATGAAATGCTGCCCGCGCAAGTACGGCCCGGGCTTCAACGCCGCCGAGCCTCTGAGTGGCAACTCGGGCGCCAACGTCTCAAAGTCGGCGCGAACGTCGTCTATGGACACTGGATTCTGCACCATGTGCGTGCGTGAGGTGGAGAACACCGCCGTGGCCTTTTGCAACAAGGCTTGATTTTCCGTTCGTCGTCGCTTTTCAATCTCTCGCACGCGCTTTAAAATCTCAGCCTCTTCCTTCATCTCTCCGTTGGTACGATTCAGCAGCGTGTTCAGCGCCACCTTTCTGTCGAGCTCGTGTTGGGCGTTGAACGGCATTTTCACGATTTGATGCGCCGCCGCCTCCTCGGGCGATTCCGCGCGCGTCTCAATCAACGTCTTCGCAATGCTATAGTATCTCACCTTCAAATCTTCCACCGTACGCGTCTGTTGACTTGCGAAATCCCATCGATCGACGACGACGATGAATCGCAAGTCAAACCGCTCCAGTTGTTCAAACAAATAATCCGTCTCCTCCTTCGTCCACGAATCGTCCAAGTGTTTCAGCACTCTTTCGTACTCATCGCTCGTGTACTTCAACATCTCAATCTTTTTGTTATATTTCGCGAACGCGTAATCCCCGCCCACGTCTCCGCCGTTCGTCCCCATGAGCGTCGGCTGCGCGCCGCCGACGGCTTTCTTCACCCAGTGCTTCAGTTGCAATTGATCCGTTCGCGCGCTGTTCCGAAACGGCTGCCACTGCCACGTCACCGTGCGCGCGGTGATTTTGCGTTTATCCTTCATTCCGTGCAGCGACAGCGCGCTCGGGACGATGGCGGCGCGCGCGTCGTCGCGTTCGTCGTCGCCCTCGCGTCCGCGCGTGATCTGCCACACCTCTCTGTGGACACCTTTCGGCGGTTTGAGCGACGGTTTCGCCTTGGCGCGCGATTTCGGGGCGCTCGCGCCGCCGCGCGGGATGCCTAGGATGTCTTTCGCGTCCGCCATCGTGCGTCGAGGCGCGCGCGCGACGGAGAGTGGCGTCGCGGAGCGCGAATTCACGAGAACCTCGCCCCGACGACGATTCGCCGCACACGCCGACGCGCCGGCGCGCGCGCGCGCTCGAACGTCGGTGACGATGAGCGAAACGGCGACGGTGACGTACCTGGAGAAATTCGTGGACAGTGCGTGCGCGAGAGCGAGGCGAGAGCGAGGCGAAGGGTGAAATTTCGCTCGGACGACCGAGGACGATCGAGCTCGAACGCGAAGACTGACGATCGTTACGCGCGCGTCGTGACGTAGATCTCGCGGACGTCCCCGCGGAGTTGCAGCGGATACTACAAACGATCGGGGAGCTCGATAAACGGAACGTGCGATTGCGAGATGCGGTGCAAGCAAAGGTGGACGAGTGCGCGTCGGCGCCGAGTCTGAGCGCGCGAGGCGCGCGCAGCGCCGACGTCGACGCGGTGAGCACGTTGAAGAAAGAGATCGAAGAACTTCACGATACGATGGCGATGGTATCCAATGAGAAGATACGGTTGGCGCAGATGGCGTTGGATTTAGTGAAAGGGAACGCGACGGTGCTCGACGCTGAGATGAAGACGTTCCGCACAGAGCTCGAGGAACAAGGTATTAACCCGGACGAGGACGTCGATGATGGGTACGGCTACGCGCAGGTGCAAGCGCAGTACCACCGCAAGATGCAAAAGCCGCAATATCAATATCAAAGACCCGCGCCTATGCCGCAGCAGCAGCGCGCGTACGGCGAACACGCGATGAGCTCGATGGACGTCGGCGACCTCGTGGCGGCAAACGTAGGGGCGTTGAACCAAAGCGCCGGTGGACAAGAGTGGATCGTTGCGACCGTGACTCGATATTCTCCAACTGAACGCGAGTTTGAGATCGTTGATGCGGACGAAGACGCGGAAAAGCACGTGTACCGCTTGCCGCAAAAGTTTGTCATCCCGCTTCCGAAGACGGCGTCTGTGAAGCAGTCGCAAAACTTTCCCGCCGGGACGAGCGTGCTCGCTGTGTACCCGAACACGACCACGTTCTACAAAGCCAAGGTCGTGCAACCGGCGAGAAGACTCCCGAACGCGGAGTACAGCGAGTTCGTGTTAGAGTTTGAAGACGACGGCGACGCCGACGGTCAAGCGCATCGCCCCGTGCCGTTCCGCCACGTCGTCTTATTTCCGCGATGAGCGGTGCGAGCGGGAACACAGTTTCGCGCGATCGATCGTGCGTGCGTGCGCGCTATTTCGTGTAATCAACAGGTAGTTTGTTAGCTTTAAAACACGCGACGAACGCTCGACTTCGGCGCGCGCCGAACCAAGTCGTCCCGTCTACTTTTGATTTGAGCCCGTCATCGCGCGACGACGTCGCTCGGGTCTTTGACCAGACCACACGACGGCCGCTTACGCCGGCGGAGACACCCCCGCGTGCGTCTCCAACCACATCTTGAGCTTATCGTACGAAATCGCCCCCTCGTTCTTCGACCCCGCCACCTCGGCGCCGTCCTTGAACATGATGAGCGTCGGAAGCCCATACACCGAGTACTTCTCCACCAGCGCCGGGTTCCCATCGCACTCGACCTTCACCACCTTGATCGCATCGCCGTACTCCTTATCAGCCTTCTCCACAATCTTACTGATCAGTTTGCACGGCCCGCACCACGACGCCCAAAAATCGACGAGCACCGGCTTCCCCGCGCCCACGACCTCCGCCTCGAACGTCGCCTCGCTCACGTCCGCGACCGCGCGCGCCGTTCGCGCCGCGCGCGCCGCGCGCCCAGCGCCCGTTCGTCGTCCGCGTCCCATCACCCGACGCGTCGCCGCGCGTCCCATCGTCGGCGTCACCGTCGCCATCGCCGTCGCCATCGCCGTCGTCCCGCGCGCTCGCGACGCGCGTTCGTTCGCGCGCGCGTCCGCGTCCTCGACGAACGCGCGCGTTCGCGACGTTCAATTTCGCGCGCGTCGATGCGTTCGCCGCGCTCCCGCGCGTCGTCGTGTGCCGCGCGCGCGCGTCGCGCGATCGATCGCGCGACGTCGCGCGGCGTCGATCGCGCGGCGTCATCCAGTTTCCGAATGTCCGAACCCACCGTCGACCCCCTCGCGCGCGACGCGTCCGCACCCGCCATCGCGGCCCCGCGTCCGAAAAAGAAATAAAAAAAGTCCCGAACGTTTACATGGCGCAAAACCGCGCATAAACCGCGAGAATGATCTGCTTTTTGACGCGCGTCCTCGACCGCGCGTCGCGCGCCGTCGCCACGTCAGCGCCGTCGCCACACGCCGACGCCATCATCGCGCGCGGGCCATCGCGCGCGCGCGAACGCCGC
>Ga0181604_10000460_pt1 | contig 36924 bp, 57 predicted proteins | sample 041ome_12_FD_148663 | JGI IMG/M metagenome (GOLD analysis project Ga0181604, IMG submission 148663) | Coastal salt marsh microbial communities from the Groves Creek Marsh, Skidaway Island, Georgia - 041410US metaG (spades assembly) | ecosystem: Environmental > Aquatic > Marine > Intertidal zone...
ATTGATGTATGGGATGGTATTAAGACTGTTGATGACGTGGACAAGACAGCCTTACAAGAAGAACTAGCTACCCTTGGCGTTGCTTATGCTCCGATTGACAGAACAATTAAAACAGATATGAAGCTTAACAATAATGAACTAGGTCAGCTACGTGAGATCTCAGCGCAGATGGTGACACCTATGCTTGAAGATATGATTAGCGCACCGGGTTGGAGGACTCTACCTAACTCGCTAAAGGATAGAGTATTCAAAGACACCATGAGAGCAGGACGCTCTGCCGCAATGAAAGTATTCATCGGTAAGAACATTGGTGTTAAAGAATTTGAGAAGCGGTATATGTTTGCATTACTGAAGAACAAAGGATTGCAAGACTTAATGACTGAACCCGGAGTTTTGTAGTGTACAAAAAAAGCCCTCCGAAGAGGGCAATCCACTGGAGGGTGGTTCAGTCGTCAGCAAGTCCGTAAACATTACCAACCATAATCTTTAAAAATGGTATGTTGAATATATACCCATCAAAGAAATAAATTGTAGTGTCCTCTTCTGATTCTCCACGTTGTCGTCCATATACAGGCTGTGCTTCTACAGACTCAACAGATAATCCAAAGACGTGCCACCAACTAAATTGTACTACCATCCCCAATCATCTCCTTTTAGTCCATGTGCATTGTAATCAGTCACTCGCTTTTCAAAGAAGTTACTCATAGAGCTACCTCCAAGAATCTCCTCCATCCACGGTAGAGGGTTCTCCTTAACCTTCCAGTTTGTCTTGAGACCAAGTTGCAATAGTCGTCTGTCTGCGAGATAACGAATGTACTGCTTGACATCTGCCGCCGTGAGACCTTCCAAGTCACCCATCTCATACGCAAGATCAATAACCTTGTCTTCAAGTTTGACTGCAGTACGGAACATCTCGTAAATACTTTTCTTGAAATCGTCATTAACGATGCGTGGATGTTCATTACAATACTCCCTGAATAACTTAGCCATCCCCTCTGCGTGTTGTGACTCATCCCGTACTGACCACTCAACAACAGTACACATACCCGGCATCTTACCGTAGCGTTGGTAGTTCAGTAGCATCGCAAATGCTGAGAACAAACTCATACCTTCATTCAATACTGATCGTGCAATTGCAAGTGCTGTACCATGTACACTATTTACGTCAATATCGGACATGAACTCCAGTTTTGCAGACATTTGCTGATACTCTAAGAACGATGTGAACTCCTCTTCAGGTAGTCCGAGAGTGTCATTGAGTAAGGCGTATGCTCGTTGATGGATGAACTCACGAGAAGCAAAGGCTGTGAGCATGGCTCTAATCTCATTGTTCTTGAACTTGGGAATATAATACTCAAGATAGTTTGTTCCAACCGCCACGTCTGTCTGCGTAAATAACCGCAAGATCTGGGTGATATGGTTCTTCTCGCTCTCCGATAATGCGCCTGACTTCCAGTGTGATACATCTGTTTGTAACTCTAGCTCATCTTCAATCCAATGGATACGCTCATGCTCCGTGGCATACGTAACAGCCCAAGGGTAGTTGAATGGTTTATAACTTTTGCTCTGTTCCTGCAAGCTCATATATTTGTCTCTCCAGTGTGTCCAGTCTGTTGGACAGTTCTATGATTGTGTCGTATGCGTCATTTAATAATTGTTTATTGAAAGGGTCTACGTCTTTGACCAGTTCAATTCTTTCCAGTATCTTAGTTACCCTTGACATGATACACATACCTCATCTTCAAAGTCCTTCAGGGCATTACGATCTACTTTAGTCCCAACCTTCTCCGCTGTAACACCTGCAGTCGTGCGTAAATAATATAGTCCTTTAAGCCCTTCCTTCCACGCCTTGAGGTGTACTTGATTGACAATAGCCTTGTCAGTACCCGATGGGAAGAACACGTTAACACTCTGCCCCTGACATATAAACTCTTGTCTTTTGGCTGAGTGTTCGACAACCCACCCCTGATCGAGTTCAAATGCTGTCTTAAATGTAGCCTTCTCGTCGTCGGATAGGAACTCCAAGTGCTGTACAGAGCCTTCATTCTCAAGAATACTTTGCCATACCTTCTTAGTGTTCTTTCCTTTCTCATCTAGTAGGTCCTCCAAGTATGGATTACGAACCGTGTGAGATCCTGCTCTCGTCCGATGAACAAAGCAATTAGATATGCGAGGCTCAATAGAGGCAGAGCAACCGCATAGGATGCTACTGTTAGCGTTAGGAGCGACAGCCAGAAGATGCATGTTACGCACACCTGTACCCCTACCATCAGGGCATTCACCACGCTCCATAGCCAACTGGTACGTACTGTATTGAGCCTGTTGTTTGATCTCTTGAAACATCTGATAGTTTTCACTAGCGGCCTGCCAAGATTCCCAAGCTATCCCTTTGCCTTGGAGGTAGCCGTGGAAGCCCATTGCTCCGAGGCCAACTGAGCGTTCTCTGTAAGCTGAGTAAACAGCTTTTGATAATTGTTCTGGTGCGTTGTCAACAAAGAATTGAAGCACGTTGTCCAAGAATCGGATAAGGTCTCCAACCATGCCGCTTGATTTCCAGTCGTCGTATCTTTCGAGGTTGACTGATGAGAGGCAACAGACTGCTGTGCGCTCTTCATTTGTTGCGAGATGGATTTCATTGCAGAGGTTACTACCCATAATTGTGAGTCCAAGCCGTCTCTGAGCTTCTGGTAAACTTCGTCTGGCTGTGTCGATAAAGTTAAGGTAAGGACTGCCAGTTCTGAAGCGAGCTTCAAGTATTCGTTGCCAAAGTTTGCGAGCCTTGACTGTATCTCTGACAATTCCTGTACTTGGGTCTGTAAGGTTCCATTCTGTATCATTGATTACCGCCTCCATAAAAGCGTCAGTGATGTTCACTGCATTAAAAAGATTAAAACATTTGCGATTGATGTCACCACCAGTCGCTACCTTGAAGGAGATAAACTCCTCAATATCAGGATGGCTTACGTCTAGGTACGCCGCGTAGCTTCCCTTCCGTGTCTTCCCCTGTTTGTACGCTGTCATCTGAGCGTCCACTACTTTCATGAATGGGATCGGTCCCGGAGCTTTGTCGCTCACTCCTCTCACGTCTGACCAATGCCCACCCACACCTCCGCCCTTTACGGAAAGCCATGCTACTTCACCATTATGTTCAATAAGAGAATCAAGATTGTCCCCCACGTAAGTAAGGAAACAGCTAATAGGCAACCCACTAACCTTTCCATTCGGTTCTGGGGCATTACTAAGGACAGGAGACGCAAACATGAACCAACCCTTTGAGGCATAGTCATAAATACGTTGTGCCAAATCCAGATCCCCGTAGCAGTAGGCCACTGCCGCACGTGCGAAAGCCTGCTGAGGAGACTCTTCATGTTCAAGCATATAGTAGTCACGCATGAGCGTACTTGCTTGATCACTAAGGCGATTGTCTCTTTCATAATCAATCGTTATCCCAAGGTGTTGAGTCATCGAAATCATTCTCCAGTGTATCTTGTTTTTCTTCAATGCGATCAGCGAACCGATCTACCAAGTCTTCTGAGGTAATCTCTAACGTCTCCATCAGAGTTACCTCATCCAACTGCTTGAGCTTATCCTTAATTTCTTCAAGCGTAAACATCTATTTTACCATACTTCAATCAGTTTGTCAAGATAATGTTTGCACTTTTGCAAATCTAATACACCACCTTTGTCTTGAAAACGAGCAATGTATTTGATCACATTACCAATTAAGAATCCCTTGAATTGATCCTCAGTCATCCATGACTGCATTGCGTCCCAAGGCTGTATATCTTTGTCGGTGTAGTGTGTACCTCCAAGTTGATACTCACGCGCCATATCATGTAAGTCAGGCATATCGCTCCCTTAAATAATTAATAGACACTGGCATCTCATCGAACGTCCCTTCAATCACTTCGTGCAACATCCAAATACCAGACCATGATCCGTTAGTCTGTGGATTCAAGTAGTCCTCATCATGTTGATAGTAGATACCTGCAAACAATCCCGTAATGCGCTTACCATCAGCGCGTCTAGCGTAAGAGATACTACGATCCTGTACGTGGCCCATGACACAAGACATGTGTTGCTTGTTGATCAGTGCGTTAGAAGAACTTACTGGTCTTCCCATAACACCACTAACAAAATAATGGCTGTAACAGACACCATCAATAACCACAGGCTGTAAGAAATCATAGACCTCCCATCCCATCTCTGTTAAGTACAGATCATCAAACGACATGAGACCTTCTAGCTTAGGATCTGCATTGATAGCACGAGCAATACGATACTCATGGTTACCCAATGTAAATACTAAACGAGGGTTCCACTGCTTGTCCTTGTTGCGCTTGAGTCTCTCCTGTTCCTTACGAATAGGATCAAGGAACTCTTGCATTGCCTCAACACCTGAGTTGATGTCATTGATGTAGCGTCTACCTTCAAAAGACTTCTTACCTACATCATAGGTAGAGAGACTAGGTAGATCAAAGTGATCACCAATATGCACAATTACATCAGGCTTCTTCTCAACGGCATATTCTCCTGCCCAACGCAGATGATCTGTCGGGTGTCCCGGCTTCACTTGCGTGTCAGGTATGACCATGTGTTTCATTTCTGATTCCTCAGTAATTCAAAGAAGTACTCTGCGTCAACGACTGCGAGTGGTCTTCTTCTGTTTTCTTTAACGATGACAAGCGGCTGTGCATCGCCTCGATTGTTGCACTGGTCAACATAACGATAGACTCCAACTCTCGCAAGCGACTTGCATTCGACATCGAACGGGAAAGACTTGCTAGCCAAAGGGCTGAGTTGAAGATCACTGCCGCTAACACCCATACTTGTGCTTCTGACATCATTCTCCTCCAAATGTGGATACGTCTCCAGTACTCGATCACGGGTCCACTGCTGTAGCTTACGTCCTTTAGATTTAGCTGACTGCGTTTTCACTTGGCGGACTCCATATCTCATCTGGATTTCTTTGTAGGTACAAAAGGATTCCATTCTCTATTGCACGTTCTTCACTGCCTAACTCTTCAACACAAACATCAAACATCTCTTGCGCTGTCTTATCCTCTAACAACTTACGTGCTTTGACTGGGCCAATACCCCTGACACCAATGATGTTATCAATCCGGTCACCAACAAGGAACTGCATATAAAAGTTAAGCAGTCCCTCATCGGCTGTAACGTAGTACTTCTCCTTCTTTACAAAGTTGTAGTGCCATCCCTGCACTTGATCGAAATCCTTGTCAAGAGACACGATGATGCTTTCATCTCCATATGTTGTTGCGTCAATTGCAATAGCATCATCAGCCTCAATCCCTTCATACACTTTACCATTCCATGATAGTTCAAGATACTCACGCAACAGTCCATGATGCGTAGGTTTCTCACCCTTACGGTTACCTTTGTAAGGTGCTGTGATGGCGTAGTCATGTCGATAGTTGGATGAGCCAGTTAGATAAGTCTTCCACTCCCCAACATCAAGATCAAACATAACTAAATCTTCAAGGAACGAGGCCATCGTCCTAATAGCCACATCCTGAGACTCCTCTTGTGTTGCAAATCCTATGCGGTAACAGAGGATATCACCATCAATCAGTGCGATCAAAGTACTTCTACATCCTCGTACTTATCATCAGACTCAACGTATTCGCTAAGGTCTGTGACGATCAGCTTCTTGACACCAAGAGAGACACCTTTGTTACCTGTCGGTCCTTTCCATGCATATGGTTGAACCATCACAGTACCACGGGAGCCATTACCTACTTTGATATTGCGAGGTAAAGCTTCACCACTTGTATCGTAAGGTGTGATCTCATACTTAGACTTGCATGTCACAAAGAAACCACGCTCATCATCCTTGGTGCGCACATCAACACCCAGACTCTCAAGCTTCTCAACTTGCTTAGGGTTGAGGTTTACCAAGTCAACTTGATACTTTTGAGATGTTGGATTCACCTCATACAGACTAGGCCAGTACAACTCAATGTCCTGAATCTTAAATAAATCACTCATACTTTTCTCCGTAGGAAGTAATTGAACATATATTATAACACAACTACTCAGTGTGTGTCAAACCAATTGTTACCTATTTTACTTTCAGCATCAACGCGACACCGAAACCCCAAGACTTTTCCTGCGTGTGTCGCAGAAGTAGTCATCCACATTGCAACATCTTGAGCATCTCTCTCCGATGTTTCAATTTGAATTTCATCATGTACAAATGCAACTTGTCGCACAGGTAAGCGAAATCGCTTGAATTGTTTGTGTGCTTCAATACACCACTGCTTTGCAATGATAGCCCCGCAACCTTGAAGGAGGCTGTTGAGCGCGGCATGCTCAGATCTAACAATGATTCTTCTACCATCCAACCCGGGTACGTACCCTTTGCTCGCCACTTTCTTAACTTTTTCCATAAGTCTTGATAACGCAGGGGTGTTAGCATAAAAGCGCGACAAGACCTCTTGCCCCTCACGCGCACCTCCCCCGACAATACTACCAATCTTTGCGGGTCCCGCGCCGTAAAGGGTTGCATAGATGAGAGTCTTAGCCTGCGGTCTCGTAATGCCTGCGGCATCAGCGTTCTTCTGATGGATATCTCCATTCAATAACTCCTCTGTCCATTCATCATCTTGCATGTAATGAGCTAGGCATCGTAGTTCTATGCCACTCAGGTCAGTACCAACGAGAACATTACCTTCCTCTACAATCCACAAGGCTCGACACTCCGCACCATACTCACTGTTGACACTAGGGATTTGCCCCATGTTTGGTTTCTGGTGTGTCATGCGTCCAGTCACAGCACCATTAGTGATCACCCTACCGTGTACCCTACCGTCATCCTTAACGCTATCAATCCATGAATCAAGCAGACCAACACGCTTCTGTATCATCAGATACTCAGCAATCAGTTGTGCTTCAGGTAGATCAATCCCCTTAAGTGTACCCTCATCAACTATGATACTGCCTTTCTCAGTCTTCTTAGTAAACTTAACGCCACGCTCCTGAAGACGCTGTGCGATCTGTTGTCTTGACCCCACATTGAATACGGTAACCCCGTCTTTGAGACGCTTGCCGGTCTTCTCTGACCAACGCTCTTCCACAATCGGAGGAAATATATTTTGCAAGTGGTCAGTGATAAAAGCCATCCTATCCTTAAGCGTAGCCAACAAAGAGATAGCTTCTTTCTCATTGAGTTTAAAACCATTGTCTTCCTGCTTCTTCATGATGTGTGCAACTTGATGTTCAAGATCAACAGAGTGACCGTAGTCCTTGAGTTCTCTTGACAACTTGTCATACAGTTTCACGGTTACGTTGACATCCTGCATACAATAGTCAGCCATCTCATCAGTGTAACCACCATCAAAATCAGTGAAGTCATCCTTGAAATCACCGAGCCTTTCACCCCATGCACGTAGACTATGACCACCCTCCAGTTGTGGATTCCATAGCCTTGACATGACCAGAGTGTCGTGGACTTTGGAGAGGGGAATCTTGACTCCCCAAACCCGTGACAACACTGGCCCATCAAACCCTATGATGTTATGTCCTACCACTACATCGGCTTTATCTACTAATGCTTGTACGTGCTTAGCATCTGTGTAGATAGAGGTGTAGTTGTCATAGTGGCAACCACAACACCATATCGTATCGTGTGCAAGGTTGGTCTCAATGTCGAGTACCAATACCCTCATTACAACTCCTCTTCATTAATCTCAGTCATTCTACCAGTGTTACGAGAATACAGCAATGCACCTGCAGGTCCAGTTGTGCCACTGAATCGGTTCTTCAGCACACGCACACGGGTAGTGTTACGCTCTTGCACATCTTCAGCCTGACCATTACGCTCAAGTCCAATCACCATGTCAGATAACTGTGCGATAGAACCAGACCCACGCAGTTGAGCAAGAGATGTAGCCGCACCTTCCTCATGTCCCTTGGAGTCAGGACGCTTGAGATGTGACACCACAATCAAAGCAATGCCTGTCTCCTGCACAAGCATACGTAGCTTGGTCATGATCTCGTCTATTGCTTTGCGTTCATCACCACTGGCTTGAGCAGACACCACGATACTAATATGATCGAGGAATACATAACTACAGCCCAGTCCCTTGGCAAGATATCGTACTCGACTAATAATGTTATCAACACTGGTACTACCAAAGTGATCGAACAGATATATACGGTCAGTACCGAGTGTCCTGTTAAACGCATCAGTCTTGTCCTCATCGGTTGCGTCTGTGTCTGGTAAGTGGAGTGGTTGGTTAGCCGCAAGAGACATCAATGATAGACCTGTCTTACGCACTGACTCCTCCAAGAACATCAGACCTAGGTTGTCCTCAGTCTTGTTGAGTACATGCCACACAATCTCACGCACAAACTGTGACTTACCCAGTCCAGATCCTGCAGTGATAGTGACTAGCTCACCCTTGCGTATACCATAGGTCAGATCGTTTACCCCTGCAAAAGGATACACACAATCAGCAGGTGCAAGAGGTTTCATCACATCATCATACAGACTACTACCCACAATGATCCCGTCAGGTACATGCTGTTCAGATGCCCACCACTTGTCGGAGAACTCCTTCATCTTCTTCTGCTGAAGATAATCACACGCATCCTTCATGCCATCGAGGTGCTTGAACACCTTGGCCTTACCACCAAAGATCTCTGCTACCTGTGATGCCGCTTTCTGCCCTGCTTCATCGCCGTCAAAGCAGATAACGATGTTGTCAAAGGAATCAAACCACTCGTATTGCTTGCGTATATCCTTGGCGGCAGAGGTTGCACCATTGCGTACTGACACAACGGGATACTTAGACCCAAGCATCTGGTACGCGGCCATCGCATCGAACTCACCCTCAACAATCGTAACGAACTTACCACCCTTACTGAACAGGTGCTGTCCATAGAACTGTGCGTCCTTCCAGTTACCGTTGATAAAAAAGTTCTTGTCATGCGAGCGTACCTTCTCAGCAATCACATTACCCTTGGCATCTGTGTACGCAAACATAGTCACACCATCTTCACCATCACGTATACACTTGTACGCCTTGGCGGTGTCTCGACTGATACCTCTGTCGATAATCGTTCGGTATAAGTCGTCATTGTTCCAAGCCCCAATAGGCTCACTGTCGTATGTTGTAGCGTGCATCAGTACCTCACTATTACGCTCTGCCCAATCGTCTGACTCAGGTGCTCTACGTGCCTCACAGGAGAAGCAATGAGTCCATCCGTCATCATTTACACACAATGCATCACTAGACCCGCAATCATTGCATGGTAGGTGCATCTTTACAAAAGCCACTCTCGTTCTCCTTGTAGTACTTACTCAACACCATCAGTGCATAAGACTCTTTAGGATCGCAACAGTAATCCGCAAGAGAAGTTAGTACACGATGAAGACCATAACGATAAATCATTTCACAACAGTCTGTCAACATAATGTGATTGTTGTGTTCTTCCATCGCAAGAGAGAACTCTTCAATTGGAATTTCTAAATCACCCATACTCTGTAGTCTCCTTTGTAGATACAAAGACTCTAAAGATAATAATAATAAAGTAATCTCTTAGATAACTCTAGAGAGAATAGTGTATCATGAATAATCTTCAGTGTCAACAATGTCATCAATACTCATGAGGTCATGTCGCTCAACTGCTTTGACTTGATCGCGTATCGGATTGTAACAATCATTGCAAAGATCGAGGAACTCCTCAGTTTCTGACGACTTTCTTGTCGCCTCAAAGTCTGTCAACAGACAGTTACATGCAACACATCTCATTCATCATCTCCTTTCTTTAGAAAAGATGTAATTAATAATGCCACATAAATCAACAAGATAGCTGATGTAATTAAAGTATCCATTAAATATTCAACCCCACTTTTTCGTGACCATCCAGTGACCACAGGGTATCACACCATGCCATGCTTTGTCAAAGTTTTTACGAGGCGGAGCATGTCCTCCTTCACGCTTCTCAAGCCCATACTTTTTGCGGTAACGACAAGCAAATTGTCTGATTGAGTTGATCGAACCGCCCAACTTCTCAGCTATTTCAGCGGCAGTGTGTCCGTTATTCCACATGCCAACAAATATTTTCATTTGTTCCGGTGTATACTTCGCTTGCATAGTCCCTTCCTATCATCCAGATAGTCTACAACTATCGATTCAAGACGCACACGTCCATCCTCAAAAGTTATTGTCATTCTTCATACCTTCTCGTTTCTAATTAATTCCCAATATTCATCCCACTTGTACACTTTACCTTCGACTTCAACATCTGCGGGGTAACAATCAAAGTGTATGTAGTGATCACGAACATACTCCAATATACTTGCAATCAGTGTGTTATCACTCATTCTTCATACTCCCTCTGCATAAGATACAACTCACCAATCACATGCTCTGCCAACGCAAGACGACCACGCAAAAAGTCAATATGCTGTGACTGCGTTGACAATCGCACAGATGCGGCCTCAAGAATCCCATCATAACCATCAAACTCTACAGTTAAAGGGTCAATCTCCCTGATGAACTCAATCATCTGGTCTGTTGTGTAATGATTCATGAGTAATCTACCTCCACTATGTCAGCGACAGGACATCCATCACGTTCAACATCACACCAGACATTTGTACCATTACGCACATCCAGTCCATTATCATCATACTTACCGTTATACTGCTCGACCTCTAGGTCTTCCAAATGCCAGTAGTCAGGCATATCAGGATAGTTCTTCTCAAACTTCCACGTTGCACACAGGATGTACTCATTGTCATCCTCATCCCACCAAAAATGCGTACCATGATAGAGGTACTGATCCTTATAACCAATCATCCTAGGTCTCCCATTACACTCACTTCATCGCGTGTCATGAACTTGTGATCCATGTCCGCAACATCCTCTGCATCAAGCCATGCATCCTTGGAATTACCTCCCGCATCAATACCAAGGAACAACACACGACCTGCATAAGGGTAAGGGTACACATCCGGTGCATACCAGAACTCTGTCTCCTCATACAATCCCTCATCGTTCACATAGATTGCATCACCACCCTCATCGTATCCACCACTACAAAAGAACCTACACTGCAAGTGCTTCTGGATGTCAGTCCAGTCACCTACTTCCACGTTCTCAATCGTCCGTGTATACGGATCAACTAATACACCTTTCATTGGTCATTCTCCTCATCGTACCAACCCAACACAAGATTATCTAACGATGCTAGGTATTGTAGCTCGTCAAACAAATGATCGTATGCTTCTTCTTTAGTCTCGCCTGCAACTACAACAGTTACTTGAAACTCGTAATGATTAAGCTCTTTCATTTATCTTCCTCCTTTACATATTCTAATGATAACTCACCCCAAAACTCCTCGTAGTCATCTGAAGAATGTTGCTCTGAATCGTAATAATACATATGCGATTCTTTGTTAAGTTTGTTTGTCGCCTCCTCAAGAGATTCAGCCTCTACACTAAACGTGGTCAGTCCTGTTACCGTCTCTTTGTACGGTACGGTAAACACAAACTTTTTCATATTACTCTCCTGTTAGTACAGTTAGATGTAGACGAGACACATCATCAGCAGATGCAAAACGCCCACGATTACACTTGTTATGCATGACCTGTTCACACCATGAGTCCCAGATCTTCTGCGTGGTACGATTACCAGTGAACAGATTGACATAGTTCATGATCTTCTCGAACTTCTTGGAGTCCGACTTGACACCCTTCTGGATCGTCACATCCTTGATGTCAACCTTGTAGAGCCTACGCACGTTATGCACATCCATACACCCAACACGACCAAACATCATCTGCATGACAAAGCCTGCCTTAGCTAGTCCGAGTCCCGGCACATCTAAGAGACGCATCATCATCGCCCCATCCTTGGTCTGAACAGTACCCCCAAGTTCCTTCTTGGGAGTCATCCACAACTCCATGAGATCATCGTACAACTCCGCACCATAGTCTCGCAGATACTCATACGTCTTGCGCTTGAAGCCGAACAAGTATTGGGAGTTACCCTTGTTAGCACGATAATCATCCATCATCTTAGGCCACATCCAATGAGGCATCTTGATGGTCAACACAACGGCAATGATACCGTCACACATCTGCTCGTGATTCTCCTGCATGTACGCATTGATCGCAGGATTGTATTTCTTAAACATTACTTCATCTCCTCAATTTCTGCCAAACGATCTTGACACTTCTTGGCGCGTAACTGATACCACTCAGAACCGCCCATCATAATGAACAACTCATATGCCGTACCGTAATTACTACGAGCCAACGACATATACCCACCATCAAAGTCTTCCTGCGCTTCGTTGAAATACGACTCAGCGATGAACGACACTTGACCCTCAGTCAGATCCTTAAGATCAAACAACTTACACTCTACTTTCATACTACTCTCCAGTTTGTATGTACAAAAAAATCATGGCGTTTCTCAACGAGCATAATACTTAGACAAGGATTTGCCTAAAAAGTTCCCTACTACATCTCAACATCAATTACTTCAATTTCTACATCTCTGCAACGATGTTTCCACACATTGTATTCATCGAGTATGGAATCAAGGTCAAAGGATTCTTTAAGATCCCAACCACCTACCCACAACACATAATACTCACGCATCACATTTCCCCCCAACCTGCACTACGCAACCACGCATTGTCAGCATCAGAGTCAGCTTCTCTACGCTCCCGTGTGTGCTCACAAGAGTCACACAACAGAAGCTCCCCATGAATCCCAGTCGTACCACACTTAGACTCTACCTCACGATAGTCGTATCCGCATGGCACATACTGATACACCACATTGTCACACATCATAACACTCCTTTACACACTCCCAATTGATGTCATACAACACCGCATCATCGTGATACAAGTGTCTAAACACCATCGCAGAATCATCCTCAAACACGACAATCACCTTGTCAGTAAAAGACACATCAGGAAACTTATGCTTCCACACTTCAGTGTCCATCTCATTGCGGTGAAACTCCCGCCTCAGAAGCTCTCGCTCCACTCTATCATCATCAAACATCCATCGTCTCCGCGCCATCAAGCTCACTGATCACAATAGTCCACGGATCGTATGAGTACTCCCACTCAGACTCACCCGCATCATACCTAGACAACATGAACTCACCCATCTTGTCACCGAGTCCCCTGCAATACAGTTCACTCAAGGTATCCTCAAGATTCAACACACGATTAACGAGTAAACACCCACCCTCCTCGTATGTATGAACAATCACTTTGAACATTTTAGTTTCTCCTGTTCACCCATTCACACAGACCTGCAATCACACCCCAAAAGATGCACCACACACCAACGAATCCAATCGCCACAAGATAGAACTCATCCATCACTTCACCTCCGCGATCACACCATCACGCATCACAACAGACGCAAAGAACTCGCGCTTGCCTGTACCCTCGCGCAATTGCGGACGATTGGAACCAGTGATCACACCAGTCGGACGATACTCATTACCGAACACTGAAGTCTCGGTGTATCGCAATGGTTGACCAATTGATTCTTTCAACTGCTTTTTGCTTTCGTAATTCAATATCATCATTTCGTAATTTCCTTTTGTATGTACAAAGAAAAAGCCCGCCAACGATCACTCGCTAGCGGGCTTATTCATCCAGTCGCGTTAACTTGCTTTCTTGTCAGTGTTCAAAAGCGCATGCGCCGCGATTTTGTGTTGCGCATATGCTTCAAGCTTTTTCGCGATAGTGCGAACCCCGAAAGCACCGCCGTCTCGCGAAAGCTTCAAGTACAGTTTCTCAACGATAAAGTCGTCGTCACTGCACCCGCGAACAGTACAATCGAATCCTGATACAGAAGCTTTTGAGTCATCGACAGTAGTTTGTTTATCTACTGATTCACCCGATGATTCCGGCGCTTCACTCGCATCATTCTTACTGGCGGGATCATTAGCTCCATTAGATGAATTGTCGTCTAACAGGCTTTTGAGTCGTTTATATACGTTTTGAGGGGAATTACACCCGTCTAACGCTTGCTCGACTAAATCGCGTTTATTGTCTTTGATCGCTCGCAATATTTTGCCGATGTAGGTTCGATATTGCGATTGGGTAGACTCCGCGATTTTATCCCCTGTCGCGTCAGTGTAAGCAGTCTGGATGATTTCGATTGTTTCGGGTGTGATATGTACCTTTTCAACCGCCTTCAATCCTTTATGCTCCGCGACTGGTTTAATGCCAATGATCATTCGAATCTGATCAGTGATAACCAGCCCCGCCTTTTCTTTAATCATTAATTGCTTAACGACATTGTGCGAGAAGTTTGACGCGATAGTTTCGACAGAAAGTGTTTGCTTTTGAGTAGTCATGATTAATCACCTTTTTTGTATGTACAAAGAATTGATCAATCGCGAGACTCCAAAGAAACCGCGTTAACTAGCTATGTTAAATAACGGGTATCGGAATCCCGCGACCGATGCGACGATTTCCGCGCCGCATGATCCTTTGACAACGATTCATAGAAAAAGTTCCCTGTATAATTTTTGTACAGTAGTTTGTATGTACAAAGGATATGGCGGGGATCAATTCAGAAACTGTGGCGGGCAGTAGGTGATCAGTGTTGGGCAGGTTCTAGGTTGATGCTAGCGGGTACTGTCTAGTCACTCACTCTTTCGAATTCTAGGCCGGAATCTAAACAGTCTTTGTTGCGGAATCGCTCAAAAATGGCACTAGGGTACTCCTTAGAGGCGGGGGAGGGCTGTCGGCACAATTGGCAACCGGAGATACTGCTCAGATACAAAAAAGAGTCAATTTAGGATTATGTTAAATAAGAATAATTCGCATCTAAAAAGTATAACGTATAAATAATAATCTAAATGAGAATGATTTGCATTTACAAAGACTTACGCGCCTCTGCGGAGGTCAAGGAAATCGCCTGAGACCCGCTGAAGAAGGGAACAAGGGAGGTATTTTACAACAATATAAAGTGATTATGTTAAAAGGACTTGACTTTTTCTAAAAAGTATGCTATAATAATTACACTTTAGAGCAAACGCAAGAGACAAATGCATAAGTTATAATCTTTAAAAGTAATTATCTCTTGTATTTGTTGTTGTGTTAACTATAGAGTACTGTATATGACAGAGAATACTCAGCGAAAACGAGTAGGTCGTCCCCGGAAGACTGATGTTGAGGCTAAAAAGTCTGGTAACAGAGGTAAACGAGGAAGACCTCCCGGAGATGCAGCGGCAATCAATGAGTTTAAGGCTCGTTTGTTGGCATCTCCACGCTCTCAAAAGGTACTTGATAGTATTATGAGTGCGGCGTTAGACGATGAGCATAAGAATCAAGCGGCGGCATGGAAGTTATTAATGGATCGTATGTTGCCTGTTAGTTATTTTGAGAAAGATAAGAACAATACTGGGCGATCTGCGGTGTCAATCACTATCACTGGTGTTGGTGGTGAAACAGTAATTACAAATGATGAGGATATAATTGATGTTACCCCCGAATCTGATTGAACAGATTAAAGAAGACCTTGTTCGTCACGAAGGGTACGTCACAGAAATCTATTTAGACTCTGAGAACCTACCTACATTTGGTATTGGTCATCTAGTTACAGAAAATGATATGGAACATACGTGGCCTGTTGGAACTCCAGTAACTGATGAGCGTATCCTCCAAGTATTTCATGACGATTGCAACGCCGCGTGTACGGATGCAAGCGCATTGTTTTTAAATTTTAGTTCACACCCTGAAGATGTACAACGTGTGTTGGTTAACATGGCGTTTAATCTAGGACGTTCAAGGTTAGGTAAGTTTAAAAACATGATTCGTTATGTGAATGAAGGTAACTACCTGATGGCGGCAAACGAAATGGTTAACTCAAAGTGGTACAACCAAGTGGGTCGCCGTAGTCAAGAACTTGTTGACATCATGAAGGAAGCCAAACCTTTTGGAGCTTAATGTTGAACTACTTCCTTGGCAACAAGAAGTCTTTAACGATCCAACACGATTTAAGATTGTAGCGGCAGGACGGCGGACAGGTAAGTCAAGACTAGCCGCATGGCAGTTGATTATCTATGGATTGCAAACAAACCGTGGTCATGTGTTCTATGTTGCTCCAACGCAGGGGCAGGCTCGTGACATTATGTGGACTACGTTGTTAGAACTTGCGCATCCTGTTATTAAGTCATCGCACATTAACAACTTGCAAATAACTCTCATTAACGGTTGCACTATTTCACTGAAAGGTGCTGACAGACCTGAGACAATGCGAGGCGTATCCCTTAAGTTCCTAGTTATGGATGAGTATGCGGATATGAAGCCTAGCGTGTGGGAGCAAATTTTGAGACCTGCGCTTGCTGACCAAAAAGGTGAAGCCATGTTTATTGGTACGCCAATGGGAAGGAATCATTTTTATGAACTCTACCACTACGCTACGTTGGGAGATGATGAGAGCTATAAGGCTTGGCATTTTACATCTTACGACAACCCTCTCCTTGATCCAGAAGAGATTGACACAGCTAAAAAATCAATGTCAAGTTACGCATTCCGACAAGAGTTTCTTGCATCATTTGAAGCAATGGGGTCAGAAATTTTTAAAGAGGATTGGGTACAGTTTGATGATGAAGAGCCTGAAGTTGGTGATTACTATATTGCAGTTGACCTTGCAGGCTTTGCGGATGTCGAATCAGCAACCAAATCAAAAAATAAAAAGCTAGACCAAACAGCAATTGCAGTTGTAAAAGCAAACGAAAATGGTTGGTGGGTAGCGAACATTATACACGGTAGATGGGATATTAAAAAAACTGCTAAAAAGATTTTTGATGCCGTTGACCATTACAAACCTATTGCGGTAGGTATTGAAAAAGGTGCGTTAAAGAATGCGGTACTTCCTTACCTTACCGACTTAATGAAATCCAAGCAGAGATTTTTTCGTGTGGAAGAGTTGACTCATGGTAACAAAAAGAAAACAGATCGTGTTGTGTGGGGATTGCAAGGGCGATTTGAACACGGACAAATAACTTTAAACAAAGGAGATTGGAATGCAAACTTTTTGGATGAGTTGTTTCAGTTTCCAAATGCTTTAGTGCATGATGACTTGGTTGATGCATTAGCATATATAGACCAACTAGCCAAAGTGTCGTACTACTACGATTACGAAGAAGACGACTTTGAAATTTTAGACCCCGTAGCAGGATATTAAACATGGACTACGATCATAATATAGAAGAGGTTGGATCACTGGAAGGGTGGGTAATCCACAAGTGTAACCAATGGCGTGACCACTTTGAATCAAACTACCAAGAAAAGTTTGATGAATACTACCGTTTGTGGCGTGGGATCTGGGCTGAAGAAGATTCAATGCGAGCTTCTGAACGCTCACGGTTAATCTCACCTGCATTGCAACAAGCTGTTGAATCTGCTGTGGCAGAAGTTGAAGAAGCTACGTTTGGGCGTGGTAAGTGGTTTGATATTAAAGATGACCTACAAGACCAACAACCGCAAGACATTCAACTTTTACGTCAACAACTTGATGAGGATATGAAGTTTGTTAATGCGCGTAAGTCTATTGCAGAATGTTTAATTAACTCTGCTGTCTTTGGTACAGGCATTGGTGAAATTGTTTTAGACGAAGTTATTGATATGCGTCCAGCTACTCAACCAGTAATGGGCGGAGAAATGACTGCTATTGGTGTCAACGAAATACCACGCAATGTAGTCAAGTTACGTCCTGTTATGCCACAGAACTTCCTCATTGACCCTGTTGCTACTTCTATTGACGAAGCCTTGGGTGTTGCAATTGATGAGTTTGTACCACTGCATCAAGTTGAACAAAACATTGAGAAGGGTGTGTACTTTGATGTTGAAGTTGCTGTAGCGGCTCCTGATACAGATATTGAACCTGACCAAGACTTAACTATTTACTCAGATGATAAAGTAAGATTAACTAAATACTATGGATTAGTGCCTCGTTATTTACTTGAGTCTATTAACGCGGATGGTGAAGAAGACGAAGTTCTTGATGAAGACTCAGTAGAAGGTTCTCAATATGTAGAAGCTATTATTGTTATTGCCAACGGCGGTACATTACTGAAGGCTGAAGAAAGCCCATACATGATGAAGGATCGCCCTGTTATTGCCTTCCCGTGGGATGTTGTTCCTTCACGTTTCTGGGGGCGTGGTATCTGTGAGAAAGGTTACAACGCACAGAAAGCTCTTGACACAGAACTTCGCGCACGTATTGATGCCTTGGCATTGACTGTACATCCAATGATGGCTGTAGACGCTTCTAGGCTTCCTCGTGGGGCTAAGTTAGAAGTACGTCCGGGCAAAGCAATCTTAACAAATGGCAACCCTGCTGAGATCCTACAACCATTTAACTTTGGTCGTCTTGATCCTAACACGTTTAATCAAGCGGCTACACTACAACAAATGGTGCAGATGGCTACAGGTGCAATTGATGCCGCAGGTATCCCCGGTTCTATCAATGGAGATAGCACTGCCGCAGGTATTTCAATGTCTCTTGGTGCAATTATTAAGCGACACAAGCGTACACTAATTAACTTCCAAGATGCGTTCTTATTACCTTTTGTTACTAAAGCGGCTCACCGTTATATGCAATTCAATCCTGAGTTGTATCCAGTTCGGGACTTTAAGTTTGTTGCTTCAAGCTCTTTAGGTATTATTGCGCGTGAATATGAAGTAACACAACTTGTACAGTTGTTACAAACAATGAGTCCTGACTCTCCAATGTATCCAATGTTGATTGAAAGCATTGTTGATAACATGAATCTTAGTAATCGTGAAGAAATTATTGAAAGATTGCGTCAAGTTAATCAGCCTAATCCTGAAGAACAGCAACAGCAACAAATGCAAATGCAAATAGAAATGGCTCATAAACAAGAAGTCATTAAAAATGTTCAAGCACAAACTGCTGAGATTCAATCTCGTGTTGAGCAAAATGCAGTTGAAACACAAATGCTTCCTCTTGATGCGGAAACACGTAGAATTGCTGTACAAGTTAAAGCAGGGCAGGATGATATGGGAGATAAAGAATTTGAACGAAGAGCAAGACTTGCAGAACTTGTTTTAAAAGAACGTGAAATTGCAAGTAAAGAAGATATTGTTGAGCAACAAATGAGGCAATCGAATGGTAGTAACTAAGAAAGAGTTCCAAGAAGTCATTGATCAAATGAATGGCATCTTGACAAAACTCGATCAAAGATTAAAAGAATTAGAAACTGTAAAAGCACCTCGTACCACAAAAACAACTAAGAGTCAAGAAAATACTTGACAAATGAATAAAATTGTGGTATAATATTTGCATTACAATTAGGGAGAAACTCATTTGAGTCCTGAAGAAAATAAATACTATGACAACTATTTTGATCTATTTGCAACAGATGGTTGGAAACAGTTCATAGAAGAAGTCAATGAAATTCTTGATCGACATCGTATAGAAGACATCAAGACTGAATCACAACTATCTTTTGTTAAAGGTGAACGTGATGCCCTGTTTAGAGTCAGACGCTTTGAAACAGGTATTAGATCAGCTTATGACGTATTGCAAGGGCAGAATAATGCTTAAGCGGTACGATTATAAATGCACCCAATGTAACCATGTTGAAGAACACTGGACTCACAGTGACAACTTCGTAACGTGTTTAGAATGTGGTGAAACATCAGTACGGATAATCTCTCCGATCCGAACACATTTCGTTGGTCATGGTTGGCCGGATAAAGACGACAGGTGGGCTAAGGATCATGAGAGAGCCGCACGTAAATAGTAATCCATAATGGCATTTAGCCACGGAGTTTAAAATATATGGCACGTATAATTGCAGATAGTCCCGAATATCAACCAGAAGACGGGGAAGCATTCACAACTTTTGATGAAGATGAGCAGATTCTTGAAGAAGAGCAACCTGTAGAACCTGAAGAAATTCAGGAAGCACAAGAAGATGATATACCTGAAAAGTATCAGGGCAAAGATATTAAAGATATTGTGCGTATGCACCAAGAAGCCGAAAAGTTACTTGGAAAGCAATCTTCAGAAGTTGGTGAATTACGCGGTATTGTTGATAATTTCGTAAAGACACAACTAGCAAAGGCCAATAGCCCACAAGAAGAAGACGAAGAAGAGATTGATTTTTTTGACGATCCTCAAAAAGCTGTCGAGCGAGCAATTGCTAAGCATCCGTCTGTTAAACAGGCAGAGCAAGCATCACTTGTTATGCGACAGCAGGCGGCTTTAGGTAAGTTGCAAGCGGATCATCCTGACTTTAACGACATCATTCAAGATACTAAATTTCAAGAATGGGTCATGGCATCTGAAGTACGTCAAGAGCTTTATCAACGAGCAGATCAAAATTTTGATTATAACTCTGCGAATGAGCTATTAACAACATGGAAAGAACGCCAGAACATTGTTAAAGAAAGTGCAGAAATGCACGAAGCAGATCGTAAGCGTCAGCTTAAGTCAGCTTCAACAGGAAACGCCAGAGGATCGGGAGAACGATCAAGCCGTAAAATCTATCGTCGTGCTGATATTATTAAACTTATGCAAACAGACCCTGATAGGTATCAACAGCTTGCTCCTGAAATACGGGTAGCTTATGCCGAGGGTCGAGTTAAATAGCCTAGGAGATATTTACAATGGCAAACTTAACCCCCGCAAGTAACAATACCGTTACTTTAGCAAACGCGGCCACGTTCATTCCAGAACTGTGGTCAGACGAAATCATTGCGGCGTACAAGCAGAACCTCGTTCTTGCTAACCTCGTAAACAAAATGCCTATGACTGGCAAGAAGGGTGACACTCTTCATATTCCTAAGCCTACTCGTGGCGCGGCGAATGCCAAGACTGCGGCTGACACTGTAACAATTCAGCAGACTGCTAACACAGAAGTGCAAGTAGTTATCGACAATCACTACGAATATTCTCGTTTGATTGAAGATATCACAGAAGTACAAGCGTTGGATTCACTCCGTCGTTTCTACACTGACGATGCAGGTTACGCTCTTGCTAAGCAAGTCGATGACGATCTGTTCGCAGAATTGTTGAATGTATCAAACGATGCAGGTACTGCTGATGGTTCTGATGCTACACAGTCTCACTACCAGATCAACGGTGCGTCTGACGTATTGATTGACTACGACGACTCTACTGCTCTTGAAGCATTCTCTGATGCGGCTTTCCGCAACATGATTCAGAAGTTGGATGATGCTGACGTTCCTATGGACGCTCGTGCATTAATTATCCCACCTGCAATCCGTAATGTCATCATGGGCATTGATCGTTACCAGTCTTCAGACTTTGTAAACGGTCGTGGTGTTAACAACGGTCAGATCGGTCAGCTTTACGGTGTTGACGTTTACGTTACATCTAACGCTCCAACGGTCACTGGCTCTACGACTTCTGGTCGTGTCTTGACTCTGATGCACAAGGACGCTTTCGTTCTTGCAGAGCAGATGGCTGTTCGTTCACAGACTCAGTACAAGCAAGAGTTCCTTGCGAACTTGTTCACTGCTGATACTCTGTACGGCACTAAAGTTCTCCGTGAAGAGAACGTACTCTCTGTTGTAATCTAAACAGAGCCGGGGGAGTCTATTCAGGCTCCCCTATTTTATTTCTAACTGGAGAAACCGATGGCTATCTTTCGTGGTACTGGAAGTGCTAGTTCAACATCAGATCAAGCAACTATTGATGCTGTAACTGCTAAGGCTACCGAAGCCGCTTCTTCAGCTACATCCGCCGCTACGTCAGCTACGAATGCGGCAACCTCAGCTACTTCGGCACAGACAGCAAAGTCAGCGGCAGAGACAGCGCAGACAGCCGCTGAAACCGCACAGGCCGCCGCAGAGCTTGCTGAAAGTAATGTTGATTCAACTATAACCACAGCTACTACAACCGCTGTTGCTACTGCCACAGCAGACGCTGAAGCCGCCCAAGCCGCCGCTGAGTCTGCACGAGATGCAACGCTTGCGGCCTATGATAATTTTGATGATCGTTACTTAGGTGCTAAAACATCTGACCCTTCTGTAGACAACGATGGTAATGCGTTAGTTGCAGGAGCATTATACTTTAATTCAACTGATGAAGTAATGAAGCTCTACACTGGCAGTGCTTGGACAGCCGCCTATGTATCTGGAGCAGGTACTCTTCTCGTTGCTAACAACCTATCTGATCTTTCTAACGCCGCTTCTGCACGTACTAACTTAGGTTTAGGCACTGCGGCTACTACAGCATCTACAGATTATGCTACAGCGGCACAGGGTGCATTGGCTGATTCAGCACTGCAGAGCTTTACAGAGACTAACGATCTGACTGCGGCAGTGACATGGGCTAACGTTCCGGATGCCAACATTACTGAGTCTTCTGTCACTCAACACGAAGCGGCACTGTCAATCACTGAGTCTCAGATTAGTGATTTTGGTACATATGAAACTGCTGACGCTGACATTCTTAAAGCTGACACAGCAGACACCCTAACAGCATCGTTCCGTGGTACAGTGACTACAGACAACGATCTGTCATTTGACATGAACGCCACTAACAACTTTAAATGTACGCCTACATCTGGTGCGGCACTAACCTTTACTAACATTACAGCAGGACAGTCTGGAAACATTTGGTTAGACAACTCCGCAGGAGTTACAATCACTGCGGCGGCAACTACATACATTTCTGCCGCTGATCTGACTACCATTAGTACAGCAGGTGTGTACTTTATGTCTTACTACTCTGATGGTACTAACGTGGCTATTGCTGTCACACAAGCAATCACAAGTGCAGGTGCTTAATGGCGATCATCCAAGGCCACGCTAAAAGCTCTGGTGTAACAGCGTTCTACTCCAAGACGATAGATCAGTCTTTGCGGTTTAACTTTGACGACAATCCTTACCTGACTAAAACAACAGGCGCAGGAAATCGCAGGACGTACACCATTAGTTTGTGGTTCAAGATGGGATACACAGGCGTTCGTGAGCAAAGCCTATTCAGCAGTTGGAACTCTGGCGGTTACGTTGATTTAACAGTTGGAGCATATACTGGCGTTTTAGAATTTTACCTATACCCATCTTATATATTCCGCACCTACCGTGTTTTTCGTGATCCTTCCGCTTGGTATCACGTTGTTGTTTCAGTAGATACTACACAAGCAACAGCAAGTGAAAGAGTCAAAATGTGGCTTAATGGTGAACAACAAACCGGAAGTTTATTAGAATACGAACAACAGCCTACTCAAAACTACGATACCAATATGGGCGTTGCTTCATCAATCGTAGACGTTGGGGCGTATTACAACACACCACTACAAGAGTTTGATGGCTATATTGCTGAAGTGCATTTTACAGATGGAACAGCCTACGATGCTGACACATTTGGTGAACTGAAGTCTGGTATCTGGGTTTGTAAAGACGTTGCTGTCACCTACGGCACAAACGGGTTTCACTTAGAATTTGCAAACCCTGCCGCTATCGGTGACGACACATCTGGCAACGGCAATGACTTTACAGCAAACAACCTAGTTGCAAGTGATGTAGTCCCTGACTCGCCTACGAATAACTTTGCTACTTGGAATCCGCTATGGAGGCAAGCAAGTGGCACAGTATCTGAAGGTAACACGAGTTACACCGCAGGAGGCTCCAACTGGTATCCAGTATCTTCAACAATTTCGGTTTCGTCTGGAAAATGGTATGCAGAATTTTATTGGGATAGAAACAGCGGGTTGTATTCATTTGTTGGCGTAGCCAAAGCCTTTCCATTTTATTTAAATCAATACATTGGCGAGTCTACTAATAGTCCAGAAACCTACGGTTACCACAGTAATACTGGAAACATCTATAACCAAAGTTCTTCAGTTGCTTATGGCGATGCTTGGGCTACTGGTGGAGCCATTATTGGTGTAGCTTTAGATATGGACAATGGTGCTGTCTGGTTTAGTAAAGATGGTGTTTGGCAAAATAGTGCAACTGCCTCTGAGATTGCCGCAGGGACAACAACAAATGCGGCTGTTACAGGATTGACTGGCGATTACAATATTGCTTCATCACCATTTGGCAGTACAGCGGGAATGATTGCCAACTTCGGCCAAGACTCCACATTCGCAGGTAATCTCACAGCAGGTGGCAACTCAGACGCTAACGGCATCGGAGACTTTGCATACGCACCGCCATCGGGCTTCTTAGCTCTTTGCACAGCTAACCTACCTGATCCTGTCATTGATCCTGCACAGGATGCTACGCCTGAAGATCACTTTAATGTGGCTTTGTATACTGGTGCATCCGCATTAACCGTAGATACTGGATTACCATCAGTTGATATGGTTTGGATAAAATCAAGAAGTGCCTCTTATCTTCCTCGGATTATTGATAGTATTCGTGGTGATGATACAGCCCTTTATACAGCGGCTGCTGTGGCTGAAGGTTCATACTCAGTTAATGATGATTGCGAACTAAATACTCCTACTGACGGTAATTTGTATTTTGACGTTACCAATGGAGGAACAAACGGCTCTGGTGTATCTACTGTTGCTTGGGCGTGGAAAGCAGGTGGCACTGGTGTATCCAACACAGATGGCTCAATCACTTCCACAGTGTCTGCGAATACCGATGCAGGATTTAGTATTGTTGGGTATACAGGCAATGACACATCTGGATCAACAATAGGTCATGGGCTTTCACAAGCACCTGAAATGATTATTGTGAAAGAACGTAGCCAAACACGAGATTGGACTGTATATCATAAAGAACTAGGAAATACAGGAGGTCTGCGGTTAAATACAACCTCTGCGGCAGAAACCACTAGAGAAGGATGGTGGAGCAATACAAATCCATCATCTTCTGTTATAACGCTTGGTGGTGATCCACAAAACGACTGGTATCAAACAAACCAAACAGGGCAGACTTATATTGCATACTGCTTCCACAGCGTTGACGGTTTCAGCAAGGTGGGGTCATACACAGGTAATGGTTCTGCGACTAATGGCACGTTTGTGTACACAGGGTTTAGACCAAAGTGGATTATGGCAAAGCGTTCTGATTCAGGCGTAGCAACGTCAGATTGGTATATTTGGGATGCTGAAAGAAACACATTCAACGTAGCGGGTAAAACTGTTCAGGCAAACGAAAGCACTGCTGAATCAGATTCAGGCAATCACGATCTGGATATTCTTTCCAATGGATTTAAGCTAAGAATTGATTATGCAACCGTGAACGGCTCTGGAAACAACTTCATCTACTTAGCTTTCGCAGAACAACCATTCAAGTATTCAAACGCAAGGTAATTATCATGTGGACATATCAAGGTAAAGTAATGAAACCCGGCAGGGGTTGGACAGACGCTGAAGGCACTAAATACCCTGCACAGTGGTATGGACGTACTACAGACGCTGAAAAGGTTGCTGTAGGTTGGGTAGAGGTTGCAGACCCTGCTCCATTTGATAATCGCTTCTACTGGTCAGCAGGTAATCCTAAGAACTTAGAAGATGTGACCGAGACAGACGAAGGCGGCAACGGAGTAGTCACTAAAGGTTTGAAGTCAGTAGCGATTGCACAGGCTAAGACAACAGCAGGTTCATTACTCGCTCCAACAGACTGGTACATTGTACGTGAACAGGAGACTGGTGAAGTCACACCAACAGACATCTTAAACTACCGTGCGGCTGTACGTACTGCTTCAGGAACGATTGAAACTGCAATTACAGGGGCTACTACTCACTCAGAGTTTATGGCTCTGTATGACGCTCCTGTGGATGCTAACAACGAACCAACAGGTAACGCACCAATCAATGACTGGCCGGAGACACTCTGATGCCACTGCAAACTGCAACAGAAGGAACAAAACAAATCGTGGACGCAGTAAGTGTAGCCACTGTAGTAGGAACGTTAGGAGATGCTCTACCGCCTATGGCGGCGTTGTTTACTTTAGTGTGGACAGCAATTAGGATATACGAAACTAAGACAGTACAGAGGTTCTTGGGCAAGGATAGCCCTGATGATAGCTGAACTGGCCGCCGCCAATGCGGCCTTTGGTGTCATCAAAGAAACCATCGCCAATGGTAAAGAACTGTATGAAGCCGGAGAAGCATTAGCACAGTATTTTGGACTCAAAGCTGAGATACAAAAGAAAGCACATGAGCATGGATATAAGTCTGACCTTGAAGCGTTCATGGCAACAGAGCAACTCAAAGAATATGAAGATGCTCTGAAACAAATGATGATCTGGCAAGGGCGAGCCGGGTTATGGACAGATTGGTTAGACTACCAAAGGAAGATGAAGGAAAGCCGTGAAGCCGCAGAGAAAGCTGAGAAAGCCAAAAAACTTAAACGTAAAGAACAAATTGTTAATATTTGTATTAGCATCGGTTTGGGCATTAGCATTCTCTCAGCCATCGGTTTGGTGATATACATCTTCTACTGGCTTAGTAAACAGTAGGTCACTTATGTGGTTATTATTTGCAATCCTAATTCAGTCTGATGGCTACGCTGTCTTTCCACAAGGGCCATTCATGACAATGGATGAGTGTTTTGAAGCCCGTGAATACTTTATAGCAACAGCACCACAGCCTAAGATCAACTACGAAGCAGTGTGTATACAAACGGACGTAACAGGAAATGCCTCATGATTGGGTTAGTCACAGCTATCACGAACTTGGCAGGTACATGGGTCAGTGCCAAGGCGGAATCAACCAAAGCCACAGCAGAGGCCAAAGCCACAGCGTTAAAAACAGCGGCGCAGTCTACAGCAGACTGGGAGCGCATCATGGCAGAGGCTTCCAAGAACTCGTGGAAAGACGAGTGGTTAACGATAGTGTTCAGCATACCTCTGATCCTTGTGTTTATACCAGAGATGGTTCCACATATACAAGCAGGGTTCGATGTATTGACTACTTTGCCTGAGTGGTATCATCAGGTATTATTTTTAATTGTTTCAGCATCCTTTGGTGTTAAGGGTGTTGGTAGCGTAGTAGATAAACTAAAGAAAGGAAAGTAACTATGCGTGATCCGGGTCAAGTACAACGCGGTATTCAAAAAGAAGCCGCAGAGCGTAAGAAAGATGCAGACTTTATTAAGAAGCATGGGTTAGATAAGCCGATGCCTAAGAAGAAAAAGAAGAAGCCTTCTGCTTGTGGACAAGACTCTTGCACTCATGAGTACATTAGGGATTACAAATAATGGCTAAAGGTACAACAAAGAAAAAGGAAAAGACTCCTACAATCTCATGCAAACCAGATCAAACAACTGGTGTAATGAAGTGTAAATACGAAGGGCCAGTATATACATTACCTCCTGAAGAGCCAAAGAAAACTCCAGAAACGAGTTCATTCTAATGCCTCTGAAGAAAGGTTCTAGTCAAAAGACAATCTCTAGCAACATACGCACAGAGATCAAAGCAGGTAAACCAAGGAGACAAGCTGTGGCAATTGCAATGAAGAAAGCAGGTAAGTCAACATTCAAACCATGTAAAGGATGCCCTAGTCCTGCCGTCTGTAAGAAAGCAGGTAAGTGTAAAAAGAAGGGTAAGTAATGCCAAGTAAGAAAGACCCACGGTTAGAACGTGCAGGAGTTAGCGGTTACAACAAACCTAAGCGTACTCCTAATCACCCTAAGAAGTCACACGTTGTTGTGGCTAAACAAGGCGATCAAGTAAAGACTATTCGGTTTGGTGAGCAAGGTGCTAAGACTGCAGGCAAGCCTAAAGCCGGTGAGTCTGAAGCAATGAAAAAGAAACGTGCATCATTTAAAGCTCGTCATCAACGCAACATCAAGAAAGGTAAAATGTCTGCGGCATACTGGGCAGATAAAGTTAAGTGGTAGGGGTTGACAAACGAGTAAAAGTATGCTATAATATTTACTCGGTAGTAGGTAAACGCAAATGACATATCTTCAATTAGTAAACAATGTACTTAAACGCTTGCGAGAGCGTACAGTAGCAACAATAGATGAAACAACATATGCAACAATGATTGGTATGCTTGTTAATGATGCCAAGCACGAAGTTGAACAGGCTTGGGATTGGTCTGCGTTGCGTACTACATTGACTGCTACTACTACAGCAGGTGCGTTTGCTTATGAGCTAACAGGTGCAGGCGATGATGTCAAGATGTTAGATGTTATTAACGACACTAGCAACTGGTTCATGACTTACAAAACTGCTTCTGACTTTAACAACTACTACCTCAACACAAATCCTAGTCAGGGCGCACCACGTTACTACAGCTTCAACGGTATTGATGACAACGGCGACACAATCGTTGAAGTATTTCCACCACCAAACGGCGAGTACCTTATTCGGTTTAACATTGTCAATCGTCAAGCAGACTTATCAGATGAAGCTGATGTATTGTTGTGTCCCTCAAAGCCTGTTGAAATGCTTGCGTATGCTAAGGCAGTTGAGGAGCGTGGTGAAGATGGTGGTCAATCTGCATTGTCTGCGTATTCTACAGCAAATCGTGTACTGAATGATGCATTGTCTCTTGACCAAGCTAAGCACCCTGAAGAGTTAATCTGGACGGCTCCATGACAAAGCCATTACAAACAGCTAGTATTGCCGCACCGGGATTCTTCGGGCTTAATACGCAGGAGTCTGGTATCACACTGGACTCTGGCTTTGCGCTTGAGGCAACTAACTGTGTGATTGACCGCTATGGTCGCTTAGGCGCACGTAAGGGTTGGACACTGTTAGCTGAACAGGCTGATGTAGCTCTTAAGGGTATGCATCGCTTTGTCGACATTGACGCTACGGAATACTTTGGTGTTTGGTCTGACACTAACTTTTATATTTACTCTGGAGGTGCGTTAAGTCCTGTTACTTATTCAGGATCACAGTCAATTACGGAAGGTAACTGGCAAGCTGTTACACTAAACGATGCGGCTTACTTGTTTCAGAAAGGCTATGAGCCTCTGTACTTTGATACAGCTACAGGCTCAATACTAGATATTTCTGCATCTCCTTCTGCCTCTGGTACACCTATTGAAGGCAACTGTGCGTTATCAGCATATGGAAGAGTCTGGACAGCAGATACTGCAACTAATGTCACAACTCTTTACTGGACTGACCTACTTGATCCTACACGTTGGAACTCAGGCACAGCAGGTAGTCTTGATTTGTCAAGTATTCTTGTCAAAGGTAACGATGAAATTATTGCACTTGGAGCACATAACGGATTCTTAATTGTCTTCTGTAAAGAAAACATTGTTATCTTTGGTGACAGCGAGACCAGTCAAACATACTTAGACCCTGCAACTTTACAGCTTGTAGAAGTGATCTCAGGTGTTGGGTGTGTTGCAAGAGACAGTGTACAAAATACAGGTACAGATATTATTTTTCTGTCAGAGTCTGGTGTTAGATCACTAGGCCGTACTATTCAAGAAAAGTCTCAGCCAATGCGGGACATCTCAAAGAATGTACGTGATGATATTGTACGCTTGATTACAAGCGAGACTGTTGCAAACATCAAGTCAGCATACTCTGAGTCTAATGCATTCTACGTATTGTCTTTCCCATCTACTCAGCAAGTGTATGTATTTGATATGCGTTCACCTCTGCAAGATGGAGCCTCTCGTGCAACTGTGTGGAACAACATGGAGTTCACAAGTTGGCTTGGGTTCGATGGTGAATTGTACATGACACACAACGATGGCCTTGCTAGATACTTTGGGTATCAAGACAATGGTGAGAGCTATCGTATGCAGTACTACACCAATTACTTTGACATGGGTAGCCCAACACAAACTAAACTACTCAAGCGACTGGCTGTGACTTTAATCACTTCATCAGGTCAGCCGTTTACTGTCAAGTCTGCATTTGACTACAACAGTTTGTACACAAGCTACACCTCTAGTACCGTTGAAGTACCTGTTTCTGAGTATAACATAGCAGAGTACAACATTGATGAGTACACAAGCGGTATCATTGCAGATGCTGTACGTATTCCTGCAGGCGGTAACGGTAGTATTCTTCAATTAGGATTTGAAACAGAGATTGACGGTGGTGAACTGTCAGTGCAAAAGATAGACGTATATGTTAAACAAGGTAGGATTCTCTAATGAGTAACTATACTAAAGCAACAGACTTTGCGGCAAAGGATTCGCTACCTACAGGTAATGCCGCCAAAGTTGTAAAGGGTACAGAGATTGATGATGAGTTTGCGGCGATTCAAACTGCGATTACAACTAAGCTAGATACTTCTACGTTTAATACATTTAAGAGTGGCGGTACAGTATTGCAAGTAGTTTATGGGAATGCAGCAAGCGATCAAACTACATCCAACTCTACTTCTTATGTAGATAGCGCAACTGCATCTATTACACCAAGCTCTTCTTCCAATAAGATTCTTGTACTTTGTAATCAGTACTCGAGTATTTCTGATAATGGTGCTAACCAAGGTCAAACAAGTTTTTATATTGATAGAGATGGAACTAATATTTATACTCCCGGAGTTATTAAAATTCAAGATACTTATGTCAACTTTGGAATGCAAGTAATTTTCCCTGCACATTATCTTGATTCACCTGCTACAACTGCCTCTGTGACATATACAATTAAAGCTCGTAATGATGTTTCATCTGGTGGGACATTTATATCTAAAGCAGCCTCATCAATTACTTTACTGGAGATCGGAGCATGAGTATTAAATTAGCACTGACAGAACTATATTCAGATCAACAGTGGATTCTCAGTGGTGAAGCATACTCTGGTCTTAACTGGCTTGATGATTCACCTAAACCTACTGAAGCTGAACTTTTGGCTCAAGTTGAAACGGCACAGGCTAAGCAAACTGCACAAGAAGAGATCAATGAGTTGAAGGGTAAGCTACAAGCAACAGACTACGTAGCTCTTGATGACTACGATCAAGACAAGACAGACGTTAAAGCACAACGTCAAGTCTGGCGTGATCGTATTCGTGAATTAGAAGGACAGATCTCATGAGCTTAGCAAATCTTAGACCAACAGCTACGTCTTTTGTGAATAGTATAAATCAACAAGGCGGCCAGAGGGTAAATAATCCCTATCAAAATATGTTTCAGACTCCATATGGTAACTACAATCCATACGGTAGCCCTGTACAGGAACTGCCAAAAAGTTATCAAGATTTAACTGATGTTAGATTTACATCTCGTGGTGGGCAAACTGGCCGTGGTGAAGAGTTTTTATCTAATTTTGTGGGTAACACTGAAGGCGATCAACTTACTTTACGTAGACGTTTACAACGTGCGATGGATCAAGGATTATTGTCTTATGCTGATCCTCTTCCAACAGCACAACCGCAACAGGGAATGTTTAGTCCTTACATGATGCCTCAAATGCCTCAAATGCCTGTTGATGTTGGTGGGGTAAACTACCCACAATTTAATCTTGGATACAACCCATACTACGGTATGTTTAATCCGTTTATGTCGTATGGGTCACCTTATGGGAGTAACTTCTAATGCCTTGGGCGCAGATAGCGGCGGCAGTCGCACCATCAATTATTGGTGGAATGTTTGGAGGCGGTAAATCTCAAAAGGTTTCTCAAGAAGCTATTGATGCCGCTAAGCAAGCAAGTCAGCAAGGATACTTTAGACCAGTTACTGTAACATCTTCTATGGGTGGTGCAGGTGTAGGGCCATATGGTAATCTTGTTTCGCAGATGACACCTCAATATCAGAATATTGTTAATCAATCTCTTGCGGGTGCAGGTAATATGTACGGGCAACTTGCAGGATTTGATCCTTCTGCTCGTGCGGCAGAGATCTACAAAGAGCAAGCTGCATTACTACAACCTTCATTTCAACAGCAAGCAACTGATTTACAGTCTCGTTTGTTTGGATCAGGACGTTTAGGTTTACGTCTTGCAGGAGAGTCTCAAGGATTAGGCACTGGTTCTGGTATGGTACAGCCTGATGCATTAGGATTAGGACAAGCACAGCAACAGACTCTTGCACAAGTTGCGGCAGGATCTCGTGCGCAAGCATACGAAGAAGCTAATCAAACAGCCAATCTTGCAGGTGCTATGCTCAAGGGTGGTTTAAGTATTCAACAAGCAGAAACAGAAATGATGAAGCTAGGTGTAGATGCTGAGACTGCTCGTGCTGCAGCGGCATATGCGGCGGGTAACTTAATGATGTCTCCATACACAGGAGCTATGCAAGCGGCTGCAGGATATGACCAGAATCGTGCAGGCTTGTTTGGTGGTATTACGACTGGCTTGTTGAGTAATCCTAACTTTATGGGAGGATCTGGGAATACTGGTAGCACTGGTAGCGGTGGAGGTGCTTTTACTCCAACTGGTATTCAACAACCTCCTAATCAGGTATGGACATAAGGATTTATAATGGCAACACGTAATCAAGTACTTAGCATGTTCGGTGCATCTCCTGAGCAAATTATGGAACGCCAACGTCAAGAACAAGCAGAAATGCTACAACAAATCAGAGATCCTTATCAGCAAACTGGTATGGCTATTGGTACAATGTTAGGACGCGCATTAGGAGGAGAATCTCCTGAAGTAGAACGTGCGCGTAGATTACAACAAACTTTGCAAGGTGTAGATATGACTAATCCTGAGCAAATGACTCAGGCCGCATCAATTCTAAACAAAGCAGGTTTTGCAAATGAAGCTTTGCAGTTACTTAGTCGAGCCGATGAATTTAAAACTTCTGCACAACAACGAGCTACATCAGAAGCACGAGAACAAGCGGCAGAAGCTGAGTTAAAACGTGGAAGGTACGAGACAACACAAGAAACTGAAGCTGTTCCTGTAACGGTTGATGGGCAAACATATTATGTCTCAGTCAACGCTCGCGTTCGCTACGATAAAGACACGGGAGAGCGCAAAGTATTAACCAGTCAAGACCAACTTACAAAGCTTGGAGAGCAACAAGCTCAAAAAATGAAACGTGAAGAGCTTGCGTCTCAGTCCGAATCTACATTACGTCAGGCACAATTAACAGCGGCTAGGAAACAAGCAACTCTTGCAGAAGCACAATTAACTCAAGCAGAAAAAAATGCAAACATTACAACTGGGTTAGTTAAAGTACCTGTCGAAGAAGAAATTAAAGATCTTGCAGGACGTGTTACAGGCTATCGTACTGGTTTTGAGTATAAACCCGCTAAGGGTAGAATGGTTACAAATGAAGAAGGAAAAGAAGTATTCCAACCTTTCTTAAGTGATTCAATGCCAGTTGCAGAAGTCGTTGATGATAAGGGATTACCTCAAGGGGCTGTCGAAATTGATAGAAGTAAAGACCTAACCATTGAAAGTCGTGGACAAGAGTTTGTTAAAGTTGGTGCAGGTGAAGAAGCTAAATTCTACCAGTTAGTTAGGTTAGGAGATTTAGAATACTACATGCCTACTCCTGTAGATCCCGGTACTATTTATGCACCGATTGAAGAAGAACAGCCATCAACGCAATCAAACTTAGGAAGAAAAGGACAAATGAGTAGAGGAACAACAATGACTGAACAACCTGTTATCTCTTCTCCTCCTCGTACACGAAGAAAGCGTTAATATGGCTATTGTAGTCAACCATCCTGTTCTTGGGAGAGTCTCATTTCCCGACAACTACACTCCGCAACAGATTGATGCCGAGCTACTTCAGCTTGGAGCATCTTTATTACCAGAGAAATCTTCTGGTGATGTGTTCTTTAATCAACTAGGCGAGGGTTTTGAGGCTACCATTGAAGGGCTTGGTCAGCTTACTGGATTAGGCGGTGAGCCAACACAAGAAGACTACATTGATGAGTTTCAAAACCGTGTTGAGTTAGAACAGAATCCTGTTGCGGGTTATGGCGGTTATGTTGTTGGTGCTATTCTTGATCCTATTACAATCCCTGCCGCATTTTTAAAGCCTATTGCTATTGGTGGTAAACTTGCTACTGGTGCGGCTAGAGGTGCTACAGCAGGTGTACTCTACGGTGCTACTGCTCCAGTCTATGAAGAGTTTGGCGACAGTCGTTTACTGAATACAACAGTTGGTGGTATATTTGGTGGTGCTTTAGGTGGTGCGTTGTCACGAATTACAGCGTCTGATATTACTAAGCCTATTGCTCCTGAGAAAATGGATGACGCTGTTGACAGTGTACTAGAAGATGTCGCTGAGTCCGTGACTCCTCAAGTAAGAGTTGCTGAAACTGCAGAGCCACAGCCAATTACCGTAGGGCCAGAAAGAGCACTTGTAAAACTTGAAGAAGAATTAACCCCAATTGCTCAACCTGCTCTTAAATCTGGTGATCGTAAAGCAACAGAAGAACTTGTTACAAAGCTTGAAAATCGTATTGCTAATATGGAGCGCACTAAACCTAAGCGTGGTTCTCAAGTTGCTAAAAACTTAGAAGCGGATAAACAACAAGTCAGAATTCTTAAAGAAAAACTAGCTCAAAACACTGACGAAGCGCAAGCCGCTAGACTTGATCTTGAAAACTTACGCGCGGGTGCAATAGATAAATTATCTCCTGCAAGTAGAGCAAGAGTTGATGAGCTATCAACCATTCAAGTTAAACCTCAAACTCCAATACAGCAAGCGGTACGTACTCAAGCAGATTTAGCTCAAGAGACAGCGGAACAGCCAATCTTCTTTGTACGCCCTGCAGTTACAAGACCAGTAGCTTCTACTCCCGTTACAAAAACACTTGAACAAATTTCAGAAGATTCTAAGCAAGTTATTCAACGGGCTGTTAGAGGTGAACCTGAGCCTGTTCCTGAAATACCTCAACGTCAGTTTACTATGGATGACATTATGCAACGCAGAGTTGTAGGCTCTGGCGCGGCTCGTGTGTCTCCGTTACAGACAGCAGATGAGTTAAATCTTAAATGGTCTGAGAAAGCGAGACTACAATCTGGTGCGCTTGGGCCTCGTATGGTGACTCGCAAGTATCTTCCTTCAGATCAACCTCCGGGTTCTCCGATGACTGCAAAAGTAGAAGAAGGAGCTTTCCCTGAGTTTGAGTTTCCTGCAGGACCAGTTCGTAACTATGCGGCTCAGTTGTACCAATCACTTAACAAGCTCCGTTATGGTGCTAATGTGGCAAGAGGACGTGGTGATACTCGTGGCTCTGGTACCAGACAAGCGCGTATTAATGCGGCAGGTCGGTGGATTGCCAGTCTTGAAGAAGAAGGTAAGTATGTAGAAGACTTTATTCTTGCGGCTGATCGTGGAGATATTGGAGCTACGCAAATTATGGGGTCAGCTAGAGTACAACAGGATGTTCAAGAAATTGTTGCAAGACACGCTCAAGAATATGACGACTTAATAGAAGAGTTTGGGTCAATTGATGCAATACCTAAAGCACTGTACGATGAACACATTGCTCGCTCAGTCCCTGCATTAATGATCAACGCGAAGCTTAGTGGTGCATTAACAGAAGCCTCTGATATGTTAAATGCCTCTAAATGGGTGAAGCAAGCTCTTGGGTTAAACCTAAAAGGTAAAGTTGCAAAAGCTCGTATGACAGAATTATTCGGAACAAGGTGTATTTAATGGAAACTTGCCGTAGCGTATTCGCTGATTTCATGAAAGGCAAAAAGATGGCTGACTCTATGGGGCCACGGGTAGGAGAGAAGTATCTTGATGCAGTCGCAAGAGGTGAGTTAGCAGGTAAAAAAACTGCAAGTGATATTGTTATGGATTCTGTTGCAGAGACTGCTGTGTCAGGGCTGTTATCTAACCCTGCCTCATGGTTAATTCAGATTGTATCTGGTGTTACTCAGTCTGTCTTGATGCCCTTAGTTAGATTATCGCAAGGGTTAGTGCAAGGTGGTCCATTTACTAAAGTAGGTAAAGAATCTCTTACAGACGCAGGAGCTATGTTGTTTGGTGCAATCCAAGGATACAAAGAGTTTGTACCATTTCTACTCAAAGGATTGGCAAACGGTTTACCAATTGACATTGACTTTACTAAAGGTCTTAACCAAAAAGAACTACGTGCTTTGTTGCGAAACGCAGGATTAACAGAAGACTCTAGTCCTCGTGAGTTGAATGCTTTCTTAAAAGACAGATACGATTATATTAACCAAGGTATCCCAAGTCGTTTTGGTGGAGACTTTATTCGGTTACCTACCCGTATTATTGTGGCCCTTGATGAGGGTATGAAAGCTGTATTCCGTAGACAGAAGTACAACGCTCTTGCATTCCGTAAAGCAATGGAGATTACTGACAACGGTACTAAGGGTGATCCTTTAGCTGAATGGAACAAGCTCATTGGTGTCAACTTAGCAGATGAAGTAGAATCTCAAAAAGCATGGAAGTTTATTAAAGGTAAAGATGATGCAGATATGGGCGAGTTGTCTGCTATGTATCGCGCACAAGATTACGCCAAGCTTAACGCATTCCAACAAGAGTTATTTGGTGCGGCACGACAGATGCAAAAGTATCGTGCTGAACATAAGATCCTTGTATTCGCTATCCCATTCTTGAAGTCTCCATACAACATTCTAAAAGAAGGTGTAACTTTTGTACCCGGCTTAGGTTATATGGCAGGGAAGTTCTATAAGAAAGCAACTAGCGTGGTAAATCTAGGTAGACTAGATGATGCTCAACGCTCTCGTTTCCTTGAGTTAAGTGACAAACTTAACATGAACAAAGCAGAGGCTTCTGAGTTAAAGAAACTGCGTAACATCATTGGCCCTACTCGTTACGAAAAGATGGATACCAGTGAGATTATGGGACGACAGCTTCTAGGGTTTGGCGCGGCTGTTACAGCATACTCAATGTTTGATGAAGGGTTAATTACAGGTAAGATGCCTGAAAATCCTGCTGAGCGTGAGGCATGGAGAGCTAATGGAATCCCTGAGTTCTCAATACGTGTTGGAGATCAGTGGATATCTTATCGTAAGATCGAGCCTCTCTCTACTGTGTTTGGTTTGATGAGTGACCAGTATCGTTTGTGGGATGAGTACTTTGAGAACGCACAAGATCCTAACATTGATGAGTGGGAAA
>Ga0181604_10000466_pt1 | contig 36811 bp, 36 predicted proteins | sample 041ome_12_FD_148663 | JGI IMG/M metagenome (GOLD analysis project Ga0181604, IMG submission 148663) | Coastal salt marsh microbial communities from the Groves Creek Marsh, Skidaway Island, Georgia - 041410US metaG (spades assembly) | ecosystem: Environmental > Aquatic > Marine > Intertidal zone...
TGTCGAGAGCGGTCGTTCCGTCCGCGCCGTCGATGGTGATCACCTCAGAGATTGGTGTTTCCGCAATTGCTGCTGCGGCGACCTCGGCGAACATGCCAATGGTGATCAGTTCGGTTGCTCCAGCATCGCGCAACTGATATGCGATTTCCTCAGCGCCGTAGGTGGGGTTCACTGTGGTAACCACCCCGCCGGCAACGGCAACGGCATGGAAGACGATTGCGTACTCGGGGAGGTTGGGTGCCATCAACGCGAGAGTGTCTCCAGGGCCAAAGCCGCGGGCGGCAAGACCGCCGGCAAGGCGGTGGATGACATCACTGAGTTCGGCAAACGAATACGTACGGCCCGAGGCTCCATCAATGAGTGCTGGGCGGTCAGGGTGGTCCTCAACGCGACGAAGCACGAATTCTGTAATCGGAACGAGCGGAATCTCGACTGAAGGAAGGGGGCTTGTGTACAACATGTTCACTCCATTGATCTGGGAACCCCCGAGTCACCGAGGGACGACCAAGCATTCTACGCTGGGGGTGAAAGCCACGCTCGGTGGCCCTCAGCAAAAAAGGGGTTTGCGATGATTCGTCATACTGTGATGTTCAGATTTAAAGAGTCTGCGACACCCGAAGAGATCGATGCGTTTTCAAACGGCCTTTCAGAGATGGTGCCAAAGATTGATGTGATTGTGAATTATCAACATGGTTCCGATCTCGGTGTGAACGAGGGCAACTTTGACTACGTCGTCACTGCAGATTTCGCCGATGTCGACGGTTACACGACCTACCGGGACCACCCAGAACACAAAGATGTCATCGCCCGCACGTCGCACGTGATTGAAGGTCGTGCCGCCGTGCAATTTGAGTGGCAGGCCTGATGGACCTCAATCTCGCTGGTCGCCGAGCACTCGTTACTGGTGCGTCAACCGGTCTTGGTAAAAGCACCGCTCTTGCACTTGCCCAGGAGGGTGTTGAAATAGCGATCGCATCGCGCTCTCGAGAGAAACTCGAGGCTGCACGGTCAGAGATCATCTCAATGGTGCCTTCCGCTGTTGTCCATGTCATTCCAGTTGATGTGACGAGTAATGAGGAGATCGCCTCGATGGCCGCCGCAGCTGAACAAGCGATGGGAGGGGTTGACATTCTTATTGCGAATGCAGGAGGCCCTCCGCCTGGAAACTTTGCATCGACGAGCCTCGACTCCTACGGCGAAGCGTTGCAGTTGAATCTTGTTTCGACAGTCGCGATGTGCTCAGCACTTGTTCCGGCGATGCAACAGCGCGGATGGGGTCGCGTTGTTGCGATTACATCGCTGTCGGTTCGTGAACCGATCGGCACGCTGATTCTGTCGAATACCGCCCGAGCTGGCCTGACAGGTTTCTTAAAGACGCTTGCCCGTGAGGTGGCGCCAGACGGTGTCACCGTCAACTCCCTGCAACCGGGTTTGCACCGCACGCCCCGACTAGAAGCTCTCCATGAAAACCTTGCTGAGGCAGCCGCAGCGATTCCCGCTGGAATCATCGGTGACCCTGACGACTTTGGTCGGGTTGCTGCGTTTCTTTGTTCTGATTTCGCGAAGTTCATTACTGGGGCAGCAATCCCGCTTGATGGCGGTGCTGCTCATGGATTGCAATAAGGAGCAGTCATATGGCAGCCAACACCTATTCCCATCCGGAATATCTCGTCACCGCTGATGAGCTTGAGGAGATGATGACAAAAGGTGGTGTTCGAATACTCGACGTCACCGCCCGTTTGACTGGCTCGCTTGAAAATGCTGCTGAGGAGCGTTGCTTTTCCGAAGGGCACATCCCCGGCTCAGTGTTTTTCGATGTTCCGTCAGCGAAGGGAGCACTCTCGGACGGAGCATCAGATCTTCCGTGGATGTGGCCGTCTCCAGAGCATGTCACGGAACAGCTTCAACGGGTCGGTGTCAACAACGGTGACAAGGTTGTTCTCGTCGCATCAACTCCACGACCCGGTATCGACTCCGGAACAATGTGGTGTACCCGAGCATGGTGGACTCTGCATCACATGGGGGTGGATGTTTCGATCTTGCATGGAGGTGTCGAAGGTTGGGTTGCCTCGGGTCGGCCGCTCGATACTGGTTCGTCAAACGTCGAGCGTGGGAATATCACGGTGACGGTCAAGGGTCTTGAAGCGCGGGCGACAAAAGAGGATGTCTTGGCTGCCATCAATGGTGGAAGTACCTGCCTGATCGATGCGTTGTCGGCAGACAACTTCAACGGGATTGACCCCGGATATGGGCCGCGCCGAGGCCACATCACTGGGGCAACTAACGTGCCGTACCTTTCACTGGTTGATGGTGAGACAGCTGCGTTCTGGCCAGCGGATGTGCTCGAGAAAAAGTTGACTGCGATTGACCGTGATCGGCCAATTATTTCGTACTGCGGTGGGGCGATTGCGGCAACTGTCGTCGCATTTGCTCTTACCCTCACCGGTCAGACCGGCATCCGGGTCTACGACGGAAGTTTGATGGAGTGGAGCCGTGATGACTCGCTACCGATGACTGATCCGTCTGCGAACGAGTGAGGTTTCTTCGGTGCTCTTGCGGCGTTGATTGATGTTGGGTGACGTGCGTTGAATCACAACAGCAATGATTGTTGCTCCGACGAACAAGATGATGAGTCCCGCCACCGGCCGGTAGACGCCTACGATGATTGATGTGGCGATCACTAGGGCAATCGACACGATGATTGCAACGGTTCGGAGGAACCATCTGATGGCGCGTTTTGCCCCCTTGACCGCGGAATCAGCGGTTGCTGTTGCGGCGCCTTTCAGGTCGTCCGTGACCCGTTGAGCATCACGTTTGATCCCGCGCCAGAGAATTCCGGCATCAGAACCACTGACTGCAACATCAACTACCGATCCCACGGGATGGTTCGTTCCGGGTGCGGGTTGCTGCCCGATAACTACGTCGGCGAGTCCATCATGATGTTCGGGAATGAGCACGAGTCGTGGTGCAAAACCAGCAGAGACAAGTCTTCGAACCGCAGTTACGACAGAGACGTCAAGTAAGTCAGGTACGGGTTTCAACTCGCGTCCACCAGCCGACGAAACTCCTGACCGGTCATATCGACGGCGACGTTCAGGGTCGCCAAGCACCTCCCATGCGGCCTGCACAGCTTGGAACTCTCCGGGTTGGCCACCTGCATCTGGATGAGTTTCGCGGGCGCGCTGCCGGTAGGCAGTTCGAAGATCGTCGGCTGATGCCGTTCGCTCGACTCCAAGAATCTCATAGAGATCCGCGTGTTGCTGCGAGTGAGATGAAGCGCTCGTGTGCCCCGGGTGACGTAACTTCTGTCCGCAGTCACAGACCGTCAACAGAAGTGGTGGCGGCAGGTGATGAACAGCGCCGCATGAAGGGCAGCGAATACCAGAAGCCACGGTGATGATCGTAGTGCTCTTCGGAATTGGGCGTCACCTGCTGTGAGGATTCTCACACGGAACACTCCGTGAGTTGTGCAGTTCTTCAGTTAGGTCAGGGCTGGGGTGTCAGCGCAGCCACGACCGTTGGCCTTCACCGGTCAGTAGCCGGCCAAATTGCAATCCCGGGAAGTGCGCCGCTCCAACCAACGTGGTTGAGCCTTCGAGTTCAGCGGCAAGTGCCTCCCGAGTACGGCGGGCAAGATCACGATCAACATCGAACACCGCCTCCCAGTCGTTCTCGGTGAGTTCTGCCGGGCAGTGTGCAATATCGCCGATCAGCATTGCTCGATCATCGCCACTTGAGATGATGACGATGACTGACCCTGGTGTGTGCCCCGGGGCATGGCGCACATCGACCCCAGTAGCGAGGGTGTGGTCAGTGTCGAACAACTCGAGGTGCGGAGCGATTGGCGACAATTTTCGAATTGCTCCAGCATCAGCCGTGTCGCTTTCGATGAAGTGTTGCCAGTCTGCAGAGTGGCATCGGTATGTCGCGTTCGGGAACACGATTTGGCCTTTTTGTGTCGCCCAGCCGACATGATCAAAGTGGAGGTGGGTGAGGACGACATCTGTGATGTCAGATGGCTCGACGCCGAGATCAAGGAGGCTGGAGAGTAGTCCGCCCCCTTGGTATTGGCCGTTGTTGATCATTCCAACTCCGGCGTCGACAAGCACGAGACGATCGCCAGTGCGAATCAGGTATGCACCCATCGTCAGTTCGAGTTGTCCCTCGGCGTTGAGAAGATCGCCGTGGTGTGCCCATGGGTCACCGCTGAATGTTGGCCGAAGCAGAACTTCACGCGGGTTCTCGAAGGCGCGTCCGTCAACGACCGGTGCAATCGCAATATCGCCAACAAATTGTGCGGATCCCCATTCAGACATTGCGCTCATTTCTTCCTTGATCTCGTGGTTTCAATCATGTCAGAGCGATCTCTTGCGAAGCCACGCCGGTATTCCTAACGCAATAAACACATCGACCCTGGGCTTGGTGCCGACATCTTTCCATTGGGTTATGCAGTGGTGCCGTACCCACTCAAACCGAGTTGCTCAACTGCAGCATCTCGCAGGAGGTATTTCTGAATCTTTCCGGTCACTGTCATCGGGAAGTCGTCAATGCTGAGCACGTAACGCGGGACCTTGTAGTGGGCAATTTTGCCCTGGCAGAACTCTCGCACCGCCTCGGTATCAACGGTGACGCCGTCACGGGCTTGGACGAATGCGCACACCTCTTCGCCGAATTTGGTGTCGGGCACACCAACAACTTGCACATCGATGATGTCAGGATGGCTGTAGAGGAACTCTTCAATCTCTCGAGGAGAAATGTTCTCGCCGCCACGGATGATGAGGTCCTTGATTCGACCGGTGATGTTGACATATCCGTCGACGTCCATCACTGCGAGGTCGCCGGTATGCATCCATCCTTCAGTGTCAATTGCCTGCGCTGTTTTCTCCTCTTCGTTCCAGTATCCCTTCATGACGGAGTAGCCGCGAGTTTGGAATTCCCCTGATTCTCCGCGAGGTACCGTTTCACCGGTTTCAGGGTCAGCAACTCTGATTTCGACATGCGGATGGACCCGTCCAACTGAGCCGACTCGCTTGTCAATTGAGTCATCCGCCCCTGTCTGTGTTGATACCGGTGACGTTTCCGTCATTCCATAGGCGATCGTGACGTCATCCATGTTCATTCGTTCGATGACTTGTTTCATCACCTCTACTGGGCAGGGTGAGCCAGCCATGATGCCGGTTCGCAGACTTGACAGGTCATATGACTCAAATTCTGGAACGCCGAGTTCGGCAATGAACATTGTCGGGACGCCATAGAGCGAAGTGCACTTTTCCTCCTGCACCGCTGAGAGAACAGATACCGGTTCAAAGGCGTCGTTGGGGATCACCATTGTCGAACCGTGGCTCGTGCACCCAAGGTTTCCCATCACCATTCCAAAGCAGTGATAAAACGGCACCGGTATGCAGACTCGGTCATGCTCGGTGTAGCCACAAGCTTCGCCGACGAAGTAACCGTTGTTGAGGATGTTGCGGTGTGTGAGCGTCGCACCCTTCGGCAGGCCAGTCGTTCCTGAGGTGTACTGAATATTGATCGGGTCTGTGTTGGTGAGGCCTGCTGATCGTTCGGCTACCTGGGCACTTGTTGCATTCTCAGCGCGCTGTAAGAGCGTTTCCCAGGTGGGATCGTCGAAGAACACCGCCTCGCGCACACCTGGGCACTGTTTAGCAACGTCGGACCACATCTGTCTGTAGTTGCTGGTTTTGAAATCCGGTGCGGCAAGAAGCATCACCGATCCAGACTGGTTCAACGCGAATTCAAGCTCGTGCGTGCGATACGCAGGGTTAATGCACACCATGATTGCGCCAATGCGTGCTGTTGCGTACTGAGCGAGAACCCATTCATAGCGATTGGGCGACCACAGCGCTACACGGTCACCAACGTTGAGCCCACTTGCGAAAAGCGCTCGGGCAAGATGATCGATGTGGGCATCGAGTTCGTTGTATGACCAGCGAATTCCTTGGTGGCGGACAACGAGTGCCTCACGATCACCGTGGGCGCTGACGGTTGCACGGAAATTTGCGTCGATTGTGTCCTCAATGAGCGGCGCGTCGGTGGCGCCGGCGGTGTACGAATCTGCACTCATGAGTTCCCCCTGCATGTTGCTGATATTGCTACGCACATCGTAGCCGTGACGCCTAACGCCTACTGGTGGTCAACAAGGTAGGTTGCAGGCGTGCGCCGTGTTGCTCAGCTGTTGCTTGCTGCCGTGGTCGTCGCGTCCTGTGGCCCAGGTGGTCAAGACAGCGAAACCACGGTTGTCTTCGCGGCCTCATCTCTCGTGGATGTGCTCAACGATTTATCGAATGATGGTGAGTCCGCTTTCGCCCACGCAGTGATGTCATTTGCAAGTTCAGCGAGCCTGTCTGCTCAAGTTGCCGATGGAGCGCCGGTTGGCTTGTTTGTTTCAGCTGATCGGCAGCAGATTGATGAATTAGTTGCGAGTGGGTTTGGCATGTCCGATCCGCAAGTGGTGGCTCGCAACTCGCTCGTCATTGCAGTCGAAACTGGTAACCCTTTAGGAATTCAGACCCTTGACGACCTCACGCGCTCAGATCTGTTGTTGGCAGTTGCAGCCCCCGGAGTTCCACTTGGCGAATACTCTGAAGCCATGCTTATTGCCGCTGGAGTTCAAGTGTCGCCGGTGACCTTTGAAGCTGATGCGAGGGCAGTTCTCGGGAAAGTTGCGCTCGGCGAAGTTGATGCCGGCATCGTCTACGCAACCGATGCGATGAGCACAACAGATGTCGACGCAGTGCACATTCCCGAAGCCGACTCGGTTGCGATCGAATACGTTGCGCTTGAGATCACAACTGCCCCGGGCCATGCCAACGAATTACTCAGTGAGTTGCTGGGTGAACGGGGTCAGCAGGTGTTGCTTGAACGAGGGTTTGTTCTTCCATGACCTCTCGGCAGAGGCACGAGGCTCGAGCGCCGCTCGTGCTGTCGATATTTGGCACTTTCGCTGTCATCTTTTTTGTGCTTCCATTGTTGGCACTTGCGGTCCGGGTGCCTTGGTCGTCGCTAGTTGACGTGCTTGGGAATGAGGCCACAACCGAAGCCCTTGTGCTGTCGATCATGACAAGTGTGATCACCACGCTCATCGCCGTCGTCTTTGGTGTGCCTCTAGCGTGGCTACTGGCGCGATCATCAATGCCCGGTCGTCAAACGATCAGAGCGATTTGCACACTGTCGATGGTGCTCCCGCCGGTGGTTGCAGGTGTCGCGCTACTTGCCTCGCTCGGTCGACGCGGGGTGGTTGGTCAGTTACTCGATGACTGGATTGGGTTGCGGTTGCCATTCACGATGCCGGCTGTGGTAATTGCTCAGTTATTTGTCGCAATGCCATTTCTCGTGCTCACGGTTGAATCCGGATTCGCTCGTAGTTCGACGGCGGTGGAGGAGGCGGCTCGCACTCTCGGCGCCTCACCCTGGTACGTGTTTTCTCGGGTGACTGTTCCTGCAACTCGATCTGCAATCTTGGCCGGAGCGGTGCTGACGTGGGCTCGCGCGCTCGGGGAGTTTGGGGCAACTATTACCTTCGCCGGTAATTTCCCGGGCGCAACGAGAACCTTGCCGATTGCGACGTACCTCGCCCTCGAGACAAATGTTGATGATGCGCTGCTCATCAGCATGCTGATGGTGATCCTCTCACTTGTCATTTTGGTGGCATTGCGAGGCCGGTGGATCGGAGCGATCGGGGGAGAGCGATGACTCTCGTTGCTGATGTTCGACGTCGGATTGGCTCATTGCAACTTGACGCGTCATTCAGTGTTGGCAGGGGTGAAACGGTTGCAATTGTCGGACCTAATGGTGCCGGCAAGACATCGTTGTTACGCACGATTGCCGGGTTAGCGGCAGTCGACGAGGGCAGGATTGCCTGGGATGGATCCGTTTGGGATGAATCTGCCTCGGGAGCGTTCGTATCACCTGAGCAGCGGCCCATCGCATATGTCTTTCAGGACCACGCTCTATTTCACCACCTGACGGCGCTCGACAATGTTGCCTTCGGTCTTCGCGCATCAGGCATGGGTCGCAGGGAGGCTCGAACCCGGGCGCGTGCTGTCCTCGAGGTTGTCGGAGGGCTCAAACTTGAGCGCCGAATGCCGTCAGAGCTCTCGGGTGGAGAGTCGCAGATGGTTGCTATTGCACGAGCCCTCGCAACCGAACCGCAGTTGATGTTGTTCGACGAGCCGTTTGCTGCGCTCGACACCAGCGCTCGGGCGGAGGCTCGGCGCCTCTTTATGTCGATGGCGAATCCGTCAATGTCACGCGTTCTTGTCACTCACGATGCGGTCGAGGCTTTGACGTTGGCCGATCGAATTGTCGCAATTGAAGGTGGATCGATTGTTCAGATCGGAACCCCATCGGTATTACTTGCGACGCCGCGCTCACATTTTGTTGCTGAAATTCTCGGACTGAATGCGTTGTCGGGCCAATTACGCGGAGACCAACTATCGATTGGCTCCATGTCACTCACGGTTGGTGCTCATGAAGCGCTCGATGGCAACGTCATTGCGATTATCAGACCGCGTTCAGTTTCTCTTCACCAAACGCGGCCCGAGGGAAGCCCGAGAAATGTATGGAGTACATCGGTGACAGCGGTCGACCGAACCACCGATCGGGTCCGAGTGCAACTTGGGGCGCCCCTGAATATCGCAGTCGAGGTAACCCCCGCCGGGTTTGACGCACTTCACACCGAAGTTGGTGCTGAATTATGGGCATCGGTGAAGGCAAGTGAGGTTGCTGTACATCCGGCCTGAGATATCTGAGCCGCTTGTGCAGCGGGTTACATCAAACTTGCGGGGCCAATCGATGATCCGCCATCGACTCTTAGCGTTTGCCCGGTGATCCAACCCGCTGCGTCTGACATAAGGAAGCACACTGCCGATGAGATGTCTTCGACTGTTCCCAGTTTTCCGAGTGGAACCATCGAGAGGTACTTCGCCTCGCCGGGTGATCCGGGCGGGTTGTTCTCCCGGAAGAGTTCGGTGCTGACGGGGCCTGGAGCTACGTCATTTACTGTGATGCCGTGTTGGGCAAGTTCGAGGGCCCACATTCGGGTGAGGTGCTCGAGCGACGCCTTTGCTGAACCATATGACGAGCGCCCGGTCACAGCACCGAGCGCAACGACGCTTGAAATGTTGACAATCCGGCCCCATTTGCGTTCGACCATTCCTGGCATTGCTGCCTGAACGGTTTGGATTGCAGATCGAACAGTGATGTCTTGAACATCTGCCCAGTCATCGATGTCAATCTCGCCAATATTGCCTGGACGCACAATTCCGACGTTGTTGAGGATGCCATCGATCGCCCCAGCAGCAACAACTTCGTCGAGCACGGCTTGGGTTGATGACCGGTCAGAGAGATCAACCGGGAAGAATTCGCCCGGGAAGTCACTTGGCTGTGTCCGAGCGAGGCCGATTGGTGTGTCACCATTAGCTGCCATCTGTTGAGCGGTTGCAAATCCAATTCCGCGTGAAGCGCCGGTGATGAGAAAACGTCGTCCTGCCATGCTCAGAACCTACTCATGTCATTGTGGCGCACGCTCGTTGGAGCGAGCCAGTGGAGAGATCACACTAGGGAACGAGATTCACCATTCGTCCGGGGACGACGATCACTTTTCTCAGCGACGAAGGGTCAGCGCCATCGAGCGCTGCCAGTACCCGCTCGTCGCTGAGCACAATGTCGGTGATGGTGCGTTCATCGGCATCGGCTGGCACCATCACTCGAGCACGCACTTTGCCTTTCACCTGAACGGGCATCTCGACTTCATCGTCAACGAGCAGTGCAGACTCGGCCTCTGGGAAACCAACGTAGGTGATGGTGTCCGTGTTGCCGAGTTTGTTCCACAGCTCTTCGGCAATGTGAGGAACGAGCGGGGCAACCATGAGGACCATTGCCTCAGCAACCTCGCGCGGGATTTCACCGGTTGCGTTCACCACTTTTGTGACGTGATTGTTGAGTTCGATCAGTTTTGCGATGGCGGTGTTGAACCGCAACGCCTCCATCTCAGTTCGCACGGTGTCGATCGTGCGGTGAAGGAGTCGCCGAGTTTCGTCGTCAGCCGTCTCGCTAAGTGCACGCAGTTCCCCTGTTTCTTCAACGACCATCGTGCGCCATAGACGCTGCAGGAATCGGAACATTCCAACGACGTCACGAGTTTCCCAAGGGCGGCTCGCATCAAGAGGGCCCATTGCCATCTCGTACAACCGAAGGGTGTCGGCGCCATAGGCCTCGTACATTTCGTCGGGTGATACTGCGTTCTTGAGGCTTTTGCCCATCTTGCCCCACTCGCGTGTGACTTCATTCCCTTCGAAGAAGTACCCGTTGTCTCGCTCTTCGACAGAGAAAGCGTCGACGTAAATACCGCGGTCATCTTTGAAGGCGTTGGCAAGGATGTACCCCTGATTGAACAGTCGGGCATAGGGCTCTTTTGAGCTCACGAATCCAAGGTCGAAGAGTACTTTGTGCCAGAACCGTGCGTAGAGCAGGTGGAGTACCGCGTGCTCGACTCCTCCGACATACAGGTCGACTCCGCCGGGGTGGTCTGGGCGCATGTCTGTTCGTGGCCCCATCCAATAACTCTCGACTGCGGGATCGACAAACTGGTCGACATTCGTTGGGTCGAGGTATCGGAGTTCGTACCAGCATGAACCTGCCCATTGCGGCATGACATTGGTATCGCGCCGGTAGGTCTTGAGGCCATCGCCAAGGTCGAGTTCGATGTTCACCCATTCAGAGAGACGGTCGAGCGGGCTCTCAGGATCGCTGTGTTCGTCGTTCGCGTCGAAGGTGCGTGGGCTGAACGAATCTGTCTCTGGAAGGACAACGGGGAGCATGTCGTCAGGGAGGGTGTGGGCGTGCCCGTCCTCGTCATAGACCACGGGGAATGGTTCTCCCCAGTAGCGCTGCCGGCTGAATAGCCAGTCGCGTAACTTGTAGTTGATCGTTGCTTGACCATGCCCGTGCGCTTCGAGCCAGTGGTTGGTAGCAGCGACGGCTTCACTCACCGAGTTCAAACCGTTGAGGTCGAGGGATGAGTTGGCTGAATTGACGTACTGGGCGTTGCCAACAAATGCCTCGGGCCATGTGGCGGTGTCGAGAGAGGGTTCGATCTCGCGCTCGGCAAACCAGTCAGATGGCGGTTGCTGGATGGCCGGAATTGCAAGGCCAAATCTTCGGGCAAATTCGAAGTCGCGTTGGTCGCCGCACGGAACAGCCATGATGGCTCCCGTGCCGTATCCCATCAGGACGTAATCGGCGATCCACACTGGGATTTGTTCGCCGGTGAGAGGGTTTGTTGCCGTTGCGCCAGTGAACACGCCGGTCTTTTCTCGAGTGTCATCTTGACGGTCGATGTCATTTTTTGCGGCGGCCGCTGCGCGATATTCGGCGACGGCATCTGCCTGGTCGGCAGTGGCGAGTTGATCGACGAGCGGGTGTTCGGGGGCGAGCACCATAAACGTCGCCCCAAACAGCGTGTCAGGACGCGTGGTGAACACGGTGATCGGACCTGCCGATGTCGCGAAGTCGACATGGGCTCCGTGGCTGCGGCCGATCCAGTTGCGCTGCATCGTCTTGATTGCATCTGACCAGTCGAGAAGTTCTAGATCGTCGATGAGCCGATCGGCATAGGTGGTGATGCGCATCATCCATTGGCGCATGTTGCGTTTGAACACTGGGAAGTTTCCGCGATCACTTCGGCCATCTGCGGTGACTTCTTCATTTGCGACAACGGTGCCGAGCCCCGGGCACCAGTTGACCGGCGCTTCGCTCACATATGCGAGTCGGTACTCGTCAAGGCAGGTGCGTTTGTCGCTTTCGGACATCTCTGCCCACACCCGGCCATCTGTTGGCGCCTGTTGTCCTGATTCAAACTCGGCGATGAGTTCGCTAATTGGGCGCGCCTTCTCGAGTTTGGTGTCGTACCAAGAATTGAAGATCTGCGTAAAGATCCACTGAGTCCACCGGTAGTAGTCGGGATCTGTTGTTGAAATTGATCGTCGTTGGTCGTGACTCAATCCAAGGCGACGAAGTTGTCGACGCATATTGGCAACGTTGTCGTTTGTCGTGATTGCAGGGTGTTGACCTGTCTGGACGGCGTACTGCTCGGCTGGAAGTCCGAAAGCATCAAATCCCATTGTGTAGAGCACGTTGTGATTCGTCATCCGCTTAAAGCGCGAGTAGACGTCGGTACCGATGTACCCGAGAGGGTGGCCGACGTGAAGCCCGGCGCCCGATGGGTACGGGAACATGTCGAGGACGAACAGTTTTTCTCCGCGATCGTCGAGCGCAACCTGGTCAGCAAGGGGGCCAGCAGGGTTAGGGGTGTTGAACGTGCCGTTCGCATCCCACGTGTCCTGCCAGCGGGTCTCGATTTCTGTTGCAAGTTCTGCGGTGTAGCGGAACGGCGTCAGCCGTTCGCCTTGTTGTTCGTTGCTGTCCTCCATACCGATGTCACAGCCTACGGCTGTGATTCGCCCACCGGGGAAAGTGTTGACGTGTTATCGCAAGTAACGTTGTTGGCGTGAATTCCCCTACGGCATATCTGTCCATTCGCGCGCGGCTTGAGTCGGCCGCTGAAGGAGATGGCGGGGTTCGATTTGTTGGTAAGTCTGTTGCACCTGATGGCCCAACATTTGTGTCGTGGGCTCAGATACATGAAGAGGCGCGTGCGGTTGGAGCAGCTCTCCAGGCTCAGGGCTTGCAGCCCGGAGACCACGTCGCAGTTCTCGGTCCAACCAGTCGTGAACTTATGACAATTGTTCGCGGATGTTGGCTTGCCGGTATCGCCTCCATGGTGTTGCCTCTGCCAATGCGGATGGGATCACTTGACGAGTTTGTGTCGTCGACTCGGCTTCGCATTCGCCACGGTGATGCGAAGCTGGTGTTGATCGACGATCAACTCGCTCCGTTTTATGAGGCGATCGAGGGTGATCCTCCGATCGCTCCAATGGGCTCAGTGCTCCCGGGCGCCAAGGGTGTTCCGTCAGGTGACCAGCTGATCGTGCCCGAGGATGATCCAGAGCGTTTGGTGATTCTTCAGTACACGAGCGGTTCGACGAGCGAACCAAAGGGCGTGATGATTCCTGATCGGGTGCTCACTGCAAATATCGACGCGGCCTGCGAAGCAGCATCGATTCGTGACGATGAAGTGATGGTGTCGTGGCTTCCGCTGTATCACGACATGGGGTTGGTCGGATTTCTCGCGATTCCGATGACAACCGGTGTCGATTTAGTGCAAGCGGCCCCCCAAGACTTTATGGCGCACCCTGCAAGCTGGATGGAGTGGGTGTCGGAGTGGGGTGGCACTGCAACCGCAGGACCCAACTTTGCATGGGTGCTCGCAACGAGGGGTCTGCGTCGCTCGACAACACTCGACCTCTCATCGTTGACGTTGGCGTTGAGCGGTGCCGAACCCGTTGATCCAAAAGCAATGGATGCGTTCTGTGCTGCAGCCGCGCCGCACGGGTTTGACCCTGGAGCGGTATTTCCGGCCTTCGGTATGGCTGAGGTGGCAATTGCTGGAACGTTCCCTCGACGCGGGCAGGGTCTGGTCTGGGACTCGATCGACCGAGAGGTTCTTGAGCGGGATCGTATTGCGGTGCCACTTGATCCCGCAGATGAGGACGAATTCACTCGTCACGGACGGCGGCTTCCATTGCTCGGCAGGGCAGTTCCTGGCCTCGAAATGAAAGTTGTTGATCCCGAATCACGAGCCGAACTTCCTGAGCGGTCAGTCGGCGAATTGCTCCTTCGAGGTACTTCGGTGACCCCCGGCTATTACAAGCGTGAGGATGCGACAGCCGAACTCTTTCACGAGGGCTGGCTGTGCACCGGCGACCTTGCATACATTCTCGATGGCCAGTTGGTGCTCTGTGGGCGCATCAAAGACGTCATTATTGTCGGCGGCCGGAATGTCTTCCCCGAAGACATTGAGCGTGCCGTTGGAATGATTGACGGTGTTCGCGCTGGCAATGTGATCGCATTTGGCGTCGAGGGATATAAGGGCAAGGAATCTGTCGTTGTCGTTGCGGAATCGCGAGCCGACAACCTTGATGAGGTTCGTTCGCAGATTCATCATCGAACCTTGGAGGTCTGTGGCCTTCCGCCCAGAGATGTCATTCTCGTTGAGCCAAGCACGTTGCCGAAGACGTCATCAGGAAAGTTGCAACGAGCGAAGTGCCGTGAGTTGTACCTCGCCGAAACGCTGTCAGTTCGCTGATTGAACGAGGCTCAACATCCTGCCAGGATAAACATCCGCGTAAACGGCAGAACGGTAGAACCATCTGAGCGCTGCGGATAGGCCACTGCAAGACGTTTGCGATACTCGTTGATGAAGTTGTCCGCGTCGTCGCCGAGGACTGAGATCACCGGACGAAGTGTCGCTCCTCCAGTCCACTCTGCGACCGGGTGTTCCCCTCGGAGTACATGGAAATACGTTGTCGTCCACACCCTGATATCTGTTGTGAGCGGCTCGAGGAGTTCCAGGTAGCGCTCAACTGGAGCGACGGGGGAAGGGCGAATCACCTCGCCTAAGCGTTGTTTCCATCTCGGTTCGCTCGCAATTTCAGCAATGAGTGTGTGACTTGGTTGCGAGAAGTTATTCGGCATCTGAACTGCCAATTTTCCGCCATCGGTAAGGTGTGACATCAGCCGAGGGAATAGACCTTCGTGGTCATCTAGCCAGTGGAGTGAAGCATTTGAGAAGATCAGATCTGCTGGTTCGTTGGGTTGCCATTCAGCAATGTCTGCTTGCTGCCATGTTGCTGAGATCCCTGACAGTGATGCCTGCTCGAGCATCTCCGGTGAGTGGTCAACCCCGGTCAGCACCGCTGTTGGCCAGCGCTGCTGAAGGAGAGCGGTCGAGTTTCCCGTTCCGCAACCGAGGTCAACAATTGTTCCCGGGTGGAAGTCGGTGAGTGCTGCAATGAGATCCCGAGTCGGTTGGCTCCGCTCGTTGTCGTAGCGAAGGTATTGAGATGGATCCCACGTCATTGAGTTGTTAGCGCGAGTTGATCAGGGCGCTGAGTGTGGTACCTAACAGTTCGACTCTGCCAGGGATATGGCAGTTTGCGACTGCGTTGACCGTAAACCCATCAAGTCCGAGGTCGAGTTGAGCTGCCATTTGCTCGCCAACTGTGTCTGGGTCGCCGTGCACAACAAGTGAGCGGGCGAGATCGAGCTGTTCGCCTGTGAGGCCACGAGCGGCGAGGGCGATGTCGAGTTCGGAGCGTGCTTCTTCGTAGGTTGGAGCGATGCAGGTTGCTTGCTGTCGAGTGACCGTGATGGTTGAACGATCTCGGTGCTCAGCCCCACAGTGTTCATCAAGCGCAGCCAGCTTTCGAGGTACTTCATCGACCGGGCAGATGAGATTCGAGTCATCGGCATACCGGGCGACAAACTTAAGTGTTTTCTTTTCTCCTCCTCCGCCGATCATGACTGGAATCTTGCGAACTGGTGGTGGTTCATTCATTGCGTCAACGACTTGGTACCACTTACCGTCAAGGGTGGGTCGTTCACCATTCAACATTGGCAGGATGATCTGCAGCGCTTCATCGAGTTTCTCGAATCGATCGGTGAACGTCCCGAACTCAATGCCAAACGATGAGTGTTCAAGCTCAAACCACCCTGCACCAATGCCAAGTTGTGCTCTTCCCTGTGACACGACGTCGAGGGTTGTGACCGTCTTCGCAAGAATTGCCGGATTGCGATACGTGTTTCCAGTTACCAGCGATGACAGGCGGATAGATGACGTCTCTCGAGCAAGTGCGGAGAGCAGCGCATAACACTCCAGCATGTAGGCATCCGGCGAGCCAATCATCGGTAGCTGATAGAAATGGTCCATCACCATCAAGGTGTCGAAACCTGCTGCCTCGGCTTCTTTGGCTTGTCGGGCAACATTGCTGAACAGCTGGTCAGGGCCAACTCCAGGGTAGGTAAATGACGGAATTTGGTAGCCGAGTATGGTCATCGCATCTCCAATGAGGTTGAACGGTTACTCCGTTTTAGTTCATATAGATGGGCCACATCGCTACCAAGCGATGGGCGAGGGGGTCGGCTGGTGCTCAGGCTGACTGACGTTTTGCTCGTGATGGCGAGATGACGCGGATGACGCTTGCGGCGCCGGCGATCATTGCCATCACGATGGCTCCGGCTTGGTAGGCGCGGTTGGAGGTATCCGTTCCTGCCCATCCGGCATGCAGCAGCAGACCGAAGACGAGCGGGAAACTCGCTTGATGGATTCCAAGCCATACTCGCCGCGGAATGCGTTTACGAAAGAGAGATGTCAACTGGACGAGGAGCAAGAGATAGAAGCCATACACGCCGATCGCAGTGCCGATCTCGGCAGTTCGGCCGGCACCTTGCCATGTTGCTGACCCCGGAACGAGGACATCGCGCACGGTGAAACGAACCCACTCATCCAACATGAGGCTGATGACGTGGATAACCACCATTGCGAGCGACGTGCCAGACAGCCAGGAATGGGTCGCAAGAAGCCATGCGGGACGATCTACCTCACGTAGTGCTCGGGTCGAAAGAAGGATTCCCCACGTGAATGACAGCACGAGAAGCACGAGTGCAACGATTCCTGTTGAACGAGACAGGTACCACCAGAAATGGTCACTCATATTTCGAAATCCTCCCAATTTGCGGTGGTGTACTCGTTTCCATCTTCGTCGGTGAGAAGTGCTGGGAGGTGAAATTGCTCGAGTTGGCTGGTCGCCATCTGAATGTCATGTGCAGCAAAGGCGACTTTGGTGAAGGCCTCAGCCCAAGCCGCTGTTCCTGCGATGACTGTGCACGCAAGGATTCCGTTTCGTGTTGGCGTGAGCGTCACCGGATCGATGAGGTGATGGCGCTGGAGACCAGTTTCAGTGTGCCAAGTTCGCAAGCACGTTGAGGACGTTGCGACGCCGCCAGACGTTAGGGCGACTTGGTGCTGAGGAGTTGAGCGTGTTGGGTCCCAGATGTTGACAACCCAGCGTCCGTGTGGCGAGTCTCCGGCGACGCTGATGTCGCCTCCGATCTCCACCAGCGCACCTTCACCTGATTTGTGCGCAAGAGCGTTCGCTACGAGGTCTGCTGCGAGACCTTTCCCAACTCCACCAGGGTCGATGGTGAGGTGCGGGGGGAATTGCACGCTGCAACCATCGACCCTGATGAGCGAAGGGTCCCCACCAGGTCTGACGTGATCAGGTAATTCGGTTGTCTCTTGCGGGTTCGTTCGGCTTCGGGCGTAACCCAACGAGGTGAGAGCGGGAAGTAGCGTCGGATCGAATGCACCGTCAGTTGTTTGCCATGCAAGAGCTGACACTCGGAGTAGCTCAATGGTCTCTTGGCTTACCTCGGTAGGTATTCCGCCTGCCGAATTGAGTCTGCTGATGTCGCTGCTGGGAAGAAATCGGCTCCACAGCGATTCGAGTGTTCGTACTTGGTCGATCGCTGCGCTGAGTAGTTGCGGCGCTGCCGATGAGATCACTCGGCAGGTTGAGCCCATTGCAGTGAATTCAGTGCGTAAAGGTGCTTCAACTTCCACCAGAGTTCCCCTGAGACGGCGCTGGAGTCGGAAGCTTGAGTTGTACGGGGGCGGGCTGAGCGACGGGGACGGTGGTTTCTGGTGCTGGCGCTGGAGCGACGGTGGCTTCTGGCGTCAATTGTGGTGCTGCGGTCGGCGCTGAAACTTGAGTTTGCGACTCAGAGGATTGCATCTCAACACTTGTCCCAGCACTCGACGACGTTGCTGTTTGGACGGGCTGAGGCGCTGGGGATGCAGCCGTTGGTGCAAGCGGAGCACCTGTGCTGGTCGGGACTTCGACCCCAGTTTCATTGTGTGGAGCCTGCCATCTGGGCTCGATAATTGGCTGTCCCGAGCTGAGAAGGGCGGCGAGGTGTTGAGCCGAGTCGATCGATTGCAGTTCAACTGGCAGCCCGTTGCTATCGACAACGACGACCACAACAGCAGAGTCTGCATCAACCGCAATTGATCCCGATCCACCTCCAGTTGCTGACCAGTCAGCACTTGGGCCGACGGGGTCGTTTTGAGTGGGAGTGGTGTCTGCGCTCGCAGCAATTCCGGTGAAGGCTCCCATAAGTCCGACGACGGCAGTGGCGGATGCACCGACGGTTACGTACCTGGCAGTTGCTGCTGGAGAACGACGCGATTGCGATTGTCGGGCTTGAGGGCCGGGTGTTGGTGGATCGAGTGGAGAAGTTTGATCGGGTCGTTCCTGTCGGCGTTGGCGAAGGGCGGCCAATCGTTCTTCGGTGGAGGGTTCTTGCGTCATGTCGTGCTCAGTCGTCGTCGTCTTCGTAGTGGTCGTCATCGTCGTGATCGTCATCGTCGTCGTGTTCGTCGTCGTCGTGCTCGTAGTGGTCATCATCGTCATCGTCGTAGTAACCGCCGCTCGTCGGGACCTCCTCTGAGCGAATGGACGGTGTGATCGTTCCGTTAGCGAATGTTGCGGTGAAATACACGTTGATCTGGTCATCAGTGAACTGGACATTCACAGCGTTCGATCCAGTGCTCTCACCCGATGGCACCAATCTCCAGCCGGCTCCAACGGTCGTATCTATCAATGCAATCTTTCCGTCAATTACGTCAACCGTTACTGATCCAGCTTCACCGACGTCGTAGCGGGTGAGGAACGACGGTGTGTTAGTTGGGGGTGCGGTGGTGGTTGGTGTTGGTGCGACGGTTGTCGTTACTTGCTTCAGCGACAGGCTTCCGGCTGATGAGACTCCAGCAGATGTCGCTGCACCCATCGTTGTCGATGGAATTGTTGTGGCTTGGCCTACCGCAACAGCATCCGTTTGTGCTGCGGGCGTCTCTTGTGAGCCCCCAGTCAGTTGCTCGAGCGACATGCCATTCGCGTTTGCAACCGGCGCGGGGTCTGGAGTGGCGGGCAAGGTGAGCTCAACCACTGCGGCGCCAGGGACGAATGCTGCTTGTTCAGATTGCGGGGCTGAATCGAAAATTGATGTGTTTACGAGGGCGGCGGCGCTGCCGGCGCCGATCACTCCAACGAGTGATAGTGCGGTAATGAGTGAACTTTTCATAGTGACTCCTCGGTGACGAGATGTTGTCGGTGGCGTATGCCAATTTGTTGAGATCACCGTACGTGGCCGATCCCAGCAAGGGTCCGGGGAATATCCAAGAAACATCCAAGAACTCGCAATGGATCGCCAGAACCTCGTGATTCTGTGTCGTGAGAGACAAGAATGATCGTTGTGAGAGTGTTGCTTGTCGAAGATGATGACGCAGTTGCTGCATCACTTGATGCTCCTCTTGCCGCATCCGGTTTCACGATTGATCGTGCTGAAACTGGTGAAGTTGCGCTCGCAAGGGCGCGCTCAGGTAGCTATGACATCATTCTTTTAGACCTTGGGCTTCCCGATATGGATGGCTACGACGTCTGCAGGGTCATTCGATCCGAATCTTCCACGCCGATCATCGTGGTGACGGCTCGTAGCGACGAGTTTGACCGAGTACTCGGCCTGGAGCTTGGGGCAGATGACTACATGGTGAAGCCGCTTGGATCTCGCGAGTTGATAGCTCGAATGCGAGCGGTACTGAGGCGTTCGTCGGGAACTTCGTCCGATCAGGTTGGATCTGATCACATCGTGGTCGGGCCGCTTTCGATTGACCTCCGCACCTACCGGGTTCAACTCGACGATGAACTTGTTGCGCTCACACCGAAGGAATTTGAATTGCTTGCGTTTCTTGCTGGCGACGCTGGTGCTGTGCGGACGCGAACCGACATCATCGAACATGTCTGGGATGCAAACTGGTTTGGGCCGACAAAGACAGTTGACGCTCACGTTGCAGGACTTCGAAAGAAGCTCGGCGATCACGGTTGGATTGAATCTGTCCGAGGAGTTGGGTTCCGACTCGCAGCACCTGGCGATCGGAACTAATGAAGCTTCGTCTTGTCGCAGTTCTTGTCGGGGTTGTTGTCCTCGTCCTTGCGGTGCAAGACATCCCTCTCGCTTTTCATCTTCAATCGGTCGAACGCGATCGGCTTGTGACGCAACTTGAGCGCGATGCGTTCGTTCTTGCTGGGCGAGTTGAAGAAGTACTTGAAGATGGTGCCGTCGCCGAGACCGCATCGCTCAGCGCTCTCATCGAGGCGTATGAATTGTCAACCGACGTCCGAGTCGTCGTCGTTGATAGCACCGGAGAAGCAGTAATAGGACCCACCTTTGATGTTGGCTCAGATTTCAATAACCGCCCAGAGATCACCGGCGCCTTATTAGGCAACCCTGTCACCGGGCAACGCGAGTCAACGACACTCGGCTCAGAGTTGTTCTTTGTTTCGGTGCCTGTGATTTCTGGAGAGACAACGGTGGGAGCGGTACGGATCACAGCACCAGCATCAAAGATCTCTGGTGCGGTCAATGCCCGGCTTGTGGGACTGCTTGCGGTTGCTGCGATCTCGATATTCATTGCGGTGATCGCAGCATTCGCACTTGCTGGAGCGTTCACACGTCCGATCAAACAGTTGACGGAGACCTCTGAGCGACTTGCGAAGGGTGATCTGGGAGATCGCGCCGATGAACGAAAAGGTTCTCGGGAGGTGCGAGTGTTGGCGAGGTCGTACAACACGATGGTCGACCGTTTAGAGGGGATGCTTGAACGCCAGCGCGGATTCGCCGGAGCGGCATCTCATCAATTGCGAACCCCATTGACAGCCCTGCGGCTTCGGCTGGAATCAGCGGCGGTAGCTAAAGATCAAGATCGGGATGAGCATCTTGAGGCCGCCGTGGCCGAGACCGATCGGCTGAGCAGAATCATTGAGGGCCTACTTCTTCTGTCACGTTCTGAAGGGCAACAGGTCAAGCGAGAACTCGTTGAACTTCGCTCGGTATCTCAGAAACGTTGCGAATACTGGGGACCGTTGCTCGCCGAGCGGGATATTCAACTCGACTTCATGTGCGATGCAGACACCGTTGATGTTCTGGCCGTGCCGACAGCGGCCGAGCAGTGCATCGACAACTTCATTGATAACGCTCTCGATGTTGTTGAGAATGGATCACGCATCGTCATCAAAGTGGCGCGAACTCCCGGCGTCGGCGAAATTCATGTCATCGACAGCGGCCCAGGAATGAGCGAACTTGATCGTGAGCAGGCGTTCGAACGCTTCTGGCGTGCGAAGGGAGCGAACCCAGGTGGAACCGGCCTTGGTCTCGCAATTGTTCGTCAACTCGCTGAGAGTTCGGGCGGGTCAGCGGAACTGAGGGCGGCTCCGAGCGGCGGAATTGACGCCGTAGTGACGTTTCCGAGGCTGTAGGTCTTGCGAGTTACTTGCGTAGTTCTTCGAGCACAGGCTTCCAGCGCTCTGGGTCTGAGCGATATGGAGCGTAAAAGCCAAGGCGATCAACGATGTCGCCGTAGCGACGCTTCAACTCTGGAGCGATCTGCTCTGGTTCTCCGACCACAGCGAAGGTGTTGAGAATCTCATCGTCAATCACCTCGCCCATTTTCACCCAGTCGCCTCCCTTTGAGAGGCGGTTGAGTTCTTCTTGCATTTCGCCCCAGCCGTGAAGTTCAAGGACTGGTCGGTATGCCGGTGTTGAACCATAGAACGCAATTTGCTGCTTCGTCGCTTGGGCTGCTTGCTGTATTTCTTCTTCGTTGTTGCCGGTGACAACGAAGAGTGGACCTGAGATCTGGAAGCCCTCCATTGTCTTGCCGGCCTTCTCGCGACCCTTGGCAAGGGCTGGGATAGTCACCTCACGGATATAGCGCTCGGTGGTGAAACCATGAACGATGACCCCATCACAGGTTTCACCCGCAACCTCTGTCATCAGGTTTCCAACCGCCGCAATATAGATCTTTGGAACGCCGAACCCGGCGAGATCTGCTGCATTTGGGGTGAAGAACGGAGTCATCAATGTGTGTTGATAAAAGTCGCCGCGAAAATCGAGTTTTGTTCCGTTTTCCCATGTATCCCAGATCGCGCGAATTGCGTTGATCATCTCACGCATTCGTGGAGCCGGATGACTCCAATCCATCGAGAACCGTTTTGTGATGTGCGGCTTAATCTGAGAACCCAAGCCTAGGATGAAGCGGCCTTTTGAAAATGCTTGAAGGTCCCAGCCGAGGTTTGCAAGCAGCATCGGGTTTCGAGCAAACGCAACGGCAATAGATGTTCCAAGTTCGATGGTGCTTGTGTCCGCTGCGGCTTGAACGAGGGGGAGGAATGGATCGTGGGCTGTCTCAGCGGTCCATGCTCCGTCGTATCCAGCGGCCTCAAGGTCTTTTGCGGAAGCGGCTGCTTCGGCGAGTCCGCCCATCAGGGTTGCGTCGATTTTCATATCTCGACCCTAATTCGGGCTAACAAGATCTGGCGACTCAGTCTTGGCCACGAAGAAATCGTTCAACTTGCTCGCTGAGTTCGTCGGCTGAAATTTCGCCAATCGTCGGAGGTGAGGATTCGATATGAGGGTTGTCGGCAAGTTGCGCGTCGTGTGCTTCTTCTAAGTTGCGCAACATCATTGCGTGTTCGGGGTTGTCACGCACCAACTTGTCGAGGCGCTCACGATGCTCAACCATCGACGAACGGAGATCGGTTCCATCGATGACGAGGTCGAACGAGGTCTTTAGTCCGTCGAGCAGGGCAACGCCTGCCGCTGGGTAGGGCATCGTTGCTGCGTAGTGCGGGACTTGAGCCCAGAGTCCGAGTGTTGGAATGTCATTGCCGTGAAGCGAGTGCTCGAGGGCTGATCCGATCCCTCCTGGCACGTCAAGGGTGCTCCGAAGGAATGGCAGTGTCGCAAGGAGATCTTCTGACGCGGTTGTCATTGATAGCTGGGATGGTCTGGTGTGCGGGCACGAGAACGGGTACGCCCCCAGATGGGCGCATGTACGCACGCCCAGTTGTTCTGCGGCGTTCGTGAGTTCAGCAACAAACCGGTGCCACGCCAAGTCTGGTTCTGGCCCGTGGGCAATAATGATGTCGCGACCGATTCGATCCTTGCCATGCGAGAGGGTGATGTGTTGCCAATCAAGAATGGTGTTGCGGCCGTCAACCAGTTTCATTGTGGGCCTGCGAGCCCGAAAATCGAGGTAGGTGTCGTCATCGAAGACCGCTATCGGCTCTGCTTCACACTCTTCGAGCAGCGCATCAATCGCGAGTTGTGCTGCGCCTCCTGAGTCGATCCACCCGCTGAGGTAGACGATAAGAACGGGGTCGGTCAGTACCGGAGGCTTGTCGTTCCAAGTGATGGTCATGTCGTTAGATCAAGTTGAGAAGTGTCGCAGCGGCTGTGGCGGCAGCGTCGACCTGTCGCTTGAAGGGTTCGAGTTCCGCGGTATCTCGCTCACCGAGTGCGCCGCCGAGATACCTGGCGTACACGCCTTCGAGGATGCAGGCAAGTTTCCAGTTCGCAAAAGCTAGGTACACATCAAAGTCGCCGAGGTCTCGATTTGAGGTGGCTGCGTATCGCTCAATGAGTTGATGACGGTTCCAGAATCCGGTGGCTGTCGTGGCTCCTGATTCCCACGCACTTTGCTCATCGGTCGGGCCGGTCCAATACACAGCGAGCATGGCGATGTCAGCGAGAGGGTCTCCGAGAGTGCAGATTTCCCAGTCGAGAACAGCGCAGACATTACCGTCATCGTCAACCATCGTGTTGTCGAGGCGGTAGTCACCGTGAACGATTGTCGCCGGTCCCTGCTCGGGAAGGTTCGCCACGAGTTCGTGGTGAACGTTGTCGATGAGATCGAGATCACGAGTCCGTTGTTGTTCCCACTGTCCATACCACCGCCGAAGTTGCCGGGCTACGTAGTCCTCGTGTCGACCGAGGTCGCTGAGTCCTACGGCGTCAAGATCAACGTGATGGATGGCCGCAAGAGTGTCAGCAAGTGATTCGCTCGCTCGCGCTCTTGATTGCTCGGTGAGAAGTTGCTCAGCAGATGCAACATCTCTCAGCACGTGACCAGCGACGTAATCCATGACATAGAACGGGGCACCGTTGATGTCGGAGTCCTCACAAAGTCCAAGAGTCATTGGTACCGGCACTGCGGAACGATGTAGCGCTGTAATGATTCGGTGTTCTCGGGCCATGTCATGGGCACTTGCAAGGCCGTGAGCAAGTGGCGGTCGTCGAAGCACTAGTCGGCGTCCGTTGGCGTCGGTGACGAGGAATGTCAGGTTCGAATGTCCCCCTGCGATCATCTCCCACTCGTATGGACCTGCTGCTCGATCAATTGATGAGTTCAGCCACTCGGTGACGGAAGATTCAGAGATTCCCGCGGGTGCGTCCATTTCTCTGATCGTACTGATGGCGACGTATAGGTCATGCTCTCGGCGCGTCGGTAGGGTGGTTGACGTGAACGACATTTCAGGTTTTCAAGGGTCAGTTTTCGATGTCGGTGATGCAGATTTCGAGGTGCAGGTGCTTGAGCGGTCACGACGCCAAGCAGTTGTGGTCGACCTGTGGGCCCCTTGGTGTGGGCCTTGTAAGACGCTTGGTCCAATGCTCGAGGAAGCTGTTGCCGCAACCGGAGGCGAAGTTGTTCTTGCAAAGGTCAATGTTGACGAGAACCCTGCGATATCGCAGATGTTCCAAGTCCAATCGATCCCGGCGGTGTACGCCATTCGTGACGGCCAGGTCATCGACGGGTTCGTTGGTGCTCAGGGGAGACCAGAAATCGATGCGTTCATAGGGCGCCTTGGCTCCGACCCCGTGGCCGAGATGGTGAACGGTCTGATTGAGCGCCGCGATGAACTCGGTCTTCGTGCAGTGCTCGAAACTGATCCTGCGAATGAAGCAGCCATCATTGCCTTAGCGGACATTCTTGTTGAGCGAGATGCAACCGAGGAGGCGCTTGCTCTTCTTGAGCGAATTCCAGAAAACGACGAGGTGCGACGTGTAAAGGCCGCGGCCCGCATCGGATCAGTTGGGCCAGAGGATGACTTCGATAGCGAACTCCAATCGTTACTTGAACGGGTGAAGGGCGATGACGAGGCTCGTCAACGGTTTGTTGACATCCTTGAATTGATGGGTCCGCATGACCCTCGTACCGCGGCTTATCGCAAACAGTTAACGGCCCGTCTGTTCTGAAACGAAAATTGCTCGGTTACCGGCGAGCCGGTCGGTAGGGTCAGCGCTCCGACCTTCCCGGTGAGTCACGTTGAAAGGCTGACCGATGGAATTTTCTGTGTGGAGGGAGCGCGTTCGCTCCGAGTTGAGAGCACGCGTGTTCAACCGTCGTACTGCTCAACTAGTGGCGTCGGCAGTAACTGTCGTCATAGCGGTTCTTGTTGCCGTGTGGTTATTTTCTCCGCCGGCAGATCGTGTTGAGGACAGCCTCTCATCTGCGAACGCTGAGGTAACGACCTCTCCACCAGCCACCGCAGTCCTCTGGATTGATACCGAGGTATCCCTCTCTGTTCATGTTGCTGGCGAAGTGACCTCTCCTGGCGTTCATCAAATGCCTGTGGGAAGCAGAGTCATCGACGCAATTAACGCAGCTGATGGCCCAACTGACGACGCGGAACTTGACGCCCTCAATCTCGCTGCATTTGTCGCAGATGGAGATCGGTTATATGTACCGTCCGGTCAAGCGTTGGTTAGTGATCCGTTCGTCGATCTTGGCCAAGGCGTTGGTTCGCCAATCAACGTCAATAAAGCGTCAGCAATTGAGCTTGAATCATTGCCCGGTGTCGGTCCAGCCACGGCAGATCAAATCATCCGAGAACGAGAGGCAAATGGCCCGTTTTCTTCGATTGACGACCTCACACGAGTATCAGGCATCGGTCCGGCAACGGTTGAAAAACTGAGAGATGTCGCATCGACATAACGCAGGTGTTACCAAAACCGGGTTGCTAGAGGAGAGTTCCTCCGATGCGGGCAGCGGCAATTCCAATTCCGAGTCCTGCTCCAATGGCCGTGGCGAGCCACAGCATCAGGTACTCGCGCCAGAAGTCTGGCCAACCGGCGATCGGGCGCCGGGTTGCTCTCCATGCAGCGATGAAACCAATGGCCGTCCAAAAGATTGCGCTGACGAGGATTGCGGCGGGGTAGGTGCTCGAGTCTGCAATCGGCGCACCCATTACGAGAAGTCCTGGCGCAGAGACAACCGTGCCGACCAGTCCGGCGATCGCAGTTTGTCTGCCTCCTCCCAACACCATGACGAGTAATGACAACAAGCCGATCACCGATGGCGGGACAAGCGCTGCGAACGGTCCTCCGAAGAGGATCCGCGCTCGATACCAGCGCGGGCCGCCAGCAACAGGTGCAGATGTTGCACCTGTTTCGCCCGTGGGTTGTTGCGCCATGAACGCATCCTACGATGACTTTCAATCTGCGAGTGTGCACTTTGAGGTCGATAATTCTGCCGACGGGTCGCCGGCCCTTCGAACCGGCTGGCTGATGCTTGCGGCTGGCGGAGCTTGGTGGTGTGCGCTGCATCCAGAGGTGGCTCACCTTGCCGTGGTCTCATCAGTCTTCTGGATCGTCAGACCGTTTCCCCGACAAGCGTTTCGCTCGAATCTTCTTGCGTGCCTGCTGATTACATTCGTGCTTGGTGTCATTTCTGGGCAAAGCCGAATAGCCCATGCAGCCGCCGGCGACGTAGTGAACATGTCGTTCATCGGCTCAGTGCGCGTTGTTGATGATCCGCAACCCTATGGTGCCTCTACCCGGCTCATCATCGAGGTCGATGGTGATCGTTGCGAGTTGTGGGCGCGTCGGCACTCGGTGCGTGCTCGACTCGAATCAGTCAGCGCCGGTCAATACGTAACCGTGAGCGGAGAGATCGTACCGCTGGCAGAAGATCGATATTTGAGAGTCCGATGGCAACACGTGGTCTGCGAATTTCAAGCTGAGTGGCTCGGCGATCTCACAGATGGTTCTGCCATGTCGCGGGCATCAAATCGCGTGCGTCAACTTGTGACCGACGCAGGAAACGTCATTGGCGGAGAACGCGGGGCGCTATTTCGTGGTCTCGTGATCGGGGACGACCGAGATCAACCAGTCGAGATGCTTCAACGATTTCGGTCGGGAGGGTTAAGTCACCTCACCGCTGTTTCTGGTCAAAACGTTGCGTTGATTCTTGGGGTTGCCACACCACTGATCCGGAAACTTACGCCCAGAGCGCAGGTTGTTTCCACGTTGCTCATTATCGGGTGGTTTGTTCTCATCACACGCTCTGAGCCGTCGATTCTGAGAGCAGGGTTGATGGCTGCAATCGCCGCTGTCGCATCATCGAGGGGTCGCAGGGTGGAGCCTGTGCGAGTGTTGTCGATTGCGGTCATTGGCTTAATGATGGTTGATCCACTCCTGGCGGCGTCAGTTGGTTTCCATCTGTCAGTCGGTGCCACGTTCGGTGTCATTTCTATTGGCCCATTGGTGACCTCCATAATTCCTTTGCCGAAGATGATCAGCGTCCCGATTGGTGTCACCTTGGGTGCTCAAGTTGGCGTCCTTATTCCTGCCCTTGCGGTATTTCAGCGAGCACCACTGGTTGCACTGCCGGCGAACCTTCTTGCTGTACCTGTGGCCGGAATTGTGATGATGGTGGGATTGCCAGTTGCCATCGTTGCGTCGCTGTTTCCACCTCTGGCACACATCATGTTGCCTCCGATCGAACTTGGTGTCTGGTGGGTTGACATCGTTGCTCGACTTGCCCAACGTATTGAACCAGCATCCCCAGTTCCGGGCATTGTGGCCTCGCTTGTCGTGTCCGTCATCGTCATTGGCGTTGCGGTTTCTCGGCAGATAACCCGTCTTCGTGCTAAACACGAGGGCTGAGATGGCGACCTATTTACTCAGTGGCGATGACGAAGCGGTGTTGAGAACGACTGTTCGCGAACTGCTCCACCAATTGGTTGGCGACAACGACGTGTCGATGATGGTCGATGAGTTTGATGACGCAGAGTTCACAATGCAAGCGGTCGCCGATTCGGCACATACGCCACCGTTTCTTACTGAGCGCCGGGTTGTTGTCGCTCGGAATGTCGGGCGCTTTAACACTGCCGATATCGAGCCGATCCTTGCGTTCCTTGAAGACCCACTCGAATCCACTGATCTGGTGTTGGTTGGCGGAGGTGGAGCGGTACCCAAAAAGCTCACCGATGCCGTAAAGGCGTGTGGTGGCGAGGTGCGAAGCACCACGGTCGCTCCCCGCGCCAAAGACAGGGCGCTGTGGGTGCGATCAAGGGCTGCTGCAAAGGGTATTGACCTCGATGACCGAGTTGTTGCCCGTTTGGTCGACTGGCTGGGGGAGAGCGCAGGTGCTCTCGATGGCGTACTTGACACGATTGCTAGTTCGCATACCAGTGCCGCTCGAGTTCGACTCGAAGAGGTTGAACCGTTACTAGGAGAGGCTGGCGGGGTTCCCCCGTGGGATCTCACTGATGCAATCGATCGAGGGGACGCGAGCAAAGCAATCGAGTTGTTGCATCGCATGGTGCACGGCGGCAGCCGACATCCACTTCAAGTGATGGCAATTTTGCACGGGCATTACGGGAAGATGGCCAGACTCGACGGGAGTAATGCCTTTGACCAAGATTCGGCCGCCCAGGTGCTTGGAATCAAAAGTGGTTTTCCGGCGAAAAAAGCGCTCGAAGGTTCGCAGCGGCTCGGCCGAGATGGGCTTCGTCGAGCGATTGGATTACTTGCTGATGCCGATCTTGATGTGCGAGGTCGAACGGGGCTTGACGAAGTTGTCGTGACCGAGGTGCTTGTGGCTCGGCTCGCCCGGCTGGCGCCATCACGTAGGCGATAGCGGTAAACGATCGTCGATGTGCTTCTGGGCGCGAAACAGCCCGAGCTGAGAGGCTCGGGCTGCAAGATGATCCGGATGTAATTACGAGCCGGCGTTGATTTTTTGCATCAAGCGGCTCTTCTTGCGAGCGGCTGTGTTTTTGTGAAGGACGCCTTTCGCAACTGCGCGGTCGATCTTGCTCATCGCGAGACGAACCGATGAGTCATCGTCGCTCCCAATGCTTGCTGTTGCTGTCTTCACGCGGGTCTTCAACTCGCTGCGGACGGCGCGGTTGCGGTCTGCAGCTTTCGCATTTGTAAGAATTCGCTTTTTCTGGCTCTTGATATTCGCCACGGTTACCTCAAGTGTCTTGGATGGCGCATGCACCATTCGAAAGTTTTTGATGTCGAAGTTGACTGAAGTCAATACTTTTACATCAGCGTCTGGAGACTATCGGCTCTATCAGAACTCTCCCAACGCCGGGCGATAGCGTAGAGGTATCCATGGACGCCTCTTCGGGACTTTCCCGCATCCGCAACTTCTCGATTATTGCCCATATTGACCACGGCAAATCGACGTTGTCTGATCGCATTCTTGAAATTACTGGTGCTGTTCAGTCTCGAGATATGAAAGCCCAGTACCTCGACTCAATGGACCTCGAGCGTGAGCGTGGAATCACCATCAAGGCTCAGAATGTTCGGGTCGAGTGGAACAATCACGTGTTCCATCTCATCGACACTCCTGGTCACGTCGACTTTGGATACGAGGTGTCGCGTTCTCTCGCCGCATGTGAGGGAGTTGTTCTGGTTGTTGATGCTGCTCAAGGCATTGAGGCCCAGACGCTTGCGAACTGCTACCTCGCACTCGAGAACGATCTCGAGATTGTTGCTTGTCTCAACAAGATTGATCTTCCCGCCGCTGATCCTGACCGGTACGCGATGGAGATCGAAACGGTACTTGGTATCCCGGCTGAGGAGATTCTCCGAATCTCTGCCAAATCGGGGGAGGGCGTCCCTGAATTGTTGGACGCAATCGCCGAGCGGATTCCTGCGCCAAGCGGAAGCCCGGACGAACCGCTACAGGCACTCATTTTTGATTCACAGTTTGACCAATACCGAGGGGTGGTCTCTTCCGTGCGAGTGATGAACGGGAAGCTCCAAAGTGGGGCGAAGTTGTCGTTCATGCAGGCCGGGGCGCTGCATGAGGCCCTTGAGATTGGAGTGCGGCGTCCGGCAACAGTGCCGGTCTCCGAACTTGGTCCCGGTGAAGTTGGTTACCTCATCGCCGGCATTAAAGATGTTGGAGACGCTCGCTCCGGTGAGACGGTGACGACCTCATCGAATGGCGCGAGTCAAGCTCTTGCCGGATACCGGGACCCCAAACCGATGGTGTTCTCGGGGCTGTTTCCGATTGATGGCGATGACTTTGAAGACCTGCGTGATGCGTTAGGGAAGTTGAAGTTGAATGACGCATCGATCACCTACACGCCTGAGTCTTCCGGCGCTCTCGGATTTGGATTCCGCTGCGGGTTTCTCGGCTTATTGCATATGGAGATTGTGAAGGAGCGTCTTGAGCGTGAATTCGGTCTTGCGCTCATTGCGACTGCTCCTTCGGTTGAGTACCGAGTGACTCGTACCGATGGCGGGATATCCATTGTTGATAACCCGGCCGAGCTACCACCGCCTCAACAGGTCGATTTCATTGAAGAGCCGGTGTTCAAGGTGTCGATCATCACCCCAACTGAGTACACCGGGTCGTTGATGGAGCTCTGCCAGTCACGGCGCGGCGAAATGAAGCGGATGGAATATCTCTCTCCAGAGCGCGTCGAACTGGTCTATGAAATTCCGCTCGCTGAGGTTGTTGTCGATTTCTTTGACCAGTTGAAAAGCCGAAGCCAAGGGTACGCAAGTCTTGATTACGAACTGGCGGGCTATCACCCGTCGAACCTTGTTCGAGTTGACCTTCTGCTGAACGGCATTCCTGCTGACGCGTTTTCAACGATTGTTCATCGCGATAACGCCGAGTTCTACGGCCGTCGCATGTGCGAGAAGTTGAAAGAACTCATTCCTCGGCAAATGTTTGACGTTCCGATTCAGGCTGCGATTGGCGGGAAGGTGATTTCTCGAGAAACGGTCAAAGCGAAGCGGAAAGACGTGTTGGCGAAGTGCTACGGCGGAGACATCACCCGTAAGCGCAAACTTCTTGAACGTCAAAAAGAGGGCAAGAAGAAGATGAAAGCGATCGGGCGTGTCGAGGTGCCTGGCGACGTGTTTATCTCGGCATTGAAGTTGGACGACTAAGTCGTGTCGCTCGCTGAGTCAACGACGTTCCGGTCGTTACGTCATTCCAACGTTCGTCGGTATCTGGGTGGCTTGGCAGTTTCGCAAGTGGGAGCGTGGGTCCAGTTCACGACTGTTGCAGTTGTCGTTGACCGCCTGACGGAATCGACAACGGCAATCGGAATTCTCACGGCGTTGCAGTTTGGTCCGCTGTTGGTGATCGGAGCCTGGGCAGGGTCGTTATCTGACCGGGTGAACCGGCACCGTGTGGTTCTTATTACGCAGTCTCTGATGGCATTGCAGGCTGCGCTTCTTGTGTTGGCTCATGTCACGGGTTCGTTGTCGCTTGGGGTGGTGTACGCCGCAACATTGATGTTGGGCGTTGTGTCTGCTCTGGATAATCCCTCGCGCCGAGGGTTTCTCACCGAATTGGTCCATCAAGATGAGATTTCAAATGTGATGTCGCTGAACACCGCAACGATGACAGGTTCGCGGATTTTTGGTCCTGCGATTGCAGCGTTGCTGATCAGCCCTCTTGGCGTTGGATGGATGTTTGTTATCAATGCGGTGACATCAGGCGCAATCATTTTTTCCATCGTGACGATCGACCAGTCACAGGTAACAAAGCCGCCTCGAGTTCCTAAGGGTGGTCAGCCCATTCGAGAGGCGGTGAGGTTCATCGCGCGTACGCCGTTGTTCGGCCCCGTCTTCATCGTGTACACCATCGTCTCGACCTTCGGATACAACCACAATGTTGCGTTGCCACGTATTGCGGATGCGGCGTGGGGAAATCGGTTGTGGTTTGGCTGGGTCATGACAGCGACAAGTCTCGGCAGTTTGATTGGGTCGCTGTTGACTGCTGGGCGGGCGAGAGTATCGCTGAGGTGGATGACAGCGAATGCGTTCGTGCTCGGATGTTCCGGCATTGCGCTTGCATTTTCAACATCCGGCCCAGTTGCAATGGTTGTCGCTATCCCGCTTGGTCTGGGAGGGGCAGGGTTTATTGCATCGATGAACTCCTGGAGTCAGGACATGTGCCCTCCTGAGATGCGTGGCCGGGTTCTCGCGTTTACCGCCGTTGCATTTCTCGGGTCCTACCCGATCGGTGGTCCGATCACTGGTGTGATTGGCGACTCAATCGGGTTGACATGGTCGCTGTTGTACGGGGCTGTCATCGTGCTTGGCTGTGCAATGTGGTTGAGATTTACAGTGATTCCTCGCTCGACCGTGCGGCAAGAGCCAATGCCGTCAACACTGTCGATGTGAGTAATTCTCCGGTCATTCTGTGGTTCCGCCGCGATCTGCGGCTCACCGACCATCCGGCGTTACACCGGGCGCTGTCGTCTGGGTCGGTACTTCCATTGTTTATCGTCGACCCTGCGTTTCAAGGTGCCGGTGGCCCTCGGCAGGCCGCATTGTTTTCGGCGCTTGAGGGACTTCGAACGGCAACCGATGGTGCTCTTGCCATCCGGCGCGGAAAGCCTGCGCAGGTGCTGGTTGAGATCGCAGGTTCGCTGGGAGCGAAGGAAGTTCACGTCTCTCGTGACTATGGCCCGTATGGGCATGCTCGAGATGCTGAGGTTGCGGCAGCGTTGCGCGAGATTGGCTGTCGGCTGATCGGTACTGGTTCGAACTATCTGGTTCCCCCAGGCGGCGTGTTGAAAGATGACGGAACGCCCTATGCAGTCTTCACGCCATTTCGCCGCCGCTGGAAGTCGGTGCTTTCTGCGAGTGAATCCCTGTTGCTCGACGCTCCAGTTGACCCGAATTGGGTGACGCTCGATTCGGGTGGCGAGGCGCTGTTGCGGCCTGAAAGTGGCCTTGCGGACGATCGGTTGGTAAATCTGAGTGTTGATGCTGTCCTGCATCGTTGGCAAAGTTTTTCGCAAGGCGCTCTGCACGAGTACGCCGATCTTCGAGACATTCCGGCAGTTGACGGCACGAGCCGCCTTTCGACGGCTCTTCGATTCGGTGCTGTTCACCCTGCTCGGCTGATGAATGATCTCGATCCGGCATCTGCGCACCACGACACATTCGAAAGTGAGTTGGCGTGGAGAGATTTCTATGCCGATGTGCTTGCACGTCGCCCCGACTCTGCTTGGGCAAATCTCGACTCAAAGTTGAATGGCATCGTTGTCGACACCGATGCAACGGCCCGTCAGAAATTTGATGTGTGGGCTCAGGGGATGACCGGCTTTCCGATTGTTGATGCTGGCATGCGTCAACTTGCTGCAACCGGTTGGATGCACAACAGGGTTCGGATGATCGTTGCGAGCTTTCTCGTCAAGGACCTACATCTTCCTTGGCAATGGGGGGCGAAGTGGTTCATGGATCACCTCGTGGATGGGGATCTCGCGTCAAACAATCACGGGTGGCAATGGGCCGCTGGCACGGGAACTGATGCGGCTCCCTATTTTCGGGTCTTCAACCCCACTACTCAAGGAGATCGTTGGGATCCGTCGGGGGAGTATCAGAACCAGTGGATTCCTGAACTCGGAAGCGACAATTACCCGGCTCCAATGGTTGACCACGGGGAAGAGCGCAAGGAAGCTTTGCGCCGCTACGAGGCCGCACGCTCTCGCTAGCAGTCGGTATCGTTGAGTGCCAGATGCTCGACGAACGTAAGACCGCAATTCTCAGTGCTGTCGTGCAGGAGTACATCGCGACTGCGCAGCCAGTGGGTTCATCCCACGTCGTTGACGCGCCCGGGGTTGGTGTGTCGTCGGCGACTGTGCGAAATGAACTTGCTCATCTTGAGCAAGAAGGGTTTTTGGTGCAGCCCCATACATCGGCTGGGCGGATACCAACTGACAAGGGCTATCGATATTTCGTCGACAACCTCACGACTCCAGGTCCACTCGATTCAGTTCAAACGGCTCAAATTGGTGATTTCTTTACGGCCGCACACGGACGCATCGAAGAGATGTTGCACCAGACCTCTGACCTGCTCGCGAATCTCACCAATTCGGCGTCGCTGGTGTTGGGGCCAACGCCGGCTGAAATTGAAGTGCGAAGCGTGCAACTCGTTCCATTAAGCACAACTCACGCGACAGTTGTTGTGGTGTTCTCCAATGGTGCGGTCGAGAGTTCAACCTTGGAACTCCTCGAGGGATGCGATGATGAGCTTCTTTCCGAGGCAGCGACCGTACTTGCAAAAAACCTGGTGGGTAAAAAGCTTTCCGAAGTTCCAACGATTGAGGGCGTCGAAAATGATCTCGTTTCAGCGTTAGCGGTAATGGCGCGTGACGCGGTGTTTCAAGTGTCGTCCGATGATCATGTGTATGTCGGCGGCACGTCCTCGGTTGCGGCGTCATTTGATGCGGTTGAGGTTGTTCGAAACATTCTCCACACCCTTGAACAGCAGTTCGTGGTGGTCTCACTCGTTCGCGATGTTCTTGACCGGGGCATGTCCGTTGCGATTGGGGGTGAGCATGGGGTTGAGCCGCTCGCCGCGTGCTCAATCGTCGTTGCTCCAGTTGTCGTCGAAGGTGAGCATGTCGGTTCGGTCGGGGTTCTTGGCCCAACCCGAATGAATTATCCGCAGGCTCTCGCTACGGTGGGTCTAGTGAGTGAGCGACTCGGTGACCGCTTAGGAGAAAGTTCCTAAGAAATGGCTGATTACTACGAGTTGTTAGGAGTTGATCGTTCGGCGAGCGCGGATGAGATCAAGAAGGCCTATCGCCGAAGAGCTCGTGATCTGCATCCTGATGCAAACCCTGATGATCCTCAAGCAGAAGACAGATTCAAAGAACTTGCAGTTGCGTATCAGGTGTTATCTGATGCTGATCAGCGTGCTCGGTACGACCGATTTGGTGAGGCGGGTGTCGGTGGATCTGGTGGGCCGTCAGCGGAAGATATGTTCGGTGGCGGTGGCTTAGGCGACATTTTTGATGCGTTTTTTGGTGGATCGAGTCCGTTTGGTGGAGGAGGCGGCCGCAGCGGGCCTTCAGGACCGCCGCGGGGTCAAGATATGGAGGTTGTTCTCGACCTCGAATTTGAACAGGCCGTATTTGGCGCCGAGGTCTCTGTTGATCTGAGACTTCCACAGCGTTGTGACGAGTGCAACGGGTCGGGAGCGGGTGAGGGAACGCAACCTGTCACCTGTGCCGACTGCAATGGTGCTGGGCAGGTTCGACGGGTACGGCAAAGCGTTCTTGGCCAGATGATGACCACAACTGCGTGCCCTCGATGCTCTGGTTTGGGAGAGGTCATTGCAACGCCGTGCTCGGCGTGTCGTGGTGAGGGCCGTACGACAGTTGAGCGCACCTACCAAGTGGAGGTGCCGGCAGGAGTTGATTCTGGTGCGACCCTTCGGTTGAGCCAGCGTGGGGCTGCCGGTCCACGCGGTGGTGCTCCGGGTGACCTGTACGTTCACATACGTGTTGCGCCGCACGATCGCTACGAGCGCGATGACAATGATCTCGTGACGCGGGTGCCGATTTCGATAGCGCAGGCGGCCTTAGGCACTGAACTCACACTGGCAACACTTGATGGCGATGAAGAGTTATCGATTCCGGCAGGAACTCAGCCTCATCATCAGTTCGTGTTGAAAGGGCGTGGAGTTCCTCGGTTACGTGGACGCGGGCGGGGTGATCTGCGAGTCGTCATTGATGTCGAGGTCCCAACAAAGCTGTCCGATTCCGAAGAGCAACTGCTTCGGCAGTTCGCAGAGGGTCGTGGCGAGATTACCGGGTCATCGGGTGGCGGGTTGTTCTCGCGGATTAAGTCTGCATTTTCTTGAGTAGATGCTGTGATGGATGAGGCGCTTCGTCGTTCCGCTGCACATGTGCTGACGACCGAAGTGGATCTCCCCATGTTGAGCGATGAGGTAACTCATCACTTGCATCGGGTTCTTCGGCTTCGCGAGGGTGAACTGGTAACTGTCACGAATGGTCGTGGAAGTTGGCGAGAGTGTCGCTGGACCGGTTCGGGCGTGGAGATTTCAGGCGAAGTTCAGATGAGTGCTGAGAGAAGTCAACTTGAAGTGGCTGTTGCGATACCGAAAGGTGACCGGCTGGAGTGGATGGTGCAAAAGCTCGTTGAGATCGGTGTCGATCGAATTCAGTTGCTGACCTCTGAGCGTTCGGTTGTGCGATGGGATGCACAGCGAACTCAAAAGCATTTGGAGCGATTGCAGCGAGTCGTTGAGTCGGCAATCGAGCAATCACGACGCGTGTGGAGCTGTGAAATTGTGGGGCCGGTTCCAGCAAGAGACTTCCTGGTGAACGTCCCAATTGCTGAGCCGGGCGGTCGCAGTATGTGCGATTCTGATCGATCTATTGCAATTGGCCCAGAAGGCGGTTGGGCTGATGATGAAATATCGATAGCGCCTGAGTCGATTTCGTTGTCGCCGCAGGTGCTGCGCGTTGAGACTGCCGCCGTCGTCGCTGCAACATTGATGGCTGCCCACCGAGGTTGATCATGACTTCGTCCGCGTACGGTGCGTACATCCACATTCCGTTCTGTGTTCATCGGTGCGGCTATTGCGCTTTTGCGACATGGAGTGATCGGCATCACCTCGAAGCTGATTACCTTGATGCTTTACGGGTTGATATCGGTCGAGCCGTGGCGGCAGGAATGCCGCAGGTATCAAGCATCTTCGTTGGAGGTGGGACACCAAGTTTGGTGTCTCCTGATCGACTCGCTGCAGTGATCGCATCGGTGCCGCGTCATGAGGGCGCCGAAATCACTGTTGAGTGCAATCCCGATGATGTGAGTGCAGAACTGCTTGACGAATTTTGCCGAGCGGGGGTGAATCGCATCAGTCTTGGGGTTCAGTCAACTATTCCGCATGTGTTGGCTTCGCTTGATCGAACAC